>ODAK010005570.1_pt1 | contig 12773 bp, 10 predicted proteins | sample 1539591 | NCBI WGS metagenome assembly ODAK01 (sample SAMEA3539303, study PRJEB22396) | soil metagenome | biome: tundra; feature: field; material: soil | place: USA | collected 2010-05 | depth 0.15 m | reverse complement strand
ATGGAACTTGACGGTCTTGCCGGCCAGTTTCTCGGACCCATAATCTTCCGGGTAGGCGACCTCGAAATCCTTCTCGTCCCCGGGAGTGAGGCCGCGCAGGTTCTCGGTAAAGGCCGCGACGGTGTCCTGGCCGCCGATCTCCAGTACCATCTCGTCGGTCTTGACGGGGTCTCCCTTCACGCCTGCCAGGCTTTCCAGCGAGACGACGGCGAAATCGCCGTCCACCACCGGACGCGGATCGATATTGATGTACTGGGCCTTCTGCTGGCGGATCTCATCGATGCGCGTGGCGATGTCCGCTTCGGTGACTTCGGGATCCTGGTAGGGGACTTCGACGTTGTGGTACTCGCCGAGTTCGACGGTCGGGTAGACTTCGAAGGTGGCGGTGAACTTGAGCGGCTCGGAACTGTGGAAATGGACGTCGCTGATATCGGGGGTGCCGACGACGTTCAGGTTCTCCGCGTCGAGCTGCTTTTGCAGGTGGACGGGGATCACATTCTCCAGCACCTTCTGCCGGATATCGCCGGCAAACTGCTTGCGGATCAGGTTGGCGGGCGCCTTGCCGGGGCGGAAGCCCTGCAGTTTGGCGCGCTTCTGGATGTCGTCGACGACGCGGCTGGTCTCGCTTTCTACCACTTCAACGGGGATGGAAATCTCCAGCGAGTGCTTGCAACCTTCTACTAATGCCAAGTGGGTTTAACCTCGGGGACAGAGTGATGGCTAAATTGAATTATACCACGCGGGTTAGCGGCGCCTGGCGGGGCTGTAAACGGGTGGCGTGCGGGGCGTTCGGATGGGTTCGCGGTTTCTCTGTAAAGCACTGATACAATAGGATGCGGACGCAAAATGGGTTCGTTTTGTGTTTTGTGTTTGTGGCGGCCTGGGGGCAGGTGCGGTAGAGCCGCGCGAGGCGCGAGCGAGGCCTCGCACGGAGACGCGGAAAGTGAGTGTGGAGAAAACATAGCTGCCTGTGATTATTATATCCGGCGTGGCAAGGGTGCTCGCAGGTAAGTACTTTGTTTACTGTGGGAAATAGCATGAACTGCAGCAACGCGTCGAATCTAGTTCGCCCTCGAGTCGTCGCACACGACGACCTGTGTACAAAAGAGAAGGAGTGGCGCAAGGCGGAGTTTGATCTCCGCCGTGATTCTACCAGGGCGACAAGCTCCAGGAAAGCGGCGTTAGCGGAAAAGTGCGCGAGCGTCAGGGGACGGCTCGATGGAAGGCCAAAACGCCGCGAGGGTTTCCCCGGCCCGAGCACCTACCGGTGTGTTCAGATCTTCGCGGGCGCGGGCAGCCACTGGGCCAGCGCCGCGGCTAGTTCTGTCGGCCGGATGGGTTTGGCCAAGTGGGCGTCCATGCCGGCGTGCAGGCATTCCTCCCGATCGCCGGGCATCGAATTGGCGGTAAGCGCGATCACCGGCGTATGGCGGCCCGATTCCTCGCGGCGCAGGACGCGGGTAGCCTCGTAGCCGTCCATTTCCGGCATCTGACAGTCCATAAAGACGATGTCGTAAGGGGCGGTTCGGCACATGGCCAACGCCTCGCGGCCGTTGGCCGCCACGTCCACACGGCAACCGAGTTTCTCCAGCAGCTTGCAGGCGAGCTTTTGATTGACGGGGTTGTCTTCGACCAGCAGGACGCGCGCCGCGATCGTCTGGTGGGCGGGCTGAGAGGGCGGCGTCTCTCCATCGGGCGCATACCTATCGGGTGCGGCGAGCGCGGCCAGGGTGCGGCACAGTTGCGTCCGTGGCACGGGTTTGAGCAGGCAAGCGGCAAACCCGTCGGCGCGCCGGCGCTCGGCCTCGCCGCCCAGGACGCCGGACGCTAGCAGGATCAATTTGGGATTGCCGAGGGTTCCGTCCGCCCGAATGGCGCGGCCCAGGCCGGGGCCGTCCATTTCGGGCATCTGGTCGTCGGTTACTACAACGTCGAAGGGCGCGCCAGAGGCCGAGGCAGCAGCCAGACAGCCGAGCGCCTCCGCGCCTGAAGAGGCGCAGGCTGCCCCCATACCCCAACCCGCCGCCAGATCGGCGAGCGCGCTCCTTGCAGCCTGGTGATCGTCCACGATCAACAGGCGGACAGAGGAGAGGTCCGGCTCCCCGGGAGGGGCATGCGCCGGCGGATCGTCGGGCAAGGGGGCCAAGGGCAAGCGAAACCAGAAAGTGGAGCCGTGGTCGGCTTCGCTGACCATGCCGATCTCCCCGCCCATCATGTTCACCAGGCGCCTGGCGATGGCCAACCCGAGGCCCGTGCCGCCGAATCGCCGGGTAGTGGAACTGTCGGCTTGGGAGAACTCCTGAAACAGGAGGTGCTGCTTGGAGTGGGGTATGCCGATTCCGGTATCGTGGACCGCGAAGCGGATCCACTGCCGGCGGCCGGCGACGGCGCCCTTGCCGGCCGCCTTGCCCCCCACCTTGATATCTACGCCGATCTCCACGATGACGTGGCCCCGCTCGGTGAATTTAATAGCGTTGCCGACCAGGTTGGTGAGGACCTGCCGTATGCGGCCGGCGTCCCCGACCACATAGCGGCACGGCCCGGGGGGGCAGCGCAGAACCAGTTCCAGCCACTTCTCGCGCGCCCGGGGCGCCAACAGTTGGACCACATCCTCGGCGACGGCGGACAGATCGAAGGGGACCGCCTCGATCACCATGCCGCCGGCCTCGATTTTGGAAATGTCGAGGATGTCGTTGAGAATTGCCAGCAGCGCCTCGCCGGACATGCGTACCGTCTCCGCCATGTCCCGCTGCTCGCGCTCGAGATGGCTACCCAGCAGCAGGCCGGCCATGCCGATCACGCCGTTGAGCGGCGTGCGGATTTCGTGGCTCATGGTGGCCATGAATCTGGATTTGGCCTGGCTGGCGCACAGCGCCGCGACGCGCAGACTGCGCATTCGCCACGCCAGGACCGCCGTGCCCAGCAAAAGGGCGGACAGCAGGACGCTGAACGACGACAGCAGGCGCTGCCGTTGCCTGGACCGCAACAACTCGACGAGGGCGATTTCGTTGGGCGCCACCTGGTACCAATCGCCATAAATCCGCGCCAGGTGGCCGCTTTCCGCCATAGCTCCAATGCGCTGCCGCAGACGATCGGCCACTCTTCTGGCCGGCAGTGTGGACCCGATCCCGGCCTGCAGCAGCGCCTGCGGCAGGGGCAGAACGCGGAGCGGCTGGTCGCGGCAGACGGAGCGTTGCGCCAGCAGGACGGAGGTGGCATCGCGAATCTCGGCGAAACCGGCTTCCGACTCCCCCGAGCAGACGCTGGAGAGCACCTCGCTCCAGTTCTTCTTGGGCAGGATCAGGCTGTAGGGCAGGGAGCGGGCGGCAAAGGCGCGCGCGAAGGGCGCCGGGCCGGTCGCCACCCGGGTGGGCAGCAGATCGATGGGGACGGGCGAACCCGGAGCGCCGCGCTCCACCAGCCCGTAGGAAGATTCGAACCACGGGTCGGTGATGTAGTCGGCGCGGCCCAGGCCGGCAACGACCGAGGAGCGCGGGAAAAGGTCGATAGCTCCTTTGTGGAAGGCGGACATGGCGCCCTCCGGGACGTATACCCACTGCAGTTTGACTCCCGAACTCCGGGCGGCTTCCCCTAATACGTCCCTGGCGAACCCGGCCGCCGCGCCATCGGGGCCGCGGAAGACGAAGGGCTCGGTGTCATGGAACCCGATGCGCCAGGTACGGCCCGCCAGTCGGGTCCAGCTGTGGGCGGAGTGGCTGTACCACAAGCCACCGGCTGCGATGAGGAGGAACAAGACGGCGGCCGCGCAGGAGACGAGCGTGGAGCGTCGCGCACCTACCACACGTCTCGCCAGCCGCATGCCACGCCGCCTCAGGGTCTCCAAGAGAACTTATCGGCCGAAGCAGGCGGATTTTATAGGGAAAAGGTTCCACCATGGGCAGGCCAGGAGGCCTGTCCTACTGCACTGCAATGGTGACGCCGTTCTGCGATGGGACGCCGCCGACGGACACGCTGATGGGAACCGACCCGCCCGGCGACACGGACGACGGAACTACGGCGTTCACCTGGAACAGGCCGGCGACGGAAGCGCCCGCCGAGCCGGCATACTGCACCACCGCATCCTGTCCACCGATGGTGACCTTCACCGCCAGGACCGGTGTCTTCAGATCGGTTCCGATTACGCTGCCTGTCACACCGTGCGGCGATGTCTCGCCTTCGCCGGTGGCGACGCTCGAAATGGGTCCAAAAACGGCGGGATCTGCGCCCAGCCACCGGGGGGAGCAGTTTCGCTAGAGATCTGAAGGGTCAGATTTGCGGCAGATATGGGTCCGGCCAGGAGGACAAGCTGAGTTAAAATGACGCAGCGCGGAGCACGCCGCGGGAGTGGTTTCAACATGATGGGGCGATCCGCACTGGGGACGTGCACGCTTAGGGCCGCGGCACGTTCGAGCTGCGCTCGGATTGGCAGGCTAAAGCATGCCCCAACCCTGGACAGGGGGCCTATCCTACGAGTTTTTGGAAGCGCGAGCCTTGGCGGACGATGGTCTGATTGCGTTCGGGGCCGGTGGAAATGCAGCCCACTTCGACTCCCGTGCGCGCTTCGAGGAAAGCGATGTAGTCCTTCGCCTTGGCCGGCAACTCGTCATAGTTGGCGATGCCGAAGGTCGAAGTGCTCCAGCCGGGCACGTTCTCGTACACGGGCTCGATCTTAGAAATCTCGGCCACCGTCGCCGGCATGCCGCAGACCTCCTTGCCGCCGATGCGATAGCCCACGCAGACCGGTATCGGGTCGAATTCATCCAGCACGTCGAGCTTGGTCACCACGATGCTGTCGAAACCGTTGATGGTAGCGGTGTAGCGCAATAGCGGCGCGTCGAACCAGCCGCAACGCCGCGGACGGCCGGTGACGGCGCCGAATTCCTTGCCGCGCGCGCGGATCCGCTCGCCGGCATCGCCGAAGGCCTCGGTGGGAAAGGGTCCGCCGCCGACGCGCGTGATGTAGGCCTTGGAGACGCCGATGACGCCGTGAATGCGCGTGGGCGCGACGCCGGTGCCGGTGCACGCCCCGCCGGCGCTGGCGCTGGAGGAGGTCACGAAGGGATAGGTGCCGTGATCGATATCGAGCATGGTGCCCTGCGCGCCTTCGAACATGACGGACTTGCCATCGCGGATGGCGTGGTTGAGCAGCACGGAGGTGTCGCAGACCATGGGGCGTATGCGCTCGGCGAAGGCCTCGTACTCGGCGCGGATGGCGCCGAGGTCGAGTTCGCTATCGATGCCCAGAGCCCTGGCGATGACGACTTTCTCCTGCATGACGGAATCGTACTGCGCGCGGAAAACCTCCGTGTTGAGGAGGTCGGCGATGCGGATGCCACGGCGGGCGGTCTTGTCTTCGTAGCAGGGGCCGATGCCGCGCGAGGTGGTGCCGATGGAAACGCGGCCCTCACGGCCTTCCGACATCTTCTCCATCATGCGATGGGCGGGAAAGAGCACGTGGGCGCGGTTACTGATGAAGAGATTGGCGGCCACGGCGACGCCCGCCGATTCCAGCGACTCGATCTCGCTCAACAGCGCGGCGGGGTCGATGACGAGTCCGTTGCCAATCACGGCCTGCTTCCCGGGACGCAGAATGCCGCTCGGGATCAGTTTGAGGACGAACTTCTTCTCGCCGATGAAAACCGTGTGCCCCGCATTGTGGCCGCCCTGATAGCGCGCCACAATATCGAAGCGTTCCGCGAAGAGATCGACGATCTTGCCTTTACCCTCGTCGCCCCACTGTGCGCCGAGGATGATTACGTTTCCCATTTTGACCAAACCTACTTAGTCTACCGCACTCAGCACCCGGAGAAATTCGGGGACAGACAGGACTGCCAGCGAATTTCCGGTAAAGGCGCCGGAAATCCATGGCAGTCTTGTCAGTCCCCGGAAAACGGAAAAGCGGACCCCCTCCTCCCATGAGGCAGGCCGTCCGTGATACGCTTTCACTTAATGCAGATTTCCGAGGTATACCTGGGCCTGGGGCAGGATGCGTTTGGACAACTCATCCGCGGCATCTCCATCGGTAAGCTGAAAACCTACCAGATCTACGAGGGCTTCAAGGTTCGCGCGCACCTGGCCAAGGTCAATACGGAGGGTCTGCGCAAATCCGTGCCGAAGCTCTGGGAGCGCATTGCCGCCGGGGACGAGGATTTCGCCAAGGATCTGTCGCAGGCCATTCTGGTTTCGCATCTCGACATGATCGCGGCGGTGCTGGATTTCGTGGGTGTGCCGCATGAGAGTGGCTTCTTTGCCAAGGACGTGGAGGCCAAACCCTATTTCACCGATGGATGGGAAGAGCGCGTACACGAAAAATTTTGTGGCGTGTATGCGGAGCCGTTTCTACTTTTTTATGTGAACCACCTGCGCTGGGAACTGCTGGGGGCTACCGATGTGTACCGCCCGGTTTCCCCGAGCTCCGTATGAGGTGGTTCGCCGCGTGCAGAGAAAGTGTAAGAACCATGACAGTATCGGTGCGGAACCCGCAGCAAGAACTCCGTCCGGATACCGTCATGCCGATGGAAGTGCTTTCGTTATATGCAGATCCGATTAGGCCTGCACTGGCCTGTGGAGATTTCGCGCCCGGACAGGGGTGTCGGGTTTTTATGCACCCAGCCATGTTTTTGGGCGATAACACCCACTGCGTATCGTGGGATGACCGGAGCTGCCAAGTCGCCAATTCCGAAAGGTGCCTGACATGAATCATTGCGATTTCCATTATTCCCACCTGCTTCCCAAGAAGCCGGGGATTCTCCCGTTAGAGGAGACCATGACGAAAAAGTGCCGCCGTTGCGCCGCTGAATTCGTGACGCGTTCGCGAATCCGGAAACGCTGCGACGCATGTCAGACCGTCGTATCCGCGGAGAAACAGAAGAAGGCCAACGAGCGGCTGAAGGCCCGTCGGGCCGCCCGCCGGATGTGCCTGTTGAAGGCCGCGAGCTAGGGTAGCTGCGAAGCCAGGTCTCCGCGAGTAAGACCGCTCCCGACCCAGAGGGTACCCCGGTCGCGGCTCGGATTGGAGTTGCGCGCGACGAACCGGAGTCGCGATCTCTGGGTAGCTATGGAAAATCTTTATGGCCGCGGATGAACGCAGATAAACGCCGATAAGCATCCGGTTTTCATCAGCGTTCATCGGCGGCCATTTGACTTAAGCCTCGCTTTCGAGCGTCACGATAGCCTGCGATTCCGCCGAGCGGCCCTCGCCCACCGGGCCGACTTTTTCCGCCGTCTTGAACTTCACCGAGACCTGGTCGATCTCCAGGCCAAGAGCCTCGGCGAGGCGCTGGCGAATGGCTTGCCGGTAGTCCTTCAGCTTGGGCCGTTCCAGGATGACGGTGGAATCCACGTTGACGATGCGGTAGCCGGATTGCGCCGCCAGATCGCGGGCGTGGCGCAGAAAGACCAGGCTGTCGGAGCCCTTCCAGCGCGGGTCGGAATCGGGGAAGTGCATGCCGATATCGCCCAGCGCGGCGGCGCCCAGGATGGCGTCGGTGATGGCGTGGGCCAGCACATCGGCGTCGGAATGGCCGTCCAGGCCGAATTCGGATGGGATGGCGACGCCCCCCAGAATCAGCGGACGGCCGGGGGCGATGCGATGTACGTCCCAGCCCAGGCCGGTGCGAATCCGGCTCAAGGGCGCGCGCCCCGCGTTTCCTCGCGCAGGAACAGGTGGGCCAGTTCCATATCGGTGGACTTGGTGATCTTGATATTGCGATCGCTGCCCAGGATGACGCTGACTTCGACATCCAGGCGCTCCACCATGCTGCTTTCGTCGGTGCCGATGAAACCGTCCTGGCGCGCCGCTTCAAAAGCGCGCACCAGGAGATCGTAGCGGAAGACTTGGGGCGTCTGCGCCATGACCAGCTTTTCGCGCGGCAAGGTGGCGCGAATGCTCACGTGGGTAGTGCCGCGAGTCACCTGTTTGATCGTGTCCACGGCGGGCACGGCGACGATGGCGGCGCCGGTTGCGGCTGCCTCGTCGAAGACCTGGTGAATGGTGGCCAGATCGATGAAGGGGCGGACCGCGTCGTGAACCGCCACCAGGGGGAATTCCGGCCCCAGCGAGCGCAGCGCGTTCTCCACCGATTCCTGGCGGCTGTTGCCGCCTTCCACCACGCGCACGCGGCCGCTCTCGAATTCCTGCGCGAGCATTTCGCGGACCCATGCGGTATCTTCGCCGCGCACGGCGATCACGATCACTCCGACGCGCTCCGACGCGGCGAACTTGCGTACCGTGTGCATCAGGATCGGCGAGCCATCCAGCAGCATGAACTGCTTGCGGCTGGTGCCGGCCTTCTCCGCGGCGCCCTTACCCATACGGGTGCCCAGGCCGGCCGCGGGCAATATGACGGCGACTTTCATGTGACTACGATTCTATCGTGGTTTTCTCGGGCGGGAGATTCGACATCGGCTGCGGATCGCTCTTGCGCACCGGCCGGTCGTGCCGCTCGGCGACGGCGATGGTGTGCCCGCGCTCGTCGTACTTGCCGAAGATCATCTTGCCGGCCGTGGTCTGGAGCACGCTGGTCACCGAAATATCGATGGTCTTGGAGATCATCTTCTTGGCGTTGTCCACCACCACCATGGTGCCGTCATCCAGGTAAGCGACACCCTGGTTGTACTCCTTGCCTTCCTTGAGAATGAAGACGCGCATGGTCTCGCCGGGCAGCACGATGGGTTTCAGCGAATTGGCCAGCTCGTTGATGTTGAGCACCTCGACGCCGTGGAGCTGGGCTACCTTGTTCAGGTTGAAATCGTTGGTGATGACCTTGCAATCGAAGACCTTGGCGAGTTCGATGAGCTTCATATCGACTTCGCGGGTTTGCGGGAAATCTTCTTCCACGATCTGCACGTTGAGGTTGGCCATCTTCTGCACGCGCGCCAGGATGTCGAGCCCGCGCCGGCCGCGGTTGCGCTTCATGGAATCGGCCGAATCGGCCACCAGTTGCAGTTCGCGCAGCACGAACTGCGGGATGACCAGCACGCCGTCCAGAAACCCGGTTTCGGCGATATCGGCGATGCGCCCGTCGATAATCACGCTGGTGTCGAGGATTTTGTGCGTTTTCTTGGAAGATTTCTCGCCCCCGAAGATCCCGCCCAGCGCCGACAGGTTCAGCATGTCGCCTTTCTTAGCGCCCACAATCAGGCCGATGTAGGTCATCAGAAGCAGGAGACACACCTGCAAGATTGGCGGAGACGAAGCCGTGGCGAGCACCAGCGACATGATGAAGGCGCCCACAATCCCCAAAACGCTGCCGCAGGCGGCGCCGATCAGCCGTTTCAGGCTGACGCGCTCCAGGCGCATCTCGAAGAAGATAATGCACAGTCCGAAGATGGCTCCGCCCACCGCCGCCATCCATCGCGGAGAGTCAAACGGATGTACAGCGTAAGCCGAAATGGTGAGAACCAGGATAAAAATACAACGAAGAATGATTAGGTCGAGCATTCAAGCACCCCCCTTGGGTGAATACAGTATCCGTGGAAGACGTCGCTTCCGGAGCCAAAAGCCTTAAATAAATGCGACAGCCGCCGCGCCAAGAGTATACCATTGATCCAAAGCGGACACGCGAAAATGTCCGAAAACGCCCGAAAACGAGTGCGCAAGGGCATCAGCGCGATGGGGTCAGCGAAAGGCGGGACGCTTGCCGGCGGGACAGGACAGGAGGCCCGTCCTACAATTAAGGTATGAGGGTATGTCTGTGTATTCTGGCGCTGGCCGCGATGTCCCTGCACGCGTCGACGCCGCCGAAGAGCGAGACGGTGCGCGGCAAGCTGGTAGTGGGCAGCGGCGAGGCGCCGGTGGTGGAGACGGCGGAACACCAGCGCATCGCGCTGGATGGCGATGCACCCACGCGGAAAGTGCTGCACGATCCGCGGGTCAACGGGTTCGAAGTTTCCGCCCGCGGTCACTTCACGGCGCCCGGCAAATTCCTGATCGACCCGCAGTACACGCGGGCGCTGGTGGTGATGGATGGCGGCAAGCCGAAGATGATCACCTATTGGTGTAACGTGTGCTCGATTCGCGCCTACACGCCGGGCCCATGCGTGTGCTGCCAGAAGGACACGGACCTCGACCTGCGCGACCTGGACGACATTCGATGAGCCCCTGCCACTACACCGCCCGCCAACTGGCGGTGGACGGAATGGACACGGTGCAACTGGCCGACGCGGTGAGCCAGATGGAACTCGGGATTGTGCCGGGAGTGGGCAACATGGCCTACCAGTGGAACGTGGGCGGGCGGAACTACCTCTACTTCCCGTACACGGGCTTGGCGGAGTTCGCGCGCGCGCCGCGGCTGTGCGGCGTGCCGTTCCTCGGGCCCTGGGCCAACCGCCTGGATGGCGATGCTTACTGGGCCAACGGCAAGCGCTACCTGCTCAATCCGAACCTGGGCAACCTGCGGCGCGACGGCAATCAGAAACCCATCCACGGAGTGCTGGGCTTCTCGAAGGCGTGGCAACTGGTGGAGGCCAGGGCGGACGGGGCGGGCGCGTGGGCCACCAGCCGGCTGGAATTCTGGCGGCATCCGGAGATGATGGCGCAGTTCCCGTTCGCGCACACGTTGACGATGACCTACCGGCTGCGCGACGGCATCGTGGAAGTGGAGACGGCGATCGAGAATCACGCGACCGACCCGATGCCGATAGCAGTGGGATTCCACCCGTACTTCCATTTGCACGAGGTGCATCGCGACGAGTGGACCGTACACCTGGCGGCGCGCGATCACCTGGTGCTGAACGCCCAGTTGATCCCGGCGGGCGAGCGCAAGCCGGTGGAATTCGCCGACCCGCACGCGCTGAGCGCGGGGCCGCTGGACGACGTGTTCGCCAACCTGATTCGCGATCCGGACGGGCGGGCGCGCTTCACGGTGGAAGGTGGGCGGGAGCGCCTCACGGTGGCTTACGGACCGAAGTACAGCGTGGCGGTGGTCTACGCTCCAAGGGGACAGGACTACATTTGTTTCGAGCCCATGGCGGCGATTACGAACGCGTTCAACCTGGCGCACGACGGGGTGTACCAGGAGTTACAGAGCGTGGCGCCGGGGGAGACGTGGAAAGAGAGTTTCTGGATGAGCGTAGGGTAATTGCAACTAGAAGAATGCTATTCCCCGCAGAGACGCAGAGACGCTGAGATAAGCGCAGAGAACACAAAGACAATTTATTTCTTAGTTTTCTCTGCGCTTGACTCTGCGTCTCTGCGTCTCTGCGGGGAAAACACATTTCGCCCGTGCGATGCTACCGGAAGTTATCCACCAGCATTAAGTTCGTCTGGCTCTGATCGACGCGGGCGTAGAGGATGGACTTGCCGTCGGGGGAGACCGAGTAACTGCCGCTGCTTCGCCAACCGGTATTTCGCAGGCGGAATACGATGGAGCTCTTCTTAGTGGAGTAATCGTAGAAGGAGACCACCAGTGAACTCGAGCTTTGCTCGAATTCAGTGTAATAGACGCCCTTCCTGGTGGGCTGCATGGAGGCGGGCCCCCACCACGGAACGTGTTCGGGATTGAAGGCCTCCTCGTCGTCGCCGCCGGCGGTGGGAAGGCGCCGGATGCCGCGGTGCGACCGGAAGTAGATGTACTTGCCATCGGCCGATTCGACAGGCTGTTCGGCGTTGTCCTGCGGCCCGAGGGCTTGCGGATTGGCGCCGGCGGGCGTGGCCTTCCAGATCTGGCCGCGCGATTGGAAGTAGATCCATTTGCCATCGTGCGAAAAGGTGGCGTTCCTGGCATTGAGCAGGACGCGGGCCGGCTTATTCCCGGGCGCGGCGGTGAGGGTGAAGACCTCCTGGCCGTGATCGCTGGAGGCGTCGAAGAGGAGCGTTTTGCCGTCGGGCGACCAGCGCAGGCAGCCGACGCGCTGGTTCTTGAGCTGGGTGATCTGCACGCGATTGCGGCCCGCGGCATCGCTGACGTAGATCTCGTCGCTGCCGGTTGGATCGCCGACGTTGGCGATCCTGGTGCCGTCGGGCGACCACACGGGGTTGACCTCGCGGCCAGTGGAGCGGAGGAGCGGGCGCTCCTCGACGGCATCGCCGGTGCCGAGCGTGGCGAGCCAGATGGCGGACGCCGTGGGACTGTCGGAGTAAGCCAGGCGATTGCGTCCAATGGCCGGATAGTAGGCCTGGTTGCCCGCGATGGGGAGATCGCGCGGGCTGCCGCCGTAGGCGGGCACGCGCCAGAGGCGCCAACCGCCAACGCGATTGCCGGAATAGACCAGGTCCTGGCCGTCGCGGGTCCAGGCGATGCCGCGAATGCCGCGATCGTCGAAGGTGAGGCGGCGCAGGCCGCGGCCCGTGGGGTCGCACAGATAGATATCGGCGCCGTCGTTGGGCGTGTGGCGCACGAACGCGATGCTGGCGCCGGTGGGCGAAACGACCGGGGTGGAATCGCCTTCACTGCCTTCGGGCGGGGTGGTGATGCGGTGGGACTGGCCGGAATCGAGCGCGATCACGGCGAGCGCGGGCAGCTGCTTCTCGCCGCGCTGCACCACGACCAGCGATTTGCCATCGGCATTCCAGGAGACGGCGGGCAGGGGCTGGGCGGAATCGGCGGCGTGCCCGAGATCGGCAAGCTTGCCTTCGACGCCGCCATCGGCGGGGATCAAGATGCACTCGGTGAGCCCGCCGGCGAGGCGCAGGAAGGCCAGCGTGCCGCCGTCGGGCGACCACACAGGCGCCACATCGCTGCCCTCTCCCTGGGTCAACTGTTGCGGTTTGCCGGATGGCAAGTCGCGCACGAAGATGTGGAAGGGGCCGACCTTGGAAGTGGGGCGCGCAC
>ODAK010005569.1_pt1 | contig 12775 bp, 8 predicted proteins | sample 1539591 | NCBI WGS metagenome assembly ODAK01 (sample SAMEA3539303, study PRJEB22396) | soil metagenome | biome: tundra; feature: field; material: soil | place: USA | collected 2010-05 | depth 0.15 m | reverse complement strand
GGAACGACGCAGCGCTGAGGAAACTTTCGGTTTCGAGCGACGCCTTGGTGATGCCGAGCAACACGGGTGAAGCCTCGGCGGCCTTGCCGCCCATTTTGTCAACCCGCTCATTTTCCTCCTCAAAGGCCAGCTTGTCAATCTGCTCGCCCCAAAGGAACTCGGTGTCGCCGGGTTCGGTGATGCGCACTTTGCGGAGCATCTGGCGGACAATGATTTCGATGTGCTTGTCGTTGATGGTGACGCCCTGCAGACGATAAACTTCCTGCACTTCGCTGACGAGGTGCTCCTGCAGCTCCTGCGGGCCGCAGACTTCGAGGATTTCGTGCGGGTCCATCGGACCTTCGGTCAACTGCTGGCCTTTCTTCACCATGTCGCCCTTGAAGACGATGACGTGCTTGCCAATGGGAATGAGATGTTCCTCTTCCGCCTGGGTCTGCGGGTCTTTGATGACAATGCAACGTTTGCCGCGCACGCTCGCCCCAAAGTCCACCAGGCCGTCAATCTTGGAAATTTCCGACGCGTCCTTCGGACGGCGAGCTTCGAACAACTCCGCCACGCGGGGCAGACCGCCGGTAATGTCCTTGGTCTTGGAAGTCTTGCGCGGCGTCTTGGCCATCAACGTGCCGGCGACAATTTTGCTGCCTTCGGTTACGACGACGTGCGCGCCGGAGGGAATCGGATAATTCGCCACCGCTTCACCGGAGTCGTTGCTGATGATGATTTGCGGGTGCAAGTCTTCCTTGTGCTCCACCAGCACCATGGCTTCCTGCCCGGTGGTCTCGTCCATTTCCTGCTTCATCGTCACACCTTCGATGATGTCGTGGAATTTCACCTTGCCGGCCTTCTCGGAGAGAATCGGCACGTTATACGGATCCCATTGCACGAAGGTTTCACCCTTCTTCACCTTGGCGCCGTCCTTGGCCGAAATGACCGCGCCGATGACCACGATGTGGTTTTCCAGTTCACGTCCGTCGTCGCCGAGAATGGAAACGGAACCATTTTTGTTGAGCACGATGTTGTTGCCGTCCTCCAGTTCGACCAGGCGGAGGTCGTTGTAATGGATTACACCGTCGTGCTTGGCCTTGATCTGCGGAATCTTGAACACCTGCGCCGCCGTGCCGCCGATGTGGAACGTCCGCATCGTCAACTGCGTGCCCGGCTCGCCGATGGACTGGGCGGCGATGATGCCGACCGCTTCGCCGAGCTTGGCCAGGCTGCCGGTGGCGAGGTTGCGACCGTAGCAATTCAGGCAGATGCCGTGCTTGCTTTCACAGGTGAGCACCGAGCGGATGCGAACGCGGTCAATGCCTGAAGCCTCAATGCGCCTGGCCTTTTCCTCGTCGATTTCCTCGTTCGGGCGAACGAGAAATTCCTTCGGGTTCGTCGGGTTGACAATGTCGTCGCACGCGAAACGGCCCACGAGCCGGTCGGCCAACTTGACGACTTCGTCTTCACCCTCATAAACCGCGGAAACCCAGATGCCGTTTGTCGTGCCGCAATCGGGCTGCTGGATGATGACATCCTGCGACACGTCCACGAGTTTGCGGGTCATGTAACCGGAGTCCGCGGTCTTGAGGGCGGTGTCGGCCAGACCTTTGCGCGCGCCGTGGGTCGAGATGAAGTATTCCAATACTGAAAGACCCTCGCGGAAGTTCGCGAGAATCGGTTTTTCGATGATGTCGCCGCTGGGCTTGGCCATGAGGCCGCGCAAACCGGCCAGTTGGCGGACCTGTTGTTTGTTGCCACGCGCGCCGGAATCCACCATCAGGTAAACCGGGTTGTATTCCTTCTTGCCCTGATTCTGCTCGAGCGTGCGGAACATGACGCTGGAAATCATATCGGTGCAATGCGTCCAGATGTCCACGATTTTGTTGTAGCGTTCGCCCGGGGTGATGACGCCCTTGCGATACTGTTTCTCAACCTCCTTGATCTGCTTTTGCGCGACTTCAATTTCCTGGTCGCGTTCCTTGGGCACAATCATGTCGTCAATGCCGATGGACGCGCCGGATTTCGTGGCCTCGCGGAAGCCAAGTTCCTTGAGCTTGTCGAGCATCGCGACGGTTTTGTCATGGCCGGCGACCTTGTAACATTTCCAGATCAAATCGCCGAGCTGGCTCTTGCCGGCGGCCTTGTTGTAAAAGCCGAGTTCCGACGGCCAAATCTCGCTGAAGGTGACGCGGCCTACGGTCGTTTCGATGATCTTCCTGGCCGGGTCACCGTAAGCGGTTTGCCGGCCGAAATCGGGATTCGCCAGACGAATCCAATCGTGGGTCTTCAACGCGCCATCGTCGTAAGCGAAAATCACCTCGTCCTTCGAGCCGAACAGCGGCAGTTTCCGTGTGTCGGCGGGCATCGGCGTGCGCGGTTCGGCGGTGAGATAATAACAGCCGAGCGTGATGTCCTGCGTCGGCGTGATGATCGGCTTGCCGGACGACGGCGAGAAAATGTTGTTCGTCGCCATCATCAACAGGCGCGCTTCCATTTGCGCCTCGACGGACAGCGGAACGTGCACCGCCATCTGGTCGCCGTCGAAATCCGCGTTGTAAGCGGTGCAAACCAGCGGATGAATGCGAATCGCTTCGCCCTCGATCAACTGCGGCTCGAACGCCTGCACGGACAGACGGTGCAGCGTCGGCGCGCGATTGAGCAGCACCGGATGGCCCTTGGTCACTTCCTCCAAAACGTCCCAGACTTCCTTCGTCTGGCGCTCGATCATTTTCTTCGCGCTGCGAACGGTGTGGACGTAGCCCAATTCCTTGAGCCGGCGGATGATGAACGGTTCGAACAAAACCAGCGCAATTTTCTTCGGCAAACCGCATTGATGCAATTTCAACTCCGGGCCGATGACGATGACGGAACGGCCTGAATAATCCACGCGCTTGCCGAGCAAATTCTGACGGAAGCGGCCGCCCTTGCCCTTGAGCATGTCGCTCAAGGATTTCAACGGGCGATTGCCCGCGCCGGTGACCGGGCGACCATGACGGCCGTTGTCGAACAGGGCGTCCACGGCCTCCTGTAACATGCGCTTTTCGTTGCGGATGATGACTTCGGGTGTCTTGAGCTGGAGCAAGGTCTTGAGACGGTTGTTCCGGTTGATGACGCGGCGATACAAATCGTTCAAATCCGAAGTGGCAAACCGGCCGCCTTCGAGCGGCACGAGCGGGCGCAAGTCCGGCGGAATCACCGGCAGCACCGTAAGAATCATCCATTCCGGACGGCTCTTGGAAATCTGCAAGCCCTGGAGCAATTTGATCCGCTTCGCCAATTTTTTGCGGATTTGCTTGCTCTTGGTTTCGGTCATCGCCTGTTGCAATTGATCGATGCCCTTGGCCAGGTCCACCCGCGCCAGCGCTTCGCGCACGGCTTCCGCGCCCATCTTGGCGAGAAACGCGTCCGCACCGTAGGTCTCGCGGGCTTCGCGGTATTCGTGTTCGTTGAGCAATTGATTCTGTTTCAGCGGCGTGTTGCCCGGATCAATGACGAGGTAATCCTCGTAATAAATCACGCGCTCAAGGTTGCGCGCGGTCACGTCGAGAACGAGGCCGATGCGCGACGGCATGCACTTGAAAAACCAGATGTGGCACGTCGGCACGGCCAGTTCGATATGGCCCATGCGCTCGCGGCGGACGCGGGCCAGCGTTACCTCCACGCCGCAACGGTCGCAAACGATGCCGCGGTGCTTGATGCGCTTGTACTTGCCGCAGGAACATTCCCAGTCCTTGACGGGGCCGAAAATGCGTTCACAGAAGAGGCCGCCCTTTTCCGGTTTGAACGTGCGGTAGTTGATGGTTTCGGGATTTTTGACTTCGCCTTTGCTCCACGACCGGATGGCATCGGGCGACGCGACGGTGATCGCGACGTAATCCACCTGATTGACCTTGTCCAGTCCGAGCAATTCGCGCGCATTTTCCTTGTTGCCGATCATACAAAAATTTGTTTCCGCGTTGGTTAAATGGTTTCCGGGTTAAAGCGACGCCAGTGCGCCGCGGAGGCTTCCGGGTGTTCAGCCGGATTCGCGTAACCGACCTTCACATCGAGGCCGAGCGACTGCATTTCCTTGACGAGCACGTTGAAGGATTCGGGAATACCCGCCTCCAATGCGTTGTCACCCTTGACAATGGCCTCGTAAATGTGCGTGCGCCCTTGCACGTCGTCGGACTTGACGGTGAGCAATTCCTGCAACGTGTAGGCCGCGCCGTAGGCTTCCATCGCCCACACTTCCATTTCGCCGAAGCGCTGGCCGCCGTATTGCGCCTTGCCACCGAGCGGCTGCTGCGTGACCAGCGAGTAAGGCCCAACCGCGCGGGCGTGAATCTTGTCCGCGACCAGGTGGCCGAGCTTCATCATGTAAATGTAACCGACGACAATTTCCTGATCGAACGCCGCACCCGTGCAGCCGTCGTAAAGAATCGTCTTGGCGTTCTCCGGCAATTTCGCCTCTTTGAGGTAACCACGAATTTCCTTTTCCTTGATGCCGTCGAAGACTGGCGTGGCGAATTTCAATCCCAGGATCTGGGCCGCCCAGCCGAGATGCGTTTCCAGCACCTGGCCGACGTTCATGCGCGAGGGCACGCCCAGCGGATTCAACACGATGTCCATCGGCGTTCCGTCCTCAAGGAAAGGCATGTCTTCTTCCTTCACAATACGCGCGACGACACCCTTGTTGCCATGGCGCCCGGCCATTTTGTCACCGACGGACAGCTTGCGTTTGGAGGCAATGTAAACCTTCACCGACTTGACGATGCCGGCCTCCACGCCTTCGCCTGCCTCGGCGCGTTCCATTTCCTCGTCATATTGCATCTGCAAATCATCGAACTTCTTTTTGAAGCTGCCGATGATTTCGTTGATCTTGTTGCGGATCGGCGACGGATCAATCTCGATGCGGTCATAAACCGTCGCGAGTTTGCGCAGGAGCGTCTTCGTGATTTTGCGATTCGCCGGGATGATGATTTCCCCGGTCTCGGAATTGACCACGTCGAGCGGAATTTTTTCACCGAGCAAAATGTTGCTCAACGCCTCGGTCAATTGATCGCGCAATTCATCGGTCTTTTTCTTGTGCTCTTCCTCAATCTGCTTCGCGTGGCGCTTTTCCTCGCCGACAGATGGTTTGCTGTTGTCATGATCGGTTTCCTTCTTCGACGATACCTTCACGTCCATGACGATGCCGTAAGTGCCGGAAGGAATCTTGAGCGACGTGTCCTTCACGTCGGCGGCCTTTTCCCCGAAAATGGCGCGGAGCAAACGCTCTTCCGGCGCGAGCTCGGTTTCCGATTTCGGCGTGATTTTGCCAACCAGAATGTCGCCGGGCTTCACTTCCGCTCCGATGCGGATGACGCCGTCCGGCCCGAGGTTTTTGAGCGCCTCATCGCCGAGATTCGGGATGTCGCGCGTGATTTCCTCCGGGCCGAGCTTGGTGTCGCGCGCGGCCACTTCAAATTCATCAATGTGAATGCTCGTGAAAATATCTTCCTTCACGATTTTTTCGCTGATGAGAATCGCGTCCTCGAAGTTGTAGCCGTTCCACGGCATGAACGCGACCAGCACGTTGCGACCGAGCGCCAATTCGCTGTTCTGCGTGCACGGACCATCGGCAATGACCTGCCCTTTCTTCACGTGGTCGCCCTTGTGCACGAGCGTTTTTTGATTGATGCACGTTGCGGCATTCGACCGCATGAATTTGCGAATGGGATAAACCCACACGCCCTTTTCGGGATCGTGCTTAATTTTCTTTTTCGTCTCCGGCAATTTGCCGCTTTCGGTTATGATGATTTGATCGCCGCTGACGGAAGCGACTTTGCCGCTTTCGTCCGCGACCACCACGGCGCGCGAGTCGCGGGCGACGCGGCCTTCCAGGCCGGTGGCCACCAGCGGCGCTTCGGTCACCAGCAACGGCACTGCCTGGCGTTGCATGTTTGAACCCATCAACGCGCGGTTGGCGTCGTCGTGTTCCAGGAATGGAATCAGCGACGCGGCGACGGATACCAACTGCTTGGGCGAAACGTCCATGTAATCCACCCGCGCGGGTTCGACATCAATGAAGTCGGTCCGGGCGCGGCAAACGACCCGGTCGGTCGTGAATTTGCCCTTGTCGTCAATCGGCGAGTTCGCCTGCGCGATAATGAATTGCTCCTCGCGGTCGGCGGTCAGGAAATCAATGTGATTGGTGACGCGCCCGTTTTCGACCTTGCGATAAGGCGTTTCGAGGAAGCCGAAATCGTTGATGCGCGCGAACGTCGCCAGTGACGCAATCAGACCGATGTTCGGGCCTTCCGGCGTCTCAATCGGGCAAATGCGTCCGTAGTGCGACGGATGAACATCGCGCACTTCAAATCCTGCGCGGTCGCGGCTCAAGCCACCCGGCCCCAGCGCGGACAGACGGCGCTTGTGCGTCAACTCGGCCAGCGGATTGATTTGATCCATGAACTGGCTGAGTTGCGAGCGGCCAAAGAAATCGCGAATGACCGCCGAGAGCGCCTTGGGATTGATGAGCTTTTGCGGCGCCATTTGCTCGACGCTTTGATCGAACAACGTCATGCGTTCCTTGACGAGGCGTTCCGTGCGCGAAAGCCCGACCCGGCACTGGTTGGCGAGCAACTCGCCGACCGTGCGGATGCGGCGGCTGCCCAGGTGGTCAATGTCATCCACGCTGCCTTCGCCCTTCTTGAGGCGGAGCAGATATTTCGTCGCGGCCACCAAATCGTGCTTCGTGAGAATGCGTGATTCTTCCTTGTCCTTGAGGCCGAGTTTTTGATTGATCTTGTAGCGGCCCACGCGGCCCAAATCGTAACGTTTCGGGTCGAAGAACAATCGCTTGAGCAACGCACGCGCATTGGCGGCGGTCGGCGGGTCGCCCGGACGCAGGCGGCGGTAAATGTCCTTGAGCGCCTCTTCCTCGTTCTTGGCCGGGTCTTTCTTCAGGCATTTGATCATGATGCCTTCGTCGGGCGTAGTGTTCACGACCTTGATTTTGTTCACCCCCAGCTCGGCGATTTGTTTGACCACTGACTTGGAAAGCGGCTCAAAAGCGCGGGCAACCACGAGACCCTTTTCCTGATCCACCGCGTCCTGAATCAAAACGCAATTCGGCAAATCTTCGAGTTTCTCGGCTTCCTTGACCGTGAGTTCCTCGATTTCGTAAAAGAGCTTGAGGATTTCCTCGTCGGTGCCGGTTTTGGTGCCGTCTCTTTTCTTGTCGGCGCCTTTGCCTTCCGCTTCCGCATCGAGAAAACTCAGCGCGCGGAAGAACGTCGTCGTCAGGAATTTCCGGCGGCGTTTCTTGCGGTCGAGATAGACGTACAGCAGGTCGCTGGTGTCGAATTGCGCCTCGTACCAGGAACCGCGATCGGGGATGACGCGGAAGCTGTGCAGGATTTTCCCGTTGGGATGCTGGGTGGCCTCGAACGCGATGCCCGGCGACCGGTGCAACTGGCTGACCACCACGCGCTCGGCCCCGTTGATGACGAACGTGCCTTGCGGCGTCATCAGGGGCAGTTCGCCCATGAACACCTTTTCTTCCTTGGCGTGTTTGCCCTCCTCCTTGAGCAGGAAGGTGACGTAAAGCGGCGCGCCGTAGGTCAGCCCTTCGCGCAGGCATTCGAGCCAGTCCAGCTTCGGCGCGCCAATTTCGTAGGAATCGTAATCGAGCACGCACTTGCCGTCGTAACTCTCGATGGGAAATACTTCGAGGAAGACCGCTTCCAGACCGATGTGTTTCCGGCGCTTTTTGGGCGCCGCGTCCGCTTGCAGGAATTCCTTGTAGGAATTGGTCTGCAATTCGATCATGTTCGGCGGCACGACAATCTCTTTGATTTTGCCGAAATTGATTCGTTCAGTGACTCGCGATGGCATTTGGACTTTCTGGTTTGGCTGGCAACAGTGCCAGCCGGCAATTTTCAATCAACGACACAAGGCAAGCACGCTGCGTTCAACAGTGAACTTGCCTGAACTCAGACCGCTACCGGCGGCCGCTTGTTGCTGCTGTTTGTAACTAATAAAAGTTTTGTTCCGCCTTGCGAAAACAGGGTGGCGGTCCCGCCTCGCGGAACCACCGCCCCAAAGTTCGCCAGTTACTTGACCTCCACTTTGGCGCCCGCTTCTTCCAGCTTCTTCTTGGCCGCGTCAGCGTCGGCTTTCGGGGCGCCCTCCAGCACTGGTTTGGGCGCGCCTTCGACCAGCGCCTTGGCTTCCGCCAGACCGAGGCCGGCCTTCACTTCGCGGACGGCCTTGATGGTGGCAATTTTCTTGTCCGCCGGGGCGGACACAAGAATCACGTCAAACGTGGTCTTCGCTTCAGCGACAGGCGCAGCCGCACCCGCAGCCGGAGCAGCGGCAGCCATCGGTGCGGCGGCAGTCACGCCCCACTTGGTTTCCAATTGTTTCACCAAGTCGGCGGCTTCGAGAACCGTCAGCTTGCTCAGTTCCTCTACGAGGTTTGCAATATCAGCCATGTTACCTTTCTTGTCGTCTCGTCGTCTGCCGCGGCCACGGCTATTTTGAGTTCACGGCCTGTGAACCGACGATTTACATTGTTGTTGTTTGTTTGTCCGACCCGCTGGCCAAAGCGGACGGAAATTGTTTTAGCTTTTCTCGGCCTTCGCCTTGATCACACGCGCGAGTTGCGTTGCAGGTGTGTTGATTAAAACGACCAGTTTCGTCGCCGGCGCGTTCAACAGGCCCAGCAGTGTGGCGCGCAATACGTCCAGACTCGGCAGATCGGCCAAGGCGACAATCGCCGCCTGTTCCAGACGCTGGTTGTCCAGATAACCGAACTGCACCTTCAGCTTGTCGAACTCCGCACCGAAATTTTTGACCGTCTTGGCGGCGGCGGAAATGTCCTTTTTCCCGGTGACCACGGCGAGTTGTCCCACAAGCTCGCCGGGTAATTCGCCAACACCCGATTCTTGGGCCGCGATGCGGAAAATGGAGTTCTTGACTATGTGAATCTCCGCGCCGGCCTTTTGCAGACGCTTCCGGAGCTCGGTCATGTGGGACACTTTGAGTCCCTTGTAATTCACCACGATGAAGAACGGCGAGGCATTCAGCCGCGCGACATATTCTTTCGTCAAAATTTGTTTTTCAGCACGCATGTTTCAAAATTGGTTTTTGATTAATGGGTCATAAACTCACGCACATCCAGGCGCACCGGCGGACTCATCGTCGCCGAAAGCGTGCAGGTGTGAACGTAAGTGCCTTTGAGGCTGTTCGGACGCGCCTTGAACACGGCTTCAATCACCGCGCGCGCGTTTTCCTCGATTTGGTTCGCCGCGAATGACACCTTGCCAACGCCCACGTGTACGTTGCCCGCCTTGTCAACTTTGAACTCGACGCGCCCGGCCTTGACTTCCTTCACGGCCCTGGCGGTGTCGTCCGTCACGGTACCGGTCTTCGGGTTTGGCATCAGGCCGCGCGGACCAAGCACTTTGCCGAGTTTGCGCACTTCGGCCATCGCTTCGGGCGTGGCCACCGCCACATCAAAATCAGCCCAGCCGCCCTGGCACTTTGCAATCATGTCTTCAAATCCGACGTATTCCGCACCGGCGGCCTTGGCCGCGTCGGCCGCCGCGCCGCTTTTGGCAAACACGAGCACGCGCACGGTCTTGCCGCTGCCGTGTGGAAGCGGAACCGTGCCGCGGACCATCTGGTCGGAATGTTTCGGGTCCACGCCAAGCCGGAACGCGAGGTCAATGGTCTCGTTGAATTTCGCCTTTGGAAATTTCGCGAGGACGCCAACAGCATCCTTCAGCGGATACTCCTTTTTGGCGTCCACAACTTCGAGCGCTTTTTTGTATCGTTTACTGGGCATCTGTTTTGGTGCGGTGCAAGCGAATCCTTGAGGACTCTCCCGCGGTTGTCTTGTTTATCCAACGACTTCAATTCCCATGCTGCGCGCCGTGCCGGCAATGATCCGGAACGTGGCTTCTTCCGAAGTCGCATTCAAATCCTTTGACTTCATTTTCACGATGTCCAAAACCTGTTTGCGCGTCACTTTGCCGACTTTTTCCTTGTTCGGCTCCTTGGAACCGGAGGTGATGCCCGCGGCTTTTTTCAACAGAATGGACGCCGGCGGCGATTTGGTGATGAACGTGAACGACTTGTCCTGATAAACGGTGATGACGACGGGAATCACGAGCCCCGCGTCAGCTTTGGTCACCGCGTTGAATTCCTTGCAGAAACCCATGATGTTGACGCCGTGCTGGCCGAGCGCCGGGCCGACCGGCGGCGCGGGATTCGCCTGACCCGCCGGAATCTGCAGCTTGATGATGCCTGTGACTTTCTTTGCCATAAAAAATTCTTACGCCTTCTCCACCTGCCAGTATTCGAGTTCGACCGGCGTGTTGCGGCCGAAAATGTTGACGGTGACTTTCAATTTGCCGCGTTCGGGATCAATTTCCTCAATCACGCCGCTGAAATTGAGGAACGGCCCGTTGTTGATTTTGATCGTTTCGCCGACTTCAAAATTGACCTTCGGTTTTTCCGTCTCTTCCGACGCGGAAATTTGCGCCTTGATGGATTCGACTTCTTCCGTCGGCGTCGGCACGGGCGGTTCGCCGCCGACAAAACCAATCACGCCCTGCGTTTCTTTGATGAAATACCACGGCTTCTCGATGATACGGTTGTTTTCATCGAGCAGCGCCATGTCCACAAACACGTAGCCCGGCCACAATTTGCGGCTGGACACGGTCTTCTTTTGATTGCGCACCTCAACGACCTTTTCCATCGGGACGAGGACTTCCTTGACATAGTCCTGCATCTCGTCGGTCTTGACGCGCTTCTCAATGCTTTCCTTGACCTTCTGCTCCTGGCCGGAAAGCGTATGGATGACAAACCATTGGCTGCGCATGGTGCTCAAAGTACAAAGAATACAAAATACAGGATGCGATCCACCACTTCGGTGAATGCGCCCATCAAAGCAATTGAAATCATGATGAGCGCCGTCGAGCCTTTCAGTTCCACCCAGGTCGGCCACGAACATTTTTTCAATTCTTCGCGCGTTTCCTGCACATAGGCGGCCAATTGCCGGACCTGCCCCTGCCACCAAAGGTAGGCAAAGATCGCCCCGACGACGACCACCCAAATCAAAATTTTTGTCCAGTCATTCACAAATACTCACTCACATTCACTCACAAATTTTTCTGGCTTGCCGGGCCGTAGCTCGCAGCGTTTGCACCATTGCGCACGGCCCGCCTTTACTGCGCTTCGGCGCGCCAGTCCCGCCCGCGGGCCTTGGCGGAGAGGGAGGGATTCGAACCCCCGTCGGGCGTTAACCCGAAGCGGTTTTCAAGACCGCCGCGATAGACCACTCTGCCACCTCTCCGTTCGCAGACTGGCACGGCAGGAGGGACTTGAACCCCCAACCAACGGTTTTGGAGACCGCTACTCTGCCAATTGAGCTACTGCCGTATCCGCCCAATCTCGTTTGTATTTCTGACAAAAAAGGAGCCGCGGGGTTCATCCCCCCGCGCTCCAATGTTGAAAACCGCTGTTATGCGATGACTTCCGTCACGCGGCCCGCGCCAATCGTGCGGCCGCCTTCGCGAATCGCAAACCGCTGGCCTCTTTCCATGGCCACCGGCGCGATGACATTTATTTCCACCGAAACGTTGTCGCCCGGCATCACCATTTCAACCCCCGCCGCGAGTGTCACCGTGCCGGTTACGTCCGTGGTGCGGAAGTAAAATTGCGGACGGTAGTTCGTGAAGAACGGCGTGTGCCGGCCGCCTTCCTCCTTCGACAGCACATAGACTTCCGCCTTGAAATGCGTGTGCGGGGTGATGCTGCCCGGTTTGGCCAGCACCATGCCACGCTCGACTTCTTCCTTCTTGATGCCGCGCAGCAGCACGCCGACGTTGTCGCCCGCCGTCGCCTTGTCCAGCAGCTTGCGGAACATTTCAATGTCGGTGGCAACCGTCTTGCGGGTGTCCTTGATGCCAACGATTTCAACATCGGACATGCGTTCCAGCACGCCGCGCTCCACGCGACCGGTGACGACCGTGCCGCGGCCTTCAATGTTGAACACATCCTCGATGCACATCAGGAACGGCTTGTCCATCTCGCGCGGCGGCAACGGAATGAACTCGTCAATGGCTTCCAGCAATTTCTGGATGGAGTCTTCGCCTTCCTTCTCCCCCGCCATCGCCGCCTTGGCGCTGCCGCGTACAATGGGCGTCTTCTCACCCGGAAATTCATATTTGGTCAGCAGGTCGCGGACTTCCATTTCCACCAGTTCCAGCAGTTCCTTGTCGTCCACGAGGTCAACCTTGTTCAGGTAAACCACGATGGCCGGCACGCCGACCTGGCGGGCCAACAGCACGTGCTCCTTGGTTTGAGGCATCGGACCTTCCGAGGCATCAACCACCAGGATGGCGCCGTCCATCTGGGCCGCGCCGGTGATCATGTTCTTGATAAAGTCGGCATGGCCCGGGCAGTCGATGTGGGCGTAATGACGCTTGTCGCTCTGATACTCGACGTGAGAAACCGCGATGGTCACGGTTTTGGTTTCGTCGCGCACCGTGCCACCTTTGGTGATTTCGGCGTAGGAAATCGGCGTCGCCAAACCTTTCTTCGCCTGCACCATGACAATCGCAGCTGTCAAAGTGGACTTGCCGTGGTCAATATGTCCGATGGTGCCGACGTTAACGTGCGGTTTCGTTCGTTGAAATTGCTCTTTAGCCATTGTTGTCTCCTGCGTTTAGTTTTTGGTTAACGGTCAAATCTGCGAACTGGAGCCCATGATCAGGGTTGAACTGATGACCTCGTCCTTACCAAGGACGCGCTC
>ODAK010005568.1_pt1 | contig 12777 bp, 11 predicted proteins | sample 1539591 | NCBI WGS metagenome assembly ODAK01 (sample SAMEA3539303, study PRJEB22396) | soil metagenome | biome: tundra; feature: field; material: soil | place: USA | collected 2010-05 | depth 0.15 m | reverse complement strand
CGCGAACAGGTCGCGACGCCGGTCGATACCCGCGTACGTCGACACGTCCAGGTTGCCGAAGGCGTTGCCCCTGGCGTCCGCGACGTGGCACCCCGCGCTGGTAGACCCCCGGGCGCACGAATTGGTGAGAATCGGAGCGATCGTGCCCTGGAAATAGGTCGACGGCTGCGGCTCTATGACCGTGCACGACGACGGCAACACCGCGAGTGTGAGCACACCCACGAGGCCCGCCCACGTCGGAGTCCCGATCTGCACGACCGCACCTCGTCGATCGAAGGCTGTCGCACGAGCCGTAGGCGGACCATGCGAAATGTCATGTGGGCGACGCGGCGAGGGCCGCGAGGGCGCGACGCACGTAAACTGGAAGCACCGTGCGGCGCCAGCCGGCGTCGCCGTCCAGGTTGGCGAGCGGGTGGCAGACGGCGTGCGCTCGGTCCGCCACCGCCTCGATGACGCGTCCGTCGAGCGGTCGCCCGACTGCGATGGCGTCCAAGCCGTCGACCACGCGCGGCTTCGATGCGAGGGCCCCGACGACGACCGCAATCGATTGCACCGTCTCGTCTCGGTCACGTGTGAGCACCACGGCCATCGAGAGGATCGCGAAATCGATCGCGGCCCGCGCCCGGACCTTGACGTAGACCCCTTGCGTCCGCGGAGGCGGCAGCGGGATCCGTACGTCGACCAGAATTTCGTCGGGCCGGCGAACGGTGTGGTGTGCGCCGTCCGACGTGTAGAAGTCGGAGAGGGCCATCGTTCGTTCGCCCGCCTGCGACGCCAGCCGCACGCGGGCGCCGCTCGCGATGAGCGCCGGAGGAGTATCCGCGGAAAAGGCCGCGACGCAGCGATGGCCGTGCGGCACCACGTGGCAGACTTCGCCGCAGGTCTTCAGGCAGTGCCCGAGCGCGCTCCGCCAGAACTTGCTCTGATCGTAGTAGGCGCACCGGGTGTCCAGGCACACGTTCCCGCCCAGCGTCCCGGCGTTCCGGATCTGCGGTGAGGCGACGGCGCGAACGGCTTGGGCCACCCCCGGCCAGGTCCGGGCGACGCGCGCGTCGTCGGCGATCTCGGCCAGCGTCGTCGCTGCGCCCAGCACGAGCGAGCCATCCTCCTCCACACGTACGCCCGTGAGCTCCGGGATCCGCCGCACCGAGACCAGTCGCGCCGGCTCGAGCAGGCCACGCTTCATGTTGGGCACGACGTCGGTCCCGCCTGCGATGGGAAGGGCACGCCCGTCGCTCAGGGCCTCGATGGCCTCCGGGAGCGAGCGCGCGCGGACCAGGCCGAAGGAGGGTAGCGTCAACATCGGTTCTCGGGCGCGAGAGCGCGGAGCACGCGCGCCGGCGTGAAGGGCAGCGAGTCGATCCGCACGCCCACCGCGTCGTGGATGGCGTTCGCGATGGCGGGGATCGACGGGTGCAAGGGCCCTTCGCCCACCTCCTTCGCCCCGTAGGGGCCTTCGGGATCTCGGGACTCCACGATCAGGGACGTGAGCTCGGGCACGTCGAGCGCCGTCGGCAGCTTGTAATCCAGCAGCGACGGTCCACGGTGCAGGCCGCTGGGATGGAACCCGTGCTCCTCGAAGAGCGCCTCGGCGAAGCCCATGTACGCGCCCCCCTCCATCTGCCCCTCGACGATGACCGGGTTGAGCGCCCGCCCGCAGTCGTGCGCGATCCAGATGTGCTCGACGCGGACCGCGCCCGTCTCGGCGTCGACGACGACCTCGGCGATGTGCGCCGTGAACGAGTAGGCGGGGGAGGCGCCGATGGTCCCTCCGCGGTAGGCCCCGTGGACGTCTTTCGGTGTCTGGTAGCAGCCGGTGCCTCCGAGCGTTCCGCCGTCCGTCTCCGCCCACCGGAACGCCTCTGCCACCGCTACCCGTCGCCCCGCGCCCTCGCGCAGCGTTGCGCAGCCGGCCGCGAGCAACACGTCGCCCGGCGTACACTCCCATCGCTTCGCCACGGCCTCCCGGACGCGGTCGGCGAGCCCGCGCGCCGCTCTCAGACACGCGTTGCCGGCCATCATCGTGACGCGGCTGGAGTACGCTCCGAGGTCGACCGGCGTCAGGTCCGTGTCACCGGTGACGACACGCACGCTGGCGGGTTCGACTCCGAGCTCCTCGCACACCACGAGCGTGAGCATCGCGTCCGATCCCTGGCCGATCTCGCTCGTCCCCGCGAACACGGTCACCCGCCCCGACCTGTCCAGCTTCAGCTGCACGGCGCTCTGCGGCATGTCGTTCGGATAGATTGGGTAGTTTGTGCCGCTGATGTAGAAGCTCCCGGCGACGCCGATGCCTCGACCGAACGGCAGCTTGCGGAACTTCTCCTTCCAGCGGCTCGCTTCCTCGACTCGGCGGAGGCACTCGGCGAATCCGTTGGAGCGGACGGCAAACTCGTTGATCGTCCGGGCGTCGGCCGGAAGCAAGTTGCGCCGTCGGAGCTCGATGGGGTCGAGCGACAGCTTCTCGGCGATCTTGTCGATGGACACCTCGAAGGCAAAGCGCGGCTGCACGCTGCCGTGCCCGCGCTTGGGGCCGCACGCCGGCTTGTTCGTGTATACCCGCGTCGCCTCGAAGCGGTACGCAGGGAGGGCGAGGGGGGCGGTGACGAGCTGCCCCGCGTAGTAGGCCGTGACGAGTCCGAACGACGCGTAGGCGCCGCCGTCGATCAACGTGCGTGCGGCGCACGCCGTCAGCTTGCCGTCGCTGTTGGCGCCGACCCGGAAGTGCATGCGCATGGGGTGGCGCCCCCGGTGGGAGTAGAAGACCTCCTCGCGCGTGTAGAGGATCTTGACGGGACGCCCCGTCACCATGGCGAGCTTCGCCGCACAGAACTCCAGGTCGAACGGCTCGCTCTTGCCTCCGAACGCACCCCCGAGCGGCGGCTGCACGACGCGCACGCGGTCGGCCGGGACACCGAGGACGCGCGAGAGCTCCCGGTGCACGTAGTGCGGGACCTGGGTCGTGGTGTACACGGTGAGCACGCCGCTGGGTTCCCAGATGCCGATGGCGCAGTGCGGTTCGAGAGCCGCATGGGTGCTGCCCGGAAACTCGTACTCCCCGTCCACGACGACGTCGCTGCGGGCCAGCGCGCCATCGACGTCGCCGAACGCGAGCTCGACGTGCTTGGTGACGTTGCCGTCCTTCGCGAGGTCGTTGACCTTGGGGGCGTCCGGAGCCATCGCTTCCGACGGGTCGAGCACGTGAGGCAGCACCTCCCAGACGACGTCGACGAGCTCCGCCGCGCGTCTGGCCGTCGCCTCGTCGACGGCGGCGACGGCGGCGATGCCATCCCCGACGTAGAGCGCGCGGTCCACGGCGAGCGGATATTCGTCCTGCGTCCAGGGGAGGATCCCGTAGCGGACGGGCATGTCCGCCCCGGTGATGACCGCGTGCACGCCGGGGAGGGCCCGCGCGCGGGCGGTGTCGATTCGCACGATTCGTGCGTGAGCGTGCGGGCTGCGGACGATCCTGCCGCACAGCATGCCTGCGAAGCTCAGGTCGTCCGCGAAGCGCGTGCGCCCCGTCACCCGGTCCGCCGCGTCGACGCGTGGCTGCCGCGTGCCGACGACGGTCATCGAGTCCCCGACTCGTCGCGAATCCTGCTCGCGGCGTCCTGGATCGCGTCGACGATCTTCGTGTAGCCGGTGCACCGGCACAGGTTGCCGGAAATGGCCTCCGCGATGGCCTCGCGCGAGGGGGCCGCTTCGCGCGCGAGCAGGGCGCGCGCGCTCGCCAGGACACCGGGCGTGCAGAAGCCGCACTGGGCGGCGCCATGGTGCACGAACGCCTGCTGGAGGGGGTGCAGGGTGGGGCCGCGCGCGAGGCCCTCGACCGTCTCGATGCGAGCGCCGTCGGCTTCGAGCGCGAGAGTGAGGCATGCGAGCACGGGTCGGTCATCGAGCAGCACGGTGCAGGCACCGCAGTCCCCCTCGTCACACCCTTGCTTCGTGCCCGTGAGGCCCAGATCGTAGCGAAGCACCTCGGCCAGCGTTCGCTCGGGCCGGACCGCGACGGTCACCGCGTCCCCGTTGACCGTGAGCGAAAGCGGGACGAGGCCTCGTGGATCACGAGGCACGGCCTCCCGAAGGTCGGCCAGGCCCTCCTCGGGTTTCATGTGGACGGCGCCGCCGAGGCCCCACGTGGGACGGCGCGGCCGCTCCTCTCGAGCTGATCCTTCCGGTAGGCTCCGAGGAGGGCAGCACCGATCGCGCCCGCGAGGGTCGACCGCTCGTGCGCGTGTACCTCGATGGGACCGACCTTCCTTCTCTTGGTGCTCGCACCTTCCTTCGCGATGAGCTCGCGGATGGTCACCACGAGCCCTTCGTCGGCGGCCATGCCCCCGGTGAGCGCGACGACCCCCTCGGCTCCCGCGGAGCGGAGCAGCCGGACGAGGCGCCCGGCGATGCTCAGGTGGATCCCTTTGAGGATGTCGCCGGCGCTCATGCCGCGGCTCACCATGTTGATGACGTCCGTCTCGGCGAGCACCGCGCAGATGCTGGACACCTCCTCGGTCTGCTTGGCCTGCATAGACAGCGGTCCGACGTCCTCGAGAGGAACGCCGAGGTAGCGCGCGATGTTCTCCAGGAACTGGCCGCTCCCGCTCGCGCACTGGCTGGTCATCCTGTGATCGAGGACCTTGCCCCGCGGGTCCATCTTGATCGCGCGCGCGTGCAAGGCTCCCATGTCGAGCGCAGCCCGAGCCTCGGGGAAGAGGAAGACGCCGCCGCGTGCGTGGGTGGTCATTCCGTAGAAGTGTCCGGTGGCGAACGTCACTCCGTCCGCGTCGCCCGTGCTCGCCACGTAGCCGAGCTGCGAGGGGTCGACCTGCGCCGACGCGCACACCTCGTCGAACGCCGCCCGCGCCACGTCCTGGACGTTCCTGCGCCGTATCCTCTGCACGCTCGAGGCCAGGATCTCGCCGTCGGCGCCCGCCCGGCTCCGGGCGACGACCACCTTGACCGCGCTGGAACCGCAGTCCACTCCAGCCGTCACATCCCGGTCCATCATGGGCGAGCCTCCCGGTCTGCGGCCGTCGTCTGCATGAAGGCGGGGAGGGCCACCGGCACCCCGGCGCCGGCGTCCCCGAGCGCGAAGAGGGCCGCGCCGAGCGCGCCCATGTAGATCGAGTCCGGGTGGACGTTCAGGACCGTCGCCGGGTCGTAGTTCTCGTCGACGAGCTCGCGCAGCACCTTGACCGCCATCGGGTTGTTGCAGACTCCCCCGGTGAACGTGAACTCGTTGGCAACGCCGCCCGATCGCGCCAGCAGTGACATCGCACGCAGCATGATCGCGCGATGCAGCCCGGCGAGGACGTCCTCGCGCCGCTGGCCGAGCGCCAGCCGTTCGCGCAGCTCCGCGCCCGCGAAGACGGTGCACGTCGAGCACACCTTCACGGTCTTGGTCGCCTGGAGAGCCAGCGGGCCGAGCTCGTGCAGCCCGAGGTTCAGCTCATCGGCGATGTACCCGAGGTAGCGACCGCACCCGGCCGCGCAGCGGTCGTTCATCTGGAACGATGTCACGACGCCGTCGTCGTCCACCTGGATCGCCTTGGTGTCCTGGCCGCCGATGTCGAGGACGGTGCGTGTGCCCGCGAAGACACGATGGGCCCCGCGCCCATGGCACAGGATCTCGCTCCGGATCGACTCCTTCGGGAACGGGAGCGTCTGGCGCCCGTATCCCGTGCCCACGACTGCGACCGCCTCGATCCGCTGGGCGGATGCGAGCTCGATGGCGCGCAGGAACAGAGTCCGCGCCGGCTCGGGCTCCGCGTCTCCCGGCGGAAGGACGCGCTCGAACGCACGGCGCAGCAGGGCGCCGACGTCGGGTGTCTGCGACCGCGTCTCGACCTCGAGGATCGCGCGGTCGTAGAGCGCTGCGAGCGGCTCGAAGGCGACCTCCCCCGTGCGGGAGATCGCCTCGGCTTCGGCGACGTACGCCGCACCCGCCACGTCGCGGAAGAACTCGCTCCTGCGAGGTGCGCCGCCGAGGAACGTCGCCGCGGCGTTGCGCTCGATGGCGTCGAGGATGCGCTGCACGGCGCGCTCGAGCCCACGGCGTTCCGGGCGTTGCACGAGGTTGCGCTCCAGGTTGCGCAGGATGGTCGCGCGGAGCTCCCGGAGCTCGTCGAGGAAGAGCTCGAGACGGAACGCAGCCCGCATCGGCGCAGCCCAGGCGCGCCCGGTCTCCACTCCGATGCTCGCAGCCAGCGCGCGCTGGAGGAGATCGAAGCGCGCGCTGGTCACCGCCTCCGTCCAGGCGATGGCGCTGGCGACCTCGTAGTTGCTCCGGCTGTTGGTGATGCCTCGCCCGAGGACCTGGCCGCTCTCGTCGAGGAGCACGGCCTTGGTCGTCGTCGACCCCAGATCGATGCCGACCACGCACCTCACGGCGACACCCCGCGCGGCGCGCCTTCCACGCCCCGTCCTCGTCGCGCCTCGAGCATCTGCAGGTAGCTCTGGATGCGGTTCTCGATGTTGGCCTTGCCGAAGTACCGCGGATCCACCAGGTCGCTCTCGATGAAGCCTCCCGGCACCCCCGTGCGCTGCTCCAGCTGACGCAGCATCAGGAGCTGCCCCACGCTGAAGGAGTTGCAGCTCTTGACGCTATTCACGAGGAAGCCGTCTGCCTGGTAGTCGCGGATGTACTTCGCGAGAAGGTCGACGCGCGTCGGCAGGCCCAGGTTCGTGTAGCAACCGAGGCAGTAGTCCGCGAGCGTCTCGAGCGGATGGCTCGGATCGTGACGGAAACCCGTGTCGTACAGACCGCCGACGCGTGTGTACGTGCTCGCGACGACCACCGCCCCCTCTCGACTGAACATCCGCCAGAAGTCGAAGAAGCTGGTCCAGTTCGGCGGACCCTCGATGACGAGGCGGTACTTCTCCTTCACCGGCCCGTCCGGCGTCATGGGGCCCTCGCCCCTGGCGATGCGGGCCTCCACTTCGTCGCGGAGCTCGCGGTAGTACAGCACCGCGTCCTCGCTCCCGCGGAACGAGCTGAAGATCGGCCCCACGTAGTAGACGCCGCCGAAGTAGCCGTCGATCGGCGAGGGACGGTGGCGCGCGCTCTCCCACACGGCGACGAGATCGTCCTCCGCCTGTTTCGACAGGGCGAGGCGCCGCGCGAGCTCGTCGACGTCGAGCCGGCGCCCCGTGACCTTCTCCATCGCCGGGATGACCTCGCGCTGGATCTGATCGACCACGTACGCGCGCATCTCCTTCGTGATGCGCCCGTCCGGCTGATACGGGACGTGGAGCATCACGACCGGGCACTTGTATTCGCGCTGGAGCAGCTCGAACCACTTCATGAACGTGAAACAGCCCGTGTACGAGAGCAGCAGCAGGTCCGGCTCCGGGAGCTTCATCCCGGTCGGGCCGATGTTGCCGCTCTTCATCATCCCGATGTCGCACTTGACGTACGTGCATACGTCCTCCGAGTGCCCCGACTTCTCGGCCTCGGCGATGTACCCCGCGCTCTTCTTGCGCATGCCCGATTGCAGCGCGTTGATCTCCGGCAGCACCGGCAGCATGTCGAAGGCCCCGATGAGCTCCGCGAGGTTCCCAGGGACGAACGTGTAGACGACCTTCTTGCCGTCCTCCTTCGCGCGTGCGAGCCGCTCGTAGTGGTCGGCGATCATCTTCTTCTGCCGGATCTGGCTCCGGTCTTTGGAGTCGGCCTGGTCGTTCATGGGATCGCCTCCTCTGTTGGCTGCGCCGCACCTGGGCCCCAGAGCCTGACGGCGTCGGAGAAGGCGCCGGCTTGCTCGCGGATGACCTGGAACTGCCCCGTGTTTTCCGAGAACTTGAAGCTCGTGTGCGGGATGCCGGCGCGCCGCAGCGCGTCCTCCAGCATCGGTTGATCGAGAAGGGCCGGGTCGCAGAACGAGGCCGCCGCGAAGATGACGCCGTCGGCGGCGGACGACCGGACGCGGGCAACGAGATCCGCCCCCTTCTCTCCGCGGCCGATGTATCGCGACGCCGTCTCCCGCCCGCGCTCGAGGTAGGCACGCGCCAGGGCGTCGACGGGATCCTCGCGCGGGCGCGGCTCGATGGGACCGTCGATGGTGCGCATGCCGAGCTGGAAGTCGTCGTCGACGATGTCGCAGCCGGCCTTCTCCAGGGCGCGGACAAAGTCGTGCGGCGGCTGCTCGCAGAACGAGCCGACGAGCACCACGCGCACGTTGTCGACCACCCGAGCGATCCGCAGCTTCACCGCCGCGATGATCTCCTCCAGGAGCGCCGCGTGCTCCTCGGCGGGAAGCACCGACCCCGCGCGCACGGCGAGGTACGCCTCGCTGGCCCGCAGACGCCATGGCTCCGCCAGACGCGTGGCGTCGAGCTCCTCGAGCACCGCGCGGCGCCGGTTCTCGCGCGCGATGGCGCTCGAGAGCGCGTCCGGGTCGAGCCGCCGGGCACCGCGATCTTCCAGCTCGCGCGCGATGCGACGCATCTCCGACGCGTAGAAACGGCCGCCGACGTCGGGCTCGAAGTTCTGAGGCAGATCCAGGTACGTGGAGTACTTCTCCGGGAAGAGCATCCGCCACATCCCGCCAAGGTTGCGGATCACGTCGCAGATCGACGGGAACACCATCCCGTCGAGCGCGTCGAGGTGACCCCCGAGGCCGAGCTCGACGGTGCTCCGCGGGATGTGACAGATGTACGACTGGAAGTACGAGTCCCCCCGGATGATGTCGAGCGAGTCGCCTCCGCCGAAGACCGCCACGGGGAGACAACCGATGGCCTCGAACAGCGGACGGGGCGCATAGACGGGCATGTGCCCGATCGCGAGAGCACCGGGGTGCGCCGCCTTCCACGCTTTCACGGCGCCGAAGGAGTTGTCGTCGACGAGCGCTCGCGCGCGATCGAACAGCGATGCAGCCGGGTCGTTCACGTGGCACCTCCTGCGGTGGCACCTTCGTCGATCGGGACGTCGCGGAACGGACACCGAGTGACGCTTCCGCAGAGCGCGATGCGGTGGAACGTCCGCGCGAGGGTCTCGGGAGACCCGTGGCGGCTCGGCTCGTACCAGCCGTAGATCCAGTTGAGCATCCCGAAGAGCGCGTACGTGGCGCGCTCCAGCTCCGCATCGTCGTGTTCGGCGCACGGCCGCCCGCTGGCGCGGCCACACCCGAACTCGACGATGACCTCCAGGAGACTTCGCGCCAATCCGAAGTACCGCTCCTTGCGCTCGCGGACGGCGGCCCGCTTGTCCGCGGGCAGCGCGCCGGCCTGCTGGACGAGCGCGCGCATCAGATCGGGGTGCATCGTGAAGAATAGGACATGGTTCAAGATGAACGCGTGCAAGCGTCTCTCCGGGTCGTGTTCGCACGCGATTGCCTGCTGCGCGCTCTCGAACAGCGCGTCGAATGCCTCGGACTGAAGGGCGAAGAGGATGTCTTCCTTGGAGGCGAAGTGCACGTAGAAGCCGGCCAGGCCCGTCCCCGTGGCGCGCGAGAGTTCGCGCATGGACATGCCGTGGTAGCCGTCACGGGCGATGGCGCGCGCTGCCGCGCCGAGGATGGCGGCCCGCTTCCTGCTGGAGCGTGCGTGCGCTCTCATGCGTCCATCCACTGCGGCGCGCGCTTCTCGATGAATGCCTCGATCCCCTCGTTTCCGTCGTGGCTCGGCAGCAGGCGCTCGACGTAGCGACGCTCGGCCGCTTCGAGCGGCCCCTCGAGCGCAGCGAGTAGCCCCGATGCCTCTCGCGCCGCACGGGTCGCCTCGCGAAGCGTGAAAGCGGACAGGGGTGCCAGCGTGTGACGGTACCAGTCGAGCACGAAGGACTCCGGGTCGGTGCCTGTGGGGACGATACCCGCCAGCAGGCCGGCCCTCTCCGCGCCCCCCGCGTCGAGGTCGGCGCCCGTCACCAGCAGTCGCTCGGCCAGCGCTCCGCCCATGCGCTTCGGCCCGAGGACGGCGAGGACGGGCGGTATGACGCCGAGCCGGACCTCGGGGCAGCCCATGACCGCCGTCGGCGTGGCGAAGAGGAAGTGACACGCGAGCGCCAGCTCGAACGCTCCGCCGAGGCAGCGGCCCTCGATCATCGCGGCGACGGGGGTCGGGTAGGTCGCGACGTCGCGCACCAGATCGCAGAACGTCGCGAGCATCGCCGTGGCTCGCTCGCGCCGATGCTCGGGCACCGACGCCCCGTACGAGAACGTCCCGCCGGCGCCGCGCAGAAGGACCATCCTTAGCGCGCCGCGATCCCGGTGAGCGGCGAGCTCCGCGCGCAGCTCGTCCATCATCCGCATCGTCAGGATGTTTGCCTTCGGCGCGTCCAGCACGAGCCGCAGGACGCGCCCCCCTTCGATCAAGTCGGCGCGAACGGATGCCTGCTCTCCGAAGGGATGGCTCATCGCTCGGTCTCCTTCGAGCGCGATCGGGCTGATGTCGGGAGCACCTCCTCCACCAGCGACGTGTCGAAGCGAGCCCCCTCGGCCAGGCGTCTGCGGAGCTTCACGAAGTCGATCTCTCGATCGTCGCGGTCGCCGTAGTGGAAAGCGGCGAAGCCGGCGGCCGCTTCCGTGGTCATGTTCAACGAGAGCCACGAGCGACTCGATTCCGAGTTGGCGTACCAGTGCTCGAGCTTCTTCTTGCGGAGGCTCTCCAGCGTGCGCCTCGTGCAATCCGGGAACGTGTAGAGGAGCTTCGTCACGATCCGCTCGACCGCCTCATCGAGCAGCGAGAGATCGACCGTGCATTCGCCCGCGACACGCTTCGCCTCGTCGAGCTCCGTCCCTCTCTTCCACTCGCCGAGACACGGCTGCCCGAGATCGTCGATCACGCGATCCGTGACCGCGAAGGGATTCGCGATGAACTTGCCGTCGGTTCGCTTGTGGACGGGCGCGATCCCGTTGAGCAGGCCCAGTCGATTCGACTTGTGCGCGGACCACGGCTCGCACAGAGACAGAGACTCCGCGGCGTGAGCGTATCCGACGTAGAGATGCAGGAAGTCGGTGGCTCCTCCGTCAGGGGCCGAGCCGTGGACCGGCCCCGCCTGGCCGAACCGGGCGTGGTCGCCGGCGACCGAAAAGTCGCACGCCATCCCGATCTCTTGCCCGCCACCGATGCGCATGCCGTTGACGCGGCACACGACCGGCTTGTCGCAGAGCAGGATGCTCGTGATCATGTCGTTGAAGAGGCGCATGTACTGCAGGTACTCGAGCGGTCTGTGCGCGTAATACGTCGCGTATTCGGCCGTGTTGCCGCCGGTACAGAAGGCGCGAGATCCCGCCCCGGTGAAGACGACGGCGACTGCGCGCCGATCCATGCTCGCCCGACGAAATGCGAGGATGAGGTCCTTCACCGCGGCGGTCGTGTACGAGTTGAGCTGCGCTTCGTTGTCGAGGACGATCCATACTTGGTGGAGGCCCTCGACCGGTGCGCCCTTTCGATCGCGCACTGGGCGGCGCTCGTAGCGCGCGTGTCGCAGCTCGTGCTGCGGGACGAGATCGTGGTCACGGAGATCGGACATGCGAATCGCTCCTTCAGGCTTCGGGGTTGAGCACGAGCCGTCGCGTCAGCCGGTGGTTGGCCATCGCATCGAGCCACTCGACGACGCGCGACATCGGCGCGTGCTCGACGAACGGCGACAGGACGACGCGCCCGTCGTAGATGAGGCTCAGCACGTGAGGGTACGCGTCTGGTGGGCAGCCCCAGGAGCCGTGGATCGTCGCGTCGAACGCCATGACGTTGGACAGCCGCAGCGACACGGCGTCCGGTGTGTAGCCGACCTGCACGAGCGTCGCGGCCTGAGCAAGCAAGGTGAACGCGAGGGTTTGACCCTCCGGCGTGCCGCTGCACTCGAGGACCCGCCAGCGCAGCGACGGGACTCGCCAGTCGCTGGCGATGGCGTGCGCCTCTTTGCGGACGTCTTTCGGTGCGCGACCGCACGCGGCGAGTGTCCGCTCCGCACCGTGGCTCGCGATGGCCTCGAGCTTGCCGGCGTCGACGTCGATGGCGACCGTGTGGGCGCCGAGCGCCCGCGCGATCTGTACGGCGTATCCGCCCACTCCCCCCGCGCCGACGACGAACACGACGTCGCCATCGCGCACTTCCGCCCGACGGAGCGCCTGGTAAGCGGTCGACACCGCATCCGCGACGACCGCTAGCTCGCGCCGGTCGACGCTCGCCGGAGCATCGTCGATCGAGACGAGAGGCTGCGCGGGAACGAGCACGTGCGTCGCGAAGCCCCCGTCGCAGTCGTTGCCAGGCATCTTCTGGTGCGGACAGGCGTTGCCGCGCCCGGCGCGACAGAACGGACAGTCCCCGCAGGGAAGCACGGCGGGGACGATGACGGAGCGTCCCGTCCACTGCTGTGCGCCCGGTCCGGCATCGATCACGCGTCCGACGATCTCGTGACCGAGCACGAGGGGCAACGCGTGCCGAGGCTTCACCGCTCCCTGTGCGTACGCGAGATCCGTGTGGCAGAGCCCGCACGCGTCCACTTCGACCAGCGCCTCTCCCGCGCCCGGTGCCGGCAGGTTCATCGTCCGCTGCTCGAGCGGCTTGCCTGGCTCCACGAGCACCCACGCATTCGCCTTCATAGCGTCATCCATTTCCCACGCGCGCGACGTCGCGTACGCATTCACTACGAGACGAACGTTCGTTCGCCAAGGCCCTCTCTCCGCGGCATGTGACATCCGTCATGACAGCCATTCGCGCGCGCAGAGGCGCGCAAATAATGCAGCACGGCGCACGCCGTGCGCCGTGCTCGCCGTCGAGATCGTGCGCAACCCCGAGACTTTTGCGTAGGGCACGCAGCGTGCAGCCTCTCTGCCT
>ODAK010005567.1_pt1 | contig 12778 bp, 8 predicted proteins | sample 1539591 | NCBI WGS metagenome assembly ODAK01 (sample SAMEA3539303, study PRJEB22396) | soil metagenome | biome: tundra; feature: field; material: soil | place: USA | collected 2010-05 | depth 0.15 m | reverse complement strand
CGGACCCCCCGGCACTCGCGGGCGCGGCCGGGGCAGCGATCTCGTTCCCGTCGTCGTCGTCTTCGTCGCGCAGCATCGCCTCGTCGTCACCCGTCGCGATCGGCGCGACCGGAGTCCGTCGAGAGGGATCGCGCAGGATCGCCACATGGCCGATCCCGGCGTCTGCGAGCGCCAGCAGGAGGGCGTCGCCGGCCGGGTCATCACCGACCTTGCCGACCAGCTCGACCTGCGCCCCGCCGGCGGTCGCTCCGTGGGCAACCTCGATCGACCGGCCGGCGGCGCTTGAGCGACCCCCGGGATCGGCGGGCACGAGGGACGGCGAGCCGATGATCACGATCACCAACGGAGAATACCCGGCTCGACGATCAATGGTCGGAAGGGTTGGCCGTCTCGGTCGGCTCGGGCGTTTCCGTGGGTTCCGTGGTGCGGCCTGGCCGCGGCGTTGCCTTGCTCCCGCTCCCGCTCTCGCTTCCGCCGTCACCACCACCGCCGCCACCGCCCGGGTTGTCGCTCCCGCCCGGCTCGGACGTCTCACTCGACTCGACGGTCTCGGACGGCTCCGGCGTCTCGCCTGGACCGACCGTTTCCGTGGGCTCGGGACTCGCATCCGGGTTCCGTGTCTCCGTGGAATCTGGACTTACCTTGGGTTGGGGACCGGGCGTGATCAGCGGGCCGGACGAAGGGTGCGCCTGGAACAGGTTCAGGGCGCCGGCCGCCGCAAGCGTCACGGCCCCCCCGATCGAGCCCAGGGCGACCAGGACCACGAGCACGATCGCCAGGGCCTTCGCTCGAACCAGCGGAGGCCGGTTGGCACTCAGCGCCGTTTGCCACGTCGCGCGGATCGCGCCAGACAATGCCGCGAGGTGGCTCCGACGCGGGGCCGGTTGAGTCGCCACGGCGGCCATGACCCGGTCGCTGAAACCCGGCGTTGGAAGCACACCGTCGGCACCGACGGTGTGCTCGATCAGGCGGGCCACCTCCACGGCAGCCGCGAGTTCGGCGGGATCGCCGGGAGCCTCCGCGCTGCTCAGCTCGTCGGCGCGAAATGGCCGGGTCACCGGTCGAACCGCAGGTCGGCGGCGTCGCTGCGCAGGCGCAGCAAGCCCCGCCGAAGGTGGGTCTTGATCGTGGCGACCGGCCGGCCGGTCTGCAGGGCAATCTCGGCCAGCGACAGGTCGCCGAAGAAGCGCAACAGGACGACCTCACGGTATGGATCGCCAAGCGCCTGAAGAGCCCGGCGCAGCTCGACCGCGCGCTCCGCCTCCAGGGAGGCATTCGCCGGATCCGGCGAGGCAGAGGCGAGGTGTCCCGCCGGCCCTCCGTACGCTGCCCCGTCAGCGTCCATGGAGATCCGGTCGAGACGCAAGGTTGGACGCCTGGTACCTGCCGCTCGGAGGGCGACGCGGACGGCGATCCGGCGCAGCCAGGCGCCGAATGACCCCGTGGCCCGCCACGAATCGAGCGAGCGATAGGCGATCACGAAGGTCTCCTGGGCGGCATCTTCGGCTTCATGCAGATCGCCCAGGATCCGGTGACAGGCTCGCACGATCGACGCTGCTTCGCGGTCGACGAGGATCCGAAATGCATCCCGGTCGCCGGCCAGGACGGCCGTGACGATCCGGAGGGCCTCGTCATCGCGAGGCGCCCCGGCACGTGCGTCGCTCGGTGCGTCGCGGTCGAAGGCGATGGTCTTGTCTCCGCTGCGGCGTGGCCGGTCAATGCACGAGCCAGGTTCGGGTCGTGGATTGTCCACCAGCCTGACGAGCTCAGTCAGCCGTTATCCTGACCGCCGCCGCCGGTTGCCCGGCTGGGACCGACGGCGGCCGGTGCGCCTCTCTGCACGCGATCCTGGGAGCTCATGTTCGGCAGTCCTCTGTCATTGAAGCGGTTCGGCCGGGACGTGGCCGTCTACTCTCGATGAGACAGAAGTACTGCCAAAGGTTTCAGGCGACCCGCGCCAGCCCGGATCTCGCCGGTCTAGGCTTCCTTGCCGGCCGGGCCATCGTCGCGAATGACCTCGAGCGGGCCAATCGCGGCAGCCTCGAGCTCGCTCGTGATGCGGGCCGCGTCGCCGACCATCACGATCGCGGCCCGATCCGGGTGGATCCGCGCCCGAGCGATGGCCAGGACGTCATCCGCGCTGACCGCCTCGATCCGAGCCCGGTAGGTCGCCAGCTCGTCGTCGGGCAGGTCATGGACCACGATCCCTCCCAGCGCACCGACGACCGGGCCGGGCGTCTCGAAGCGAAGCGGAAAGACACCCACAAGGAAGTCGCGCGCCGCACCGAGCTCGGCCCCGCTCACCGGGGTCTCGCGGATCCGGTTCAGCTCGGACAGGAGGTCGACCAATGCCGGCACGGTGACTTCCGTGTTGACCGCCACCCGGGCGGCAAACGGGCCCGCACCGCGGCGCGGATCGAAGCCCGCCGAGGCGCCGTACGTGTAGCCCTTCTCCTCGCGCAGCTTCAGGTTCAGGCGCGAATTGAACAGGCCGCCCAGGATCGCACTCATCACGCTCAGGCCGGCATAGTCGTCGATCCGACGGGGCACGCCCACATGGCCGACCCGGATCTCGGTCTGGACCGAACCCGGTCGATCGAGCAGCTTGATCCGAAGCGAGTCGACGGCCGACTCGGACGAGACCGGCCCTCCGGCCACGGCTCCGGTCAGGGCGGTCCAGCCGCCGAGCAGGCCCTCGGCGATGTCGACCGGTCCGCGAGCGCCGAGGCCGTCAAGGTCGCCGGCGATGATCAGGGTCATCCGGGCCGGATCGAAGCCGCGCGCCCAGGCGCTTGCCAGCCGCTCGGCATCGAGCGCCTCGACGGTGTCGGCCAGCCCGCCGGCCGGCCGGTGGTACGCCGAACTCGGCGCGAAGATCGTGCCGATGAAGGCCTCCTCGACCCGGCGGCGTGGCTCCGCCCGGGCCTGGAGCAGGTCGTTCAGGCGTTCCTCGCGCAGCCGATCGACTTCACGAGGCGGGAAGGTGGGGTGCGCCGCGAGCTCGGCCAGCAGGGCAAGGGCGGGCTCGAGTCGGGCAACCGGCACCTCGACGCTGACCGTCGCGGCGTCCCAGCCGGCGTCGGCGTGGAGCCCGGCCCCGAGCCGCTCGGTCGCCTCGACCAGCGCGACCGCATCGTAGCGCTGGGTGCCTTCCGACAAGGCTCGGGCAGCGAGCACCGTGGCCCCCGCCACCGGGAAGGGATCGTCAGCCGCGCCGTTGCGCACGACGAGCGAGGCGGTCACCAGGGGCCGCCCGGGCATCGGCGCAAGGATCACCCGGAGGCCGTTCGAAAGGACATGCCGCTGGAAGGCCGGGAACTCGTATGGGCGGGGCTGACCGGGGGTCGGTCGGGTGGCGATGACGGTCGACTGACTCATGCAGCGGGTTCCTCGGCGCTGCCGGCGGCGGGCAGGTAGGTCAGGACAAGCCGGTTGTCGGCGCGGAAGACGTCGGCCGCGACAGCCTGGATGTCCTCGGCGGTCACGGCCAGGTAGCGGGCCAGCATCGTGTCAATCAGGGCTGGGTCGTCGAACAGGGTCGCGTTCATGGCCAGGCGATCGGCCCGTTCCTCGACCCTGCTGAGCGCACCGAGCTCCTCGGTCTCGATCAATGCCTTCGCCCGGGCCAGCTCGTCCTCGGTCACCGGCTCGTGGGTCAGCCGTTCGAGCTCTTCGAGATAGGCCGCTTCGACTCGCTCCAGGGCCAGGCCGGGTCGGACCGTGGCCCAGCCCGAGGCGATCGAGCCGCCGCCAACGAAACCGAGCACGAAGGCCACCACGTCCTGGGCGATCTGGTCGTCGCGGACAAGACGCCGGTCGAGGCGGCTGCCCTTGCCGCCGGCCAGGATCTGCATCGCGACTTCCAGTGCGTCCAGGCGCCGGTCGCCGAAGGCCGGTGCCCGGAACCCGAAGTAGATCCGGGGCAGGGGCACCTTGTCGACGACCGTCTCCCGGACCTCGCCCCCAAGGGTTGGCGGCAGGCTCAGGTCGCCTACGGGCGGAATCGCCGGGTTGGCCGGGATTCCTTCGAAGTAGCGTTCGGTCCAGGCCCGGACCTGGTCGGGCTCGACGTCACCAACGACCGCCAGGACGGCGTTGTTCGGCGCGTAGTACGTCCGGAAGAACGCCGAGACGTCCTCGAGCGAGGCCGCATCGAGGTCGGCCATCGAGCCGATCGTCGGGTGGTGGTAGGGATGACCGGCCGGATAGAGGTGAGCCTGGAGCTTCTCCGACCAGCTGCCGTAGGGCCGGTTGTCGTAGGTCGAGCGCTTCTCGTTCTTGACCACTTCGCGCTGGTTGTCGAGGTTGTCCTGGCTGAGGGCATCGAGGAGCGTGCCCATCCGGTCCGCCTCGAGCCACAGAGCCAGCTCGAGCTGGTTCGACGGGAGCGTCTCGTAGTAATTCGTGCGGTCCAGCCAGGTCGTCCCGTTGATCGTCCCGCCGGCAGCCTGGACGAGGGCGATGTGCTCGGCTTTCTTGACGTTGCGCGAGCCCTGGAACATCACATGCTCGAACAGGTGCGCGAACCCGGTCTTGCCCGGGACCTCGTTCTTGGAGCCGACCGCGTACCAGATATTGACCGCCACCACCGGCGCCAGGTGGTCCTCGGCGATGATCAGGCGGAGACCGTTGGGCAGGCGCTCATCGGTGAAAGCAACGGTGGGGGTGACCATGGCGCGAAGGGTACCCCAGCCGGCGCCGGGGCTGGCGGCGCGTGGTGGGACCGACCGCAATTCCCTGGTTCGAGTCGGGCATACTGGCGATCGTCCGGCTGGCCGCATCTTTGGGGTAAAGGGGGGAACCCTTGATGACGGCGGAGCTGGCCGCGATCCTGCCTCTTCATCGTTGGGTCGGTCGCCAGAGCGAGGGTTTCCCCCGATGCGAAGCCGCTCTGGCTGGGCGACGGTCCAGCCCATCAGGCGAGGCCCCCGGATGCGGGCCTCGACCTTGCCATCAAGACAAGGAGAACAACGTGGATCATCAGGTTCGCTCCGGCACTAGGCTCCCAGGCGCAGCGCTGGCCGTCATCGTCTTCCTGCTGAGCGCCTGCACCACGGGCAGCGCTCCGGCCACGGCGTCGGCCCCTGCGACAAGCAGCAGCCCGACGCAGGCTGCCAGCGCAGCAACAGCCGCGGCAGCAACAGCCGCGGCACCAACATCCAGCGCCGCAGCCACGAGCGGCAGCGCGAGTGGGACCTGCAAGTATCTGAGCGACACGGACGCCGCGGCGGTGCTCCCCAGTGCGGGGCAGGCCAAGGTGACGGGAGCCGACACGCCGGCGGGGACGGTAACGTCCTGCCACTGGGGCACGGGCAGCCTGGCGAGCAAGGCGAACGTGATTCAGCTTGTCGTCGACGACCTCAAAATTGACGCAGCCCTCGCAGCCGCCAAGAAGTCTCTCGCCGCCAACGTCAAGACGCCGATCGCCGGACTCGGCGACGGCGGAGGCTTTTCGGAGCAATCCTCCGACATGATCAGCATCGAATTCTTCAAGGGCACCAAGACGGCCTTGCTGGCGGTTTCCGCGCCAGGCATGACTGCGGACGCTGTGGCGGCACTCGCGCAGCAGATCGAGGCGAACCTCTGAGCCCCGTGAAGCACGACCCGAGGCAGTCCCAACCACGAGTGCGCGGGAATCGACGGTGATACGCCAGTGCTGAACGCCCTCGATGCCGAGATGGACCGACGCCGGTTTCTGGCCCTGCTCGGGTCGCTCCTGGCCGCCGGCGCACTGGCCGGCTGCGCCAGCCCGGTTCCCCTGCCGAGCCTGGGCGCGACGACCCCGGCCTCGCCCGAGCCAAGCCAGGGGCCGGTCGGGCGGTACGAGCTCCTGCGCCGTCTCCAGGCGATCATCCGCCAGAGCCCGGATCACCTCGGCGCGCTCGCCGCAACGGCCGTTGCCAGCAAGGACCCGGCCGCGATCGTCCGTTTCGTCCAGGAGCACGTCGCCGTGCTGCCCGCCACCTCGAGTGGGGCCGATCCGACCACCGATGTCCGCTGGGGCCAGCGCGGGGCGCTGCGGGCAGGAGCGGGCACCCTGCGCGAGCGGGCGGATCTCATCCTCGACCTCCTGCACCAGGCCGGGATCGAGGGCAGGATCGTCAGCATCCCGCGGCCGTCGTCGTATCCGACGGGCGGCCTCCCGGCGACGGCCTTCGCGCCGGATCCAGCCGCCGTCGCGGCATTGTGGGACCCGATCAACCCGACCCACCCTCCGATTGGCCGGGGCGACGACGGCGCCGGGTCGCGTGCCGACACGGCTACCGAGCGGCTGCTGGCCGCCCTGCCGAGCGAGCTGCGGACCGCCCGGCTGATGGCGCCGGGGCTGCCCGAGACGGTCCCCGCAGTCGAGTTCCAGCAGGAGGGAGCGAGCCGCTGGGCATTCGGCCTGGGAGGCGATCCCCTGCTGACCTCGAAGCCGGCTGGCCTCCTGGGCGCCTCCGACGCGGTCGTCCCGCGGGTGTCGGTCGCCGTCTCGGTCGCCTTCAACCCACCGGCCGGCGCGACGATCGACCGGACCGTCCTGCACGAGGTCCTCCGCGGCGAATGGCCCGCCGACCAGGTTGCCGGCCGACAAGTGGTCCTTGGATTCGCCGTTCCCGGGTCACCGGTCAGCGCGCTCGGGCAGGATCACACGGCAGCCCCGATCCGCCAGCCGGTCCTCCGGCTGGTGGCGGCCGAGCCGCTCGGCGACGCCGTACCGGTCGTCATGGGCACCTACCTGAGTACAGCCGGTGGGCTCGTCGAGACGTCTCCCAGCGACCCGAGCCGGGTGATCGGGCCGCTCGGGCCGCTGCTGGCTCCGGCGGCGGCCGGGACCGGCGGCACGTCGGTCGCCGCGCTCGAGGGCGCCCTCGTCGCGGCCACGTTCCCGGAGGTTGAGCTGCGCTTGCGCGCCCGGCGTGCGGACGGCAGCCCGGTCGATGGCCTGGCCGCCGGCGACTTCCAGGTCAGCGAGGGCGGCGGCGCCCAGGCCGTGACCGTGATCGCCAACTCGGCTCCCCTCGAGACCCGCGTCCTGGTCGTTTACGACACGAGCGGGAGCATCGCCGACTACTGGCCGAGCCCAGCCCGCCGGGCCACCTTCGAGGCGACCCTGGCCAGGGCGCTCGGCGATGCCGCAGCGGCACATCCGTTCGTGGTCCAGGTCATCGGCGTGGGCGACCACGCCCGGGACGACCAGTGGGCAAAGCCCGACCCGACAGTGCTCGGTGCCGCCTTCGGCGCGGTGGCGTCCAACTCGGATGTCTGGCTGACGCTCGGCCAGTCCGTCCCGGCATCGGGTGCCGCCGCGGTCCTCCTGATCAGCGACAACCAGGCGTCCGACCTTCCCGCCGACATCCCCGGGTTCCGCCGGACGCTTCGGGCGTCGGGCGTGCCGGTCGCCTGCCTGCCCATCGCCGCGGTCGACGCGGCAACTACGGGTCTCATCGTGGCCGACGGAGGCGGTCCGCGCCTGGACGTGACCGCGCCCGATCTCGCGGCCAAGCTCGGCGCGTTCATCGGCGATCACGTCGCCTCCGCCGCCGCGACCAACTACCGGCTGCGCTATCGGGCGCCCGATGCCGGACCAGACAAGCGCGCCGTCAGCATCGCCATCGCGGGTTCGACCGCCACCGCCCTGCAGCTGTCGTACACGGTCCCGGCCGAGGCTGACCGGGCCGCGCCGACCGGCATCGCCGGGGTCTACCTGACCGTCCGGGTGGGCGATCGGGAGAGCCGGCGGCGGCTGGGCGGCGTGCGCGTCTCCGCCCGGGACATTCCCGCCGACACCGCTGACGCCTCGGCAATCGCCGAGGCGATGGTCGCCCTCAACGGGATCCACACGATCGGCTTCGAGCCGGCATCGTCGACCACCGCGCACCTGCTCGACGACGTCATCGGCGCCGCGCTGAGCGCCGAACCGGTCGAGGCGGCGTGGGCTGCTGGCCCGGCGGCCATCGTCACAGCCGGAGCGGGCTGGCGGCGCGTCCCGGCCACGCTCGCCTGGCTGGCCGACGCCGTCCCCGGCGGATCGGCTGCCCCGGCGGCCCCGGACGGGCTGCGGGTGACGATCCTGACCGACCGGATCGGCTCGGCCGGCCTGGTCCAGCTGTCGGACGTGGTGCCGGCACTCAACCGGGCGGTCGGCACCGGTTCGGATCCGGTCGCGGCCTTCCGGGCGGCCCTGCGCGCGACGATCGGGGCGAGCATCCGGGAGTCGGAAGTGTTCGGAACGAGCGCGGTCGGACAGCTCGGCAGCACCGACCTCGTTGTCGTCCCCGCAGCGTCAACGCTCGATGTCGTCAAGACGTGGAGCCCGGAGCAGCGGGCCCGCCTCGCCCCGATGGTCGACGAGTACGCCGATTTCCACCGCCTCCTGCCGGCATCGGGTGACATCGCGGCGATGTGGGTGGTCGACCCGGACACCGGCTCGGCGACGGCCGTCGGCTCGGATGGGCGCGGTGGCGGGAGCGCGCTACCGGACTGCCTGACCCCGTCCGGCAGCGGCGAGGCCCTGGAGTTCATCACGGTCTCGATCGCGCTGATCTCGGCGGCCTGCCTGGCCATCGGCGGCGACCCCAGCATTGGCTGCGTCGGCGCGGATGTGTTCGGTGCCGTCTCGGCCGGCCTGGCCGTCTTCACGGCACCACCAGATATCCCGGGTTCCGCCTTCGGTGCGTTCTCCTACGGTGCCGGCCTGGCCGCGGCCAATATCGGATCGGCCGCCGGGAGGACGATCATCTCGGTCCTCCTGCTGATCGCCGGGCTGCTCGTTGGGGGCAAGTGCTGAGCAAGGACGCTGTCATTCACCCGCCACCCGACGAATGGCTGGCTTGACGAAGCGGGTGCTTGTGTTAGATTGTTGTCTAACATCAGTTAGGAGTCAATGACACAAGCCATGGCCCGTGCCGTCGAGCGTCGCCGCTCGGAATCCGCTTCCGTCGACAGCCTTGGCAATGGTGTCCGCGTTCGGGGCTTCTCGGGCAGCGGGCTGGGCCAGGTGAGTGTCGAGTTTGACGTCCGGACGCTCTATGACTTCGTGTTCAGCCTGTCCGAAGAGGCGGGCTCGACCGATGACCTGCCGGCCGCCGACCGGGCCTGGCTGAGCGCGGCGCGGGCCGACCTCAACCTTCAGCTCGAGGGGCTGGGCGAGCTCCGAGCCGTCGAGATCGCGGTGAGCGTGGCCGGTCTCGCGGTCGACCAACCGGGGGTCAGCGACGCCGCAGATCTCGTCGAGTTCGTGGCCGGGCTGGATCCTCACGACGTCGTCCGGCTCGTCCTCTCGGAATCGATGGCGGATCCCAAGATGCGCCAGTGCCTCGAAGAGGCCCTCGCCGGATCGGCCGCGGCCCTCCAGGAGCTCGAGTCGGGCGTAGCGCCTGAGGTGCGCCTGATGGCCGAGGCTGTCATGCGCGACCCGGCCGGCTTCGTCGGCCAGATCGTGGCGATCCTGCGGGCCTGGCAGCCGCGCTTCGAGGAGATCGAGCCGCGCGTCCGCCTGATGATCCAGCACGACGTGGACCTGCGCGCCGCCGATCGCGGCCGGCTCGGTCCGGCAGCCCTGATCGAGCAGACGACCGGCGGCATTCGCTGGCTTTCCGAGCCGGGCATCCGCCGGGTGATCCTGGCCCCCTCGTACTTCAGCCGGCCGTACAACTACCTCCTCGGCGGGGACGGCTGGCGCCTGTTCGGCTATCCCATCTCGGATGCCGCGCTGGACGGGGCCGACCCGGCGGCGCCGCCGCTCGCCGTTGTCCGGCTCCACCGCGCCCTCGGCGACGATACCCGGCTGCGGATCCTCCAGCTCCTCTCGCTGCGGGACTGGTACCTGACCGAGATCGCCCAGCAGCTTGAACTGTCCAAGCCGACGATCAAGCACCACCTGGCGCTCCTCCGGTCGGCCGGCCTGGTGACCCTCACCGAGGAGGGCGGCCTGTCGTATTACAGCCTCCGGCGGCCGACGATCAGCTCGGTCGGCGGTTCGCTCCAGGAGTATCTCGGCGTCCATTGAACCGCACACGGCCGCGTCCCGGGCACACCGGGCAGGGCCGGCTACCAGCTTCCACACCAGCAACCAGTCAGGAGCCGAATCGACGAGTTAGATGACGATCTCACAGAAGGAAGGGTTCGATATGACGCACGATTCCAGCGCGGGGGGCTGCGTCCAGGTACGGGGCGCCCTTGTCCAGGCCCACCGCTCGGAGCTCCTTGCGGAGGCCGCCGCCGAACGACAAGCCCATGTCGCCCACCTCGAATCGAAGAGCGGCGTCCGACGCCACGTCGGCCATGCCCTGGTCCGCGTCGGTCGAGCGTTGGCCGACGAGACTCCCGGCCACGCCGTGCGGCCCGCCTGATCCGACGCCGGCGACCCGCCGCGCGGGCTAGCCGTGCGCGGGCGACGAGCCGCCGGGTACCCATTCGCCCAGCGAGCGGACCTCGGCGATCCGCGCGGCCACTGACGGATCGAGCGCCTCGGCGGCCGCGACGGCCGTTTCGATCGCGGTCAGGCACAGGATCCCCTCGGCCGTCGCGGCCAGCCGGATCTCCACCGCGTCGCGGACTGCGCCTGATTGAGGCGTCGGTGTATTGACGACCAGGCGCACCTCGCCGGATCCAATGAGCTCCAGGATCGGCCTGCCGCTGCCGACATCGGGGACGGCTGTCGTGGCGGTCTTGGCCACGAGGCGCGACCCGAAGCCGAGATCCGCCAGCGTTCGGGACGTGCCTGCCGTTGCGCACAGCTCGAAGCCGGCCCGGGTGAGGGCGGCGGCCAGCCGGCCGAGGAGCGCCTTGTCACGGTCGGCGATCGACAGCAGGGCGAGGGAGCGGCCGCCGTGCTCCGCCGGCCGTGGCGGCACGAGTGATGCGGCGACGAGCGCCTTGGCCAGGGCAACGGCCGGGTCGGTGTGGATCCCGATGACCTCACCGGTCGACTGCATCCCCGGCCCAACCGACGGATCCACCCCGCGCAGCTTGGCCGTCGAGAAGGCCGGTGCCTTGACCGCGACCAGGCCCGGCGGCGCCAGGAGGCCACCCTGCCAGCCGAGCTCCGGCAGGGTGGAGCCCAGGGCGATCCGCACGGCCAGCTCGACCATCGGCACGCCGGTGACCTTGGACATGAACGGCACCGTCCGGGAGGCACGCGGGTTGACCTCGATCAGGTAGACGCCGTCGTCCCGGACGATGAACTGGGCGTTGACCAGGCCGCGCACGCCAAGAGCGAGGACGATCCGTTCCATCGTCGCAACGATCAGGCCCTGGTCGCCCTCACTCACGGTTTGGGGCGGGAAGACGCCCACCGAATCGCCCGAGTGGACGCCGGCTCGCTCGACGTGCTCCAGCAGGCCCGGGATCAGGACGACCGTTCCGTCGCTGATCGCGTCGACGTCGACCTCGACACCCTCGAGGTAGCGGTCGATCCGGACCGGACGGTCGGGATCGACGATCGTCGCGGCGGCCAGCTGCCGGACCAGGTCGGTTGGTGAGTAGGCGAAGTCGATGGCGAGGCCGCCGATCACGAAGCTCGGCCGGACGATCACCGGGTAGCCGATCCGCTCGGCCAGGGTCAGTGCTTCTTCGGCGCTATGGGCCATTCCGCCTTCGGGTTGGGGAATGCCCAGGCGGTCGAGCAGCGCCGCGAATCGGGTCCGGTCCTCCGACTGGTCGATCGCCTCGAGGTCGGCTCCCAGGAGGGTCACCCCGGCGGCTGCCAGCGGCGCCGCCAGGTTGAGCGGCGTCTGGCCGCCGAACTGGACGAAGACCGGCAGGAGCGCCTCGCCCGGGCGCGTCTCCGCCTCGATCACGTTGCGCACCGACTCCGGGTCGAGCGGCTCGAAGTAGAGCCGGCTGCTCGCGTCGAAGTCGGTCGAGACCGTCTCCGGGTTCGAGTTGATCATCACCGCGTTCCAGCCGCACCGACGGAGCGTGTCGGCCGCCTGAACGGCGCAGTAGTCGAACTCGATCCCCTGCCCGATCCGGACCGGCCCCGAGCCGATCACGAGGGCGGCCGGCCGGTCGATCGGGGGCGCTTCGGCGGGCGAGCCGGCCGCGGCGTAGGTCGAGTAGAAATAGGGCGTCTCGGCCGCGAACTCGGCGGCACAGGTGTCGACCATCGCGTAGCCCGGTTCGAGACCAACTGCCAGCCGGGTCCGCCGGATCGCCTCGGGTTCGACCCCGGCCAGGGTCGCCAGCTCGCGATCGCCGAAGCCGGCCCGCTTGACCGTGGTCAGCAGGCGCATCGCTCCGTCGTCGGCCGGATCAGCGAGTCTCGGACCGGCCTCCGCGACCGTCCGTTCGAGGGCGATGGCCCGGCCGAACTCGGCCAGGAACCAGGACGCGATCCCGGTCACGGCTCCGATGGTGGCCTCCGGCACGCCCCGTCGGAGCAGCGCGAGGACCCGCCACAAGCGGGTGTCGGAAGGTGCCAGGAACCGGCGCAGGACGATCGGCGCCGCGCTGCGCTCGGCATGCCGGGTCGACTCGCAGGCCTGCCCCCCGGCGTCGACCCAGCGGATCGGGGCCTGGTCGGACCCCTCCCCTGCCTCGTCGGCAATGTCATCAGCGCCGCTGGAGGCGGGATAGACGGCGGCGAGGTAGGCCAGCGTGGGCGCCCACTCGGGATTCTCGGCCAGCGGCCCGATGCCCGACTGCTCCAGGCCGCGGAGCGCCTTGTTGAGGGCCGCCCCGAACGTCCGGTCGATCGCCATCACCTCGCCGGTCGCCTTCATCTGGCTTCCGAGCGTCCTGTCCGCCAGGGGGAACTTGTCGAACGGGAAGCGCGGCAGCTTGACGACCA
>ODAK010005564.1_pt1 | contig 12784 bp, 13 predicted proteins | sample 1539591 | NCBI WGS metagenome assembly ODAK01 (sample SAMEA3539303, study PRJEB22396) | soil metagenome | biome: tundra; feature: field; material: soil | place: USA | collected 2010-05 | depth 0.15 m | reverse complement strand
CGCACGAACAATCATTCTCCCGCGCAGCCCGATCACTCTCGCTATCCCAACCCTCCGTCTCTAACCAAGTAGCCTCGCTAGAACGCGAGCTCGGCATCCGCCTCCTCAAGCGAGAGCCCGGCGGGCTAACACTCACCCGCGAAGGCGAGATCCTGCTCGAACACGCAGACGTGATCGCGGATCGCTTCCAGCTCGCCAGCGCCCAACTCGCGCTCGCCGCGCACGCCAACCGCGAACGGCTCCGCATCGGCGCGTTCCCCACTGCACTCGCCGGACTCGTGCCCGCCGCCATCGCGAACCTCCGCCTCCAGCACCCCGACATCAGAGTCACCGTTGAGGAAGGAGCAACCGACGACCTACCGGCACGCGTCCGCACCGGCGAACTGCATCTCGCGGTCGCATTCCAAGACATCTCCCAGCCGCGGATAGAGCCCCCCGGACTCCAACGCCGCGACCTGCTCCGCGAGCGCTTCATGGTCGCGCTCCCACCTAAGCACCCACTCGCCGAACGCTCGCAAGTACGCCTCGCCGACCTCGCCGACGAGGACTGGACCGTCTTCTCCACCGACGGAATCATCGTACGCGCCTGCCGCGCCGCCGGCTTCGAGCCCAAGATCATCTCGATCACCCGCGACCAACTCGCCATACACGCCCTGATAACCCGCGGACTCGCCGTCACACTCGCCCCCGAATTACTCGCCGACGCCTTCAAAAACATCGCCCTGCGACCCATCACCGGCGACGCCCCCACCCGCGACGTCTACGCGCTCCTACCACCCGGCGGCCGACACCGACTCCTCACACCACTGCTCAACACGCTCGACACCATCGCCCAAGCACTCCACTAACAGCCAAACGATCACACCAACTCCAACTGGTCTCGACGGTCAGCTCATCGGGTGACCCTCTCCATATACGGGCACGGGGTATAGCTAGGAAGGCGTTGACGCTGAGACGCAGACGACGGATGGGGTCACGAGTGATCAGGCTGGTGAAGACGCGGGTGCCTTGCCCCGATTGGCGGTAGAAGCGCCAGCAAATGTCGCCGGTCAGCTCGATCGCGTAGCGCCGTTCGATCCCGTGCTGATCTAGCGCCTCGAGGAAGAAGCGCTCCCCCCAGCTGCGCACAGCGCTCGCCGGCGACCTACACGCGTTGCGCACTGCACTGACGAGCGGGATCGAACGACTCCTCGCACATCAACCCGAGTCCCTGTCGCCGGATCCACAGGCCGCCGCCAGCCTCGTCATGGCCACCGTCGACGGTTTGATCATCCAGTGGCTGCTCGACCCCCAGCAGGTCCCTAGCGGTCAGCTGATCGCCGACACTCTCCAACGCACAGCGAAGCTCGCGACTGTCAACTTTAGGCCGATAAGCCGCGTCTGAGTTGGCAGGCCGAGCTGAGGTGCGACGGCGGCCCGTGGTTGGTCGCTCAGTGGTGTAGCAGTCGGCCTACTGCGCCCATCAACTCGTCGACCTGGGCCTCGGGATCGCTCGGAGCGGCGCCCTTGCCCTGCATGCAGTGACGGGCGTGGTCGTCGAGCAGACCGAGGGAGATCTTGTCAAGGGCTGCCTGCACGGCCGCGATCTGAGTCAGGACGTCGATGCAGTAGCGCTCGTTCTCGACCATCCCGGCGACGCCGCGCACCTGCCCCTCCACCCGCGCTAGACGCTTGAGCAGTTGCTCCTTGGTTGCCGTGTAGCCGCGGCTCGGCTTGCTCTCTGCGGATTGTGGTTTCGTCATCATCTCAATTATACCCCCACCCGGTATAGTGAGCCAGATGGATGTCGTGCTCGACAATCTAGCCCAAGGCCTCAAGCAGTCCTTCCTGATGGCCTACGCGGTGTGGTGGGCGCTCGTTTTCGGCTTCCTGATCTCGGCGATCGTTCAGGCGTGGGTCCCGCGCAAAAAGATCGAGAGCGCTCTCTCAGGTAGCGGTGCGCGCCCGATCGCGTTAGCCACCGGATTGGGCGCTGCTTCGTCCTCGTGCTCATACGCGGCGATCGCAATCGCCAAATCGCTGTTTCAGAAGGGCGCCTCGGCGGCCTCGGCGCTGGCGTTTCAGTTCGCGTCGACGAACCTCGTGTGGGAGCTCGGGCTCGTTCTCTGGGTCCTGATCGGATGGCAGTTCACGCTCGCCGAATACGTCGGCGGGATCGTGATGATCGGCCTGATGACAATCCTGCTGCGGCTGTTCGTTTCTCCACAACTCGAGGAAATCGCCCGACGGCACGCGCGCGAAGCCGACACCGGCCATCAACACCACATGGCGGCCTCTGAAGAGCTGACCTGGCGCCAACGCGTCACCCGCGCGGACTCGTGGTCAGACGTCGCCCACAACTTCCGCGGCGACTGGCAGATGCTCTACAAGGAGATCACGATCGGCTTCTTTCTCGCCGGGTTCATCGGACTGCTCGGCAACGGCTTCTTCAACGCGCTGTTCATCAAGCACGCCGCGGCCGTGCCAAGAACGATCGAGAACGTCGTGCTCGGGCCGATCGTCGCCGTGCTGAGCTTCGTCTGCTCAGTCGGCAACGTCCCACTCGCCGCCGTGCTGTGGTCAGGCGGCATCTCCTTCGGCGGCGCCGTCGCGTTCCTGTTCGCCGACCTGATCGTCCTACCGATCATCGCCGCCTACCGCAAGTACTACGGCACCAAGTTCGCGCTACGGATCACCGCGCTGATGTTCGTCACCATGGTGATCGCCGCCCTCATCATCAACGCCGCCTTCGGCGGACTCGGTCTGATCCCGACCGGAAAGCGCCCCAGCCGCGGTGACATCTTCGGCTCCATCCATCTCGACTACAAGCTCGCCCTGAACATCCTCGGCCTAATCATCTTCACCGCCCTGATGTACATCACCGCGCGTCGCGGCGTGACCGACCCCGTCTGCGGCATGAAGGTCGACCGAGCCAAAACGCTCCGCAAAGACGTCGCCGGCGAGACCTACCACTTCTGCTCCGAGCACTGCCTGCACGCCTTTGAGGCCCAGCCCGAGCAATACATCGCCATCGGCACGGCGCCGACTCGTTCCCACACAGCCCACGCCCCCTAGCCAAGGCCTGGGCGTGAAGCGCCTCTTCGACACGCCGCCCAACTCACCCCCGCCCGGCCTGACGGTCGCCGAAGCACCGGGCACCAACCTAAGCGGCGCTCATCGCAACGTGCGTTAGGCTGACGGTGTGGCCGAGGATCGCTGCGAGCTGCTGTGTCTCGATCTGCCGCGCGCTGAGGCGATCCGCAAGCGTTTGCGGCCCGCGGTTGCCGAGCACGCCGCGGCGCGGGCGAAGGCGCTCGCGGACCCGACGCGGCTGTCGATCGCGCTCGCGCTGCGCGACGGTGAGGAGCTGTGCGTCTGCGATCTGGCGTGGATCACCGGCCGCGCGGAGAACCTCGTCGGCCACCACCTGCGCGCCTTGCGCGGTGCGGGCCTTGCCGGTTCGCGGCGCGAGCACAAGATCGTCTTCTATGCGCTCACCGATCTCGGCCGCCGGCTGCTCGACGCGCTCCTCGACCTCGCCGAGCTATCGCGATGAGCACGCCGTCGCTTGAGCGGCTGACCCTGACCGCGCCGCCGGCCGCCGCGGCGCAGCAGAGCGGGCTCGAGCCCGCCGAGCGGGACCGGTTGATCGGCCGTGCGAAGGCGCTGGCCTGGTTCAGCCTCGCCTACATGACTGTGGAGGGCGCGATCGCAATCACCGCGGCGATCCTGGCGGGCTCGGTGGCGCTGCTCGGGTTCGGCCTTGATTCCGTGATCGAGGGCCTCGCGTCGGTGATCGTGATCTGGCGGTTCACCGGCACTCGCCGACTGTCCGAGCACGCCGAGCGACGCGCGCAGCGGCTCGTGGCGATCACGTTCTTCGTGTTGGGCCCTTACATCGCGCAGGACGGGATTCGCGCGCTCGCAGCCGGCGAGCACGCGAGCACGAGCTGGCTCGGGATCGGCCTGTCGGTCTCGAGCATGATCGTGATGCCGCTACTCGGGAAAGCCAAACAGCGCATCGGTGAGCGCCTCGGCTCGGGCGCGACCGCGGGCGAGGGCACGCAGAACATGCTCTGCGCTTATCTCGCGGCCGGCGTCCTGGCCGGCTTGGTGCTGAACATCGCGTTCGGCTTGTGGTGGGCGGACCCCACCGTGGCGCTCGGGATCGCCGCGCTCGCGCTGCACGAAGGCCGCGAGACCTGGCGAGGCGAGGGCTGCTGCGCCGCCGCTGCGGTCCCGGGCGAGCCGGTCGACGGCTGCGATGACGACTGCTGCGCATGACCTCCTCGCAACGGGCATGAGCGGCGCAACGTACCGACTATCGTGGGCGTGATGGGCGAGAATCTCCGCAGCGCGGTAGCGCACTGGGACGGCGCCTACGCGCAGCGAGATCCGACGGAAGTCAGTAGGTATGAGCCCGCGCCGGGGATCTCGCTCGCACTGATCGAACAGGCTGGGCTTGGTCGCAACGCCGCGATTCTTGATGTCGGCGCCGGCGCGTCGGGCTTGGCGGCCGCGTTACTGAGTGACGGCTACAGCGACATCACGGTTTCCGACATCTCCGCGGCATGACTACACCAGGCCAGTACGGCCTTTGGCGCTCGCGCCGAGCGCGCAATTTCTCTATCTGCTCGCACGCCGCACGCCGCACGCCGCAGCCGTGATCAGAGCATCCGTGGCCTGCCCGGTGAAGGCTTGATCAAGTCTTGACCAAAGCAGCGTGGAGGGGTTGATCTCGCGGTTCGATGATCGTGATCGTTCCAACTTAGGAGGTCGACATGTTTCGCGGATTTCATGAAGGAATGGGAGCTGGAGGCTGGGTGCTGATGGCGTTGTTCTGGGTCGCGTTGTTGGCGGTGGTCGTGTGGGTCGTCGCGCGGGTCGTCCCGAGCCGCAAGACGGAGGATCGCGAGCCGCAAGCCTCGGCAGAGGAGCCGGTTGCGATCCTCGACCGCCGTTTGGCCCATGGCGAGATCGACGTTGAGACCTACGACCAGCTGCACTCGAAGCTCGGCCACCGACCGCTGGCAGGAAAGGGGTGAGCACGATGCGCGCCAGGAGATTCGCGGTCGCCGCCGCTGTTGTGGCCGGGCTTGCCGCGGTCGGCGCGGTGGTGGCGCTCGCGGCCACGGGCGGCGGATCGTGGAGCGCCGGCTGGAGCACGATGGGCGGCCGTTACGTTTACCGCCCGGCGCAGCCGACCGCGGTGCGGACGCTCGCGGGAGCGCGCTCGGAGGCGCAGCAGTTCGCGAGCCGCCTCGGGTTGCGGGTTGATGAGCTGATGCAGTTCGAGCGCAACTTCTACGCCAAGCTCGTCGACAGCAACGGCAACGGTGCGACCGAAGTGCTCGTGGATCCGGCGACCGGGGTGGTGTCGATCGAGTACGGGCCGGCGATGATGTGGAACACCCGCTACGGCATGGGCCGCGCCGCGGGTTCGGTGATGGGCAGCTACGGACGCGGAATGACGGGCAGGTCCATTACCGGGTCGAGGTCGCCAGGAGCGATGATGGGCGGTGGCGGGGATGGCGGCATGATGGGCGGCTCGGGGTCAGCTGGCACCGGGCAGAGCGTCCAGTCGACCCCCGCCTCGGTGTCGATTGCTCAGGCTCGTGTGCTCGCGCAGCGGTGGCTTGACGGCAACGAGCCGAGCGTGAAGGTCGAGACCGGCGGGGACGCGTTCCCGGGGTATTACACGCTCGAGACGCTCAAAGGCGGAAAGATCACGGGCATGATCTCTGTCAATGCGTCCACCGGCGCGGTCTGGCCGCACTGGTGGCACGGAGCGTTCATCGCCAAGGGCTGATGAACGCGTCGGACAGCAGCCCGCAGGCCGGTGGGCGGCCGCCCGCCGGTCTTCGTGCGCTCGTGGTCGACGACGAGCCGCCGCTGGTGAAGGTCGTCTGCACGTACTTGGAGCGTGAGGGATTCGAGGTCGCGAGCGCCGACGACGGCGAGCAAGCGGTCGCGCTAGCGCGGGAGCTTGACCCGGATGTGATCGTGCTCGATCTGATGCTGCCCGGGATCGACGGGATCGAAGCGTGCCGGCAGATCAGAGCTTTCAGCGACGCGTACATCGTGATGCTCACCGCGCGGGTCGAGGAGATCGACCGGATCGTCGGGCTCTCGACCGGAGCCGACGATTACGTCACAAAGCCGTTCTCGCCGGGTGAGCTGATGGCTCGGGTGCGGGCAATGCTGCGAAGGCCGCGAGCCAGCCGCGCGGGCGGGGTGCGCCGCTTCGGGGATCTGGAGATCGACTCGGCGGCGCGAGAGGTACGACGCCGCGGCGAGCTCGTCGAGCTGACGAAGCTCGAGTTCGATTTGCTCGACGTGCTCTCGGGTGAGCCGCGGGTCGCGTTCAGCCGCGAGCGGCTGCTCGAACGGGTCTGGGGCCAGGAGTGGTTCGGCGATGACCACGTCATCGACGTGCACATCGGCAATTTGCGAGGCAAGCTCGGCGATGACCCGCGCGCCCCCCGGTACGTGCGAACGATCCGCGGGGTCGGCTACCGGATGGGAGACGGACAGTGAGAGCGCGCCTGTCTGGCAGTCTGAGCGCGAAGCTGCTCGCCGGGCAGCTGCTCGTTGTGCTCACGGGCGCCGGCACGCTGCTGCTCGTCGCTCTGCTGCTGGGACCGGGGATCTTCCGCCGGCACATCCGCGACGCGCTCGGGTACATACCTCCCGACGTCGGCCGCCACCTCGACATGGCGTTCCACAGCGCGACGCTGATCTCCCTCGGCGCCGCGGTCGCCGCTTCCGTGGCCGGCGCGCTCGCGCTCAGCTGGATCGTCTCCGCGCGCGTCGTGCGGCCGGTGCGCGAGCTCGCGGGCGCCGCGCAGCGGATCGCTCACGGCGCCCGCACGGCGCGGGTTCCCGCGAGCGGAACCGACGAGCTCGCTCAGCTCGCTGGCGCGTTCAACGAGATGGCCGCATCGCTAGAGCAGGCCGAGCAGATCCGCAGCCAGCTACTCGCTGACGTCGCGCACGAGCTACGCACACCGCTGGCGACCGTCGAGAGCTACGTCGAGGCACTCGCCGACGGCGTGCTCGCCACCGACGATGAGAACTGGGGCGTGATCCGCGCCGAGACCTCCCGGCTGAACCGGCTCGTCGACGACCTCCAAAAGGTCTCACGCGCGCAAGCGCACCAGCTCGACCTCCATCCGACCCCGACCCCTCCGGGCGAGCTGCTCCAGGACTCGGTCAAGGCCGCACAGCCGGGCTACGCCGCAAAACGCGTCCGACTGGAATTGCAGATCGAACCGCAGCTCCCGGACCTCGACGCCGACCGCGAGCGGCTCGCGGAGGTGCTCGCCAACCTGCTCACCAACGCGCTACGCCACACACCCACCGGCAGCACCGTCCACGTCTCAGCCCGCCGACACGGCGCGCTGATCGAGATTGCCGTGGCCGACACCGGCGAGGGGATCGCAGTCGAGCATCTCGAACGCGTGTTCGAGCGCTTCTACCGGGTCGATCCGGCACGCTCGCGCGCCAGCGGCGGCACAGGCATCGGGCTGGCGATCGTCCGGGCGATCGTCGAAGCCCACGGCGGCACCGCGACCGCCGTCAGCCAGGGAATCGGTCACGGGACGACCCTCACGATTCGACTTCCGATCCACGACCGGGTCCGGACGGCAGCAGAACCCTCGGGTTCGCGCTGATCGGGCCACCCGCGAGGCGCTCACCCCTCGGCGCGGGATCACGCTTCTTCTTGAGCGAACGATGCCGGCAGCGCGCGCCGGGTGGCGCCCAACAATCCGGGCATCACCCCTAAAAGCGAGGATTTTAGGATTTCGCTTGTTTGCAGGGCTTTGCGGTACGGTGCAGCGCCGTGGAGTTGGCTTCGTCCACGCCCCCGGCAGGACTCGAACCTGCGACCCACGGCTTAGAAGGCCGCGGCCGAAGGGCTAGTTCCCGCAAATACGGGCAGTTTGGCGCCTCGAAATGGCTGTATTTGAGCTGTTTCTGGGCCGGACAGTTGCCCGCAACGGTTGCCCGAAGCCACGGTTGCCCGACGGTTGCCCGGCGTCTTGAGGGCGCGATAGGGTGCATTCAGCATGCCTGAAATGCGCCTGCCGCAGCCCACCTCTCGCCCCTTCATCCGCCAGCGTGCGACCGGTCCGCACTGGTACGGCAAGTGGTACCGGGCCGGACGTCCCGTGATCCGAGCGTTGGGCCGGGCGTGGGTCGAGCCCGACGGCGACGGGGGGTGGCGCCGCCGTCGAGGCCGAGCGCTCGACGGAACGCTGACCGAGTCCGAGGCGGCCGCTCGGATGCTCGAGCTGGTGCGGTCCCATCACGCCGAGCAAATCGAGTTCGAGGCAGACGAGCGCGAACGGCGCCGCCGCGGCCTCGCGTTCCGGGAGCTTGCTCACGACTGGCTTCAGTACCTCGAGCATGAGAAGGGCGCCAAGCCCTCGACGCTGCGGGACTACCGCTGGCTGCTCGCTGAGCCCGGGCAGGCCCACCGTCGCGGCGAGGGCCACGCACCCGGACTGCTAATGGCTCGCTTCGGCGACCGGCGGGCGCGCGAGATCACCACTCGCGAGGTCGCCGAGCACCTCCGCCAGCTCGACCGCGCCGGCGCAAGCCCGCGGACGGTCAACAAGCACCGCCAGGTGATCAGCGCCGTCTATGGCTATGCAATGCGCGAGGACACCCACGGGATGACCCACAACCCCGCGGCGGCCACGTCGCGCCGCCGTGAGCCCCCGCCTGCCGTCCTTGACTTCTACGAGCCCGAGGAGATTGAGGCGATCGCTCGGGCCGCCGAGCGCGGCGTGCATCGCAACGTCACCATGCGGCGACTCGACGAGGCAGAGCAGGAGGCCCGGGCGGCCGAGGACCGCCAGGACGCCGAGCTCTACCGCGTCGCTGCTTTCACCGGTCTGCGCCTCGGCGAGCTACGCGCCCTGCGGTGGTCTGACGTCGACCTCGTCGAGCGCCGAGTCATCGTCCAGCGCGCGTTCAGCGATCTCAGCGAGGGCCCGACCAAGAGCTGGCAAGCGCGGTTCCTGCCGCTCGCCGACCCTGCCGCCGAGGCCCTCGCACGCCTCGCCGGTCGCGGCGAGTTCACACACCCGGCCGACTTTGTGTTCTGCTCGCGTCTCGGCCGGCCGCTCGACGGCTCGGCGGTGCGCCGTCGATTCAAGCTCGCCGCCGCCGCCGCCGGACTGCGCGTGCTTCGCTTCCACGCCCTGCGTCACGGCGCCGGCTCGATCGTCGCCCGCCACGCCGACGCCCGCTGGGTCCAGGCCTTCCTCGGCCACTCGAAGCTGACCACCACCGAGCGCTATCTGCACCCCAAAGCACGCCCGCAGGACGTGGCGATGCTCAACCAGGCGTTCGCCCCGGGCATCACAGATGCAGGGGTTTTCTCCTAGACGTCCCGAGACGGACGCGGTAGGGACGCCGGTTGCCCGGCGCCCCCCGCGCAGATCCCAGCGTGCGCGTTTAACGCACTGGGCTCCTCGCTTGGGTGTTGGCGTCAAAGCGGCGAGTGGGCCAGGGGTGCAGGATCCTTGGTTGGGGTAGCCATCGGTCAGCGATGCGCCACATGTCGCTCCACGCGACGCGGCCTTTTTGGCTGCGGCGCGAGAGCGACCGCTGCCAGTTAAAGACCACGCCCGCGCGGAACGCTTGGAGCGCGTCGATGTTGTCGGGCACCGCGTAGTAGCGGTAGTGCCCGCCAAGGACGCTGGCGAGCCAGCGGCCTTGTTCGGGGATCGGGTGATGCATCCGCCTACGCATCTCGGCCTTGACCGATTTGAGCTTCGCGCGCATCTTCTTCTTGCTCGTGACCCGCTTGAGCTTGAACCGTCCGGTCTTCGTGCTCGCGCACATGTGCGTGAACCCGAGGAACTCGAACGTGTCCGGCTTCGGGTCGCCGCGCTGGTATCGGTCGCGGGCGGCGAAACGTCCGAACTCGATCAGCCGCGTCTTCTCCTCGGCCAGATCCAAACCGAACTGCGCCAATCTGGCGCGCAGGTCGGTGAGGAACCGCTCGGCGTCGTCACGGTGCTCGAAACCGGCCAGGTAGTCGTCGGCGAACCGCGTGAGGATCACGTCCCCGCGCGCGTAACGCCGGCGCCACTGGTCGGCCCAGAGGTCAAACACGTAGTGCAGGTAGACGTTGGCCAGCAGCGGCGATGCCGATGCTCCCTGCGCCGTGCCTGTCTCGGTCCTTGACCATTCCCCGTTCTCGATGACTCCTGCGGTGAGCCATTTCTGGATCAGCCGCAGGACCCTGGGGTCTGCGATCCGGTGCTCGACGAACTTCATCAGCCAGCTCTGATCGATCTGGCCGAAGAAGTCGCGGATGTCCGCGTCGAGCACCCAGTTCACCTTCCTGCGCGCGATCCCGGTCGCGAGCGCGTCCAACGCATCATGCGGTGAGCGCCCTGGCCGGAACCCGTAGGAGAACCCGACGAAGTCCTGCTCGTAAACGGCGTTCAACACCTCGGCCACCGCCCGCTGAAGGATCTTGTCCTCCAGCGCCGCGATCCCGAGCGGCCGTAACCGCCCGTCCGGCTTCGGTATCAACGCCCGACGAGTAGGCAACGCCCGGTACCCGCCTCTGTGAACACGATCGTGGAGATCTCGAAGGTTCGCTTCGAGATCCACGCCGTACTCACCCCACCTCACGCCGTCCACTCCCGGAGCCGCCGCCGGGCGAAGTGCCCGATACGCGTCCCGCAAGCGATCGACGGTGACGTGGTGCAGAAGCGCGGTGAACCGCTGCTCCTTGTTATCTCGCGCCGCTTGGCGCACGCGATCCAGGTCCGTTGACACGCTCTGCCCGGCTCTGAGTCCGGCGCGTGTTTCGCTGCTCGCGTTCCCCTCACGCAGGCCCCTTCCCTCCACCACCTCCGCCCCCGCCAAGGCGGGCTTGTTCGGCAGCTTCTCAGGTACTACGAGCCTGTCCGACTTCCCGTGCTCGTGCATCGAGGGCGTACCGCTCAAGGCGTTCCCCTCGCGTCCCGCCAGCGCCGTCTCACTACCCCGCGAACCATCCAGGACGAGGCATCCAACGACACTACGGGCAAGCACGGGATCTCCCGGTTCCCGCGCATGGAGATCTTCGTGCGTGCCTGGGTTCTCCGACCGCGCGGGGTCCACCAGCGACTCGCGATAACGCCGCTGACAGCATGGCCTTCCGTAGTTAGGAAGCACGTCGGCACCCCGAACTGAGGGACAATTTCGCGGCTCAATAGCCCCGCCCGCACGACCCCTGTCAACGCTTCGCCGCCGTCCTCACGAACGACCGACGCATGACTCAGGGCCACCGTGACTCGCTAGATCTTCGATGTAGAGAACTCACATCTCCTTCTCCATGCCGGTCTTAACCGGCGCTTTCTCCCAAGACGTCCCCAAGAAATCCCAAAGATGCGGTTGAGACGTCCCGTCCGACTCGGCATGGTCAAGCCATGAGCACTGGGTCGATCTTCGGCTGCCCGCCGGCTGGCCTCAGAGTGCCCGCGCGATCTCCGAGCGGAGACGTTCACTGGTCCGCTGCGCCGATACCTCAGCGGATCGAAGGCGTTTGCTGGCGCTATTGCGCCGGGGACGGCTTGGGACGTCTTGGGCTCCAGCACCCAGTGCGTGGAGTGTATGTCTGGATGTCTGGCTGGAGAGCACTGCGGTGAAAGGAGAAGGCTCGGCTACCACGTGCATCGCGAGCGGATCGGCGAGCCAAGGCCAAACGCACTGGCAGGTTGGTCACGAGCGGATCCGACGACCGAGGCGCGAGCATGCAGGCCGAAGGCTTCCTCGGCAGCGACACGGACAGGGCTGAGCCCACTGACCCACTCCCCCCCCGTGCGAGCAACAAGTCCCGCGGCCGGCGTCGAGACACCTCTCTCAGCGGTTCCCCTTCTGGCGTCGCTGCTCGGGTCTCCACGCTCCCGCGAGGAAGAAACGACCGTGTATTCTTCCAATTACCATGGCGCTGAACATCAAGGACGACACGGCCGATCGCCTGGCACGGGAGCTGGCCGCTGCGACGGGGGAGAGCATCACCACGGCCGTCACGACCGCAGTCCGCGAACGCCTCGAGCGCGTCCAGGGCTCGGTTCCCCGCGAGCAGCGGGTCCAGGCGCTTGCTGAGATCGCCGCGCGCAGCAGTGCGCGCCGAATCCGCGACGGCCGCTCCGCCGACGAGATCCTCGGCTACGGCCCCGACGGCTTACCCGCGTAGCCGGGACGCTGTGGTCGTCGACACCTCGGCGCTGATTGCGATTCTGCTCGGCGAGCCTGAGCGCGATCGGTTCATCCATCTGCTTGCCGACGCCGACGACCCGGTCATCTCCGCCGCCACGCTCGTTGAGGCGTCGATCGTGATGCTCGCCAAGACTGGGCCCGACGGCGTCCACGACCTCGACGATCTCCTCACCACGGCCGCCCTCCGCCCCGTCGCGGTCGACGCTTCCCAGGCACACATCGCCCGCGAGGCCTTTCAGCGCTACGGCAAGGGCCGGGCACCCGCCGGCCTCAACTTCGGCGACTGCTTCCCCTACGCGCTCGCAAGCACCATGAACCGACCGCTCCTGTTCAAAGGCGATGACTTTCCTCGCACCGACATCACAGCGGCCATGTGATCTCCGCTTCTTGAGCTCTTGCGACCGTCTGGCCTTTGCGTCGCGCTTGCTCCTGGGCGATAGGGGTGACGAGCGTGCTCGCCAGCAGCTCAGCGGTGGCAACGGCCGCAACGGCCGCAACGGCCGCAACGGCCGCAACGGCGGCAACGGCGGCAACGAGGAGCAGGTAGGGACGGGCCGCTGCCGGGCGCGCGCGA
>ODAK010005563.1_pt1 | contig 12785 bp, 13 predicted proteins | sample 1539591 | NCBI WGS metagenome assembly ODAK01 (sample SAMEA3539303, study PRJEB22396) | soil metagenome | biome: tundra; feature: field; material: soil | place: USA | collected 2010-05 | depth 0.15 m | reverse complement strand
CTTAGCCGCGACCGCAGTTCGGCTTCTTGCCGTGATTGGCCTTCTTCTTGGCGCGTAGCTTGCGCTTATTGGTCCGCTTCGACATAGGTGACAATGTTAGTAGGTCCGATCCACTTCGGGCCAAACGAGGAGACGCGAGTGAGCAACGACAACCCCGCGCCGCGCGGCCAGCTGATGGTCGTGGCCACTCCGATCGGCAATCTGGGGGACCTGTCGCCACGGGCGCTGTCGCTCCTGGCGGAAGCGGACGTCGTCTACTGCGAGGACACCCGGCACTCGCGCACGCTCTTCAGCGCCCACGGCATCACCGCGCGTCACCGGCTTCAGGCACTGCACGAGCATAACGAGGTGGCCGCCAGCGTCGAGGTCATCGAGCGGGTCGCCCGGGGGGAATTGGTGGTGCTGATCTCCGACGCCGGCACCCCGGGCATCTCGGACCCGGGCGCCAAGGTCGTGGCGGCGGTGCTCGACGCCGGGCTGCGCGTGTCGACGGCGCCGGGGCCCACGGCGCTGATCGGGGCGCTCTCCATCAGCGGACTGCCCACCGACCGATTCGTGATGGAGGGCTTCTTGGGACGCAAGGCCGGTGAGCGGAACCTGAGCTACGAGACATGGCGGCGTGAGGAGCGCACCGTCGTCTTCTACGAATCACCCCAGAGATTGGCGACGACCATGGGCGAGTTGGCCCACTTGTTCCCCGACCGTCGCGTGGCCGTGGTGCGCGAGTTGACCAAGCTGCACGAGGAGGTGCTGCGCGGCACCGTTGTCGACGTCGCCGCGGTCGTGGGTCAACGCGAGATCCTCGGGGAGATCGTGGTGGTGCTCGAGGGGGCGGGCGAGCGAACTCCGGTGGGTGACGACGTCGTCGCGGCGGCCCTCGCGGAGAACCTTGAGCGCGGGATGTCACTTCGCGACGCGGTGGCGCGCGTCGTGGACGATCTTGGCGTGGCGCACCGTGAAACCTACGCCATGGCACTGCGACTACGGGCCGACGGGCGCGCGTAAGTTAGTACCCTTGATGCATGGCGCATTACTACATCACCACCCCGATTTACTACGTCAACGACGCCCCGCACGTCGGCCATGCCTATTGCACGGTGAACGCTGACGCCATGGCGCGCTGGCACCGACTCATTGGTGATGACACGAAATTCCTGACCGGAACGGACGAGCACGGCCAGAAAGTGGCCGACGCCGCCGCCCAGAACGGCGTGAGCCCCCGCGAGTGGACCGACCAGACCTCGGCACGCTTCCGCGAGGCGTGGGATGCACTCAATATCAGCTACGACGACTTCATCCGCACCACCGAGCCGCGCCACTACGAGACGGTGCAGAAGTTCCTCACCGCCGTCTACGAGAACGGCTACATCTACAAGGACGTCTACCAGGGTCTGTACTGCGTGAGTTGCGAGGACTACTACACGCTCGAGTCGAGTGACGAGGGCCGCTGCCCGATCCACGGGCGCGAGCTCACCCAGATGCAAGAGGAGAACTGGTTCTTTCGTCTCAGCGCCTTCGAGGAACCCTTACTGCGTTACTACGAGGAGCACCCCGAGTTCGTCACGCCCGAGACGAAACGTAACGAGGCGCTGGCCTTCATCAAGGGCGGACTGCGCGACATCTCGATCACGCGCACGTCCATCGCCTGGGGTATCCCCGTGCCCTGGGACGACCAACACGTCTTCTACGTGTGGTACGACGCGCTCATCAACTACCTCACCGCCATTGGCTACGGGCGCGAGGACGACGAGACGTCGACGTGGTGGCCCACGTCGCACCATTTGATCGGCAAGGAGATCCTTCGTTTCCACTGCGTGTGGTGGCCGGCAATGTGCCTGGCGGCGGGACTCGAACCCGTCAGCCACGTCCAGGTGCACGGCTGGCTGCTGGTGGGCGGGCAGAAGCTCTCCAAGACCATGGCGGCCGAAGGCGGCGTCAAACTCAGCGACATCGCCCCGGTCGTGTTGACCGACGAGTTCGGGGTTGACCCGATCCGCTACTACCTCTTGCGCGAGACGTCGCTCGGCAACGACGGGGACTTCTCCCACGAGGGCATCACCGCGCGCTACAACACCGACTTGGCCAACAGCCTGGGCAACCTGGTGGCGCGGGTCTCGACCATCGTGGCCTCCAAGTGCGGCGGCGTCGGACCCTCACCCGAGTTAAGCAGCGAACTCGCGGCGGCGGCGGCGGCGGCGATCGCCGACACCGCGGCGGCGTGGAACCGCTTCGCGCCGAACTTCGCGCTCGAGGCCACCTGGGGCCTCATCGGCGCCACCAACGCGTATCTCGAACAGCGCACGCCCTGGAAGATGGAGCCCGGCGACGAGCTCAACGCCGTGATGGGCAACGCGCTCGAGGCCATCCGACTGGTGACGGTGCTGGCGACCCCGGCCATCCCCCAGGTCTGCGCGACCATCTGGGCGCGTATCGGGCTCGAGGGATCACCTAGCGACGAGGTCTTCGCCACCAGCGCACAGTGGGGCCGCTACCGCGCCGTGAACACGATCGAGAAGGGTGAACCGCTCTTTCCGCGCATCAAGGTCAGCGTTGAGTAGCTGGACCGACGCCCACTGCCACCTGCAGGATCGTGTCCTGGGCGACAGGGAGATCGAGATTTCGGCGTCGCAGGCCCTCGAGCGGGCCCTGGCCGCCGGGGTGAATCGCGTGGTGGTGATCGGCACCGATGCCGCCTCGTCGGCCGAGGCGCTGGCGATCACGGAATTGTCGGGTGACGTGGACATTTATGCCACCGTCGGTCTGCACCCTCACGACGCACTCCAGGACGTCGAGGAGATCGTGGCCCTGGCTCGCCGGGGTCACCCGCGCCTCGTGGGCATCGGCGAATGCGGCCTGGACTACTTCTACGAGCATTCGCCACGCGCCGCCCAGCGCGCAGTGTTCGCCCGTCAGATCCAATTGGCGCACGAACTCGACCTCGCGCTAGTGATCCACTGCCGCGACGCCTTCGACGACCTCTTCGAGGTCTTCGACGTGGAGGGCGTGCCTACTCGCACCGTCATCCACTGCTTCACTGGTTCTCCTCTCGAGGCCAGTCAGTGCCTCGAGCGAGGGTGCGACATCTCCCTCTCGGGAGTGGTGACGTTCAAAAACGCCGAGTCTCTTCGCGAGGCGGCTCGTCTCGTGCCGCTCGATCGTCTCCACGTCGAGACCGACAGCCCCTTCCTCGCACCCGTGCCGTTTCGCGGGAGACCCAACGAACCCGCGTTAGTGAGTGTGGTGGGTGAATTCCTCGCTGAACTGCGCGGCGAGGACGTTGACGAGGTGCGTCGTCAGACGTCAAAAAACAGTGCGCGGCTCTTCAAGATTCCACCTCCATAAACACGGATTGACCAAGAGTTATCGAATATTTTTGGCGTCCGAGTTGCCATCGGCGTCACTCTCCCCTAGCGTTGAAGGACTGGTCGAGGAGAACGACCGGTTGTCCTGGTGGAGGGTGGAGATCTGAGGACACAACCCCGTCGGTCGCGCGTGCGCCTGGCGTCGCTGGTTACCGCCGCTGTCGCGATAGTGATGGCTGCGACGGTCACGTTGCCTGCCCCTGCGGAGGCTGCGACGAGCAACGCCTACGAGGCCATGCCCAATGTCATCGGCTTCGGCCAGTTCTCGGCGCACGCCGAGATGTATCGCGCCCAGCTCTATTTCAAGACCACCGGACCCGGTGCCAACTCGACGGCCTGGACCCGCGTGGTGGGCGAGATCCCCGCGGCGGGCACGATGATCCACCCGTTCTCGACCGTCATCCTCGAAGTCACCACGACCCCCGTGGTGACGGCGGTGGTGCACCCGGCAATCAAGAAGACGGTGGTCGTGGCTCTGCACCACGCGGTGAAGAAGACTCTCAAGAAGACGGTGGTCGTGGCTCTGCACCACGCGGTGAAGAAGACTCTCAAGAAGACGGTGGTCGTGGCTCTGCACCACGCGGTGAAGAAGACTCTCAAGAAGACGGTGGTCGTGGCTCTGCACCACGCGGTGAAGAAGACTCTCAAGAAGACGGTGGTCGTGGCTCTGCACCACGCGGTGAAGAAGACTCTCAAGAAGACGGTGGTCGTGGCTCTGCACCACGCGGTGAAGAAGACTCTCAAGAAGACGGTGGTCGTGGCTCTGCACCACGCGGTGAAGAAGACTCTCAAGAAGACGGTGGTCGTGGCTCTGCACCACGCGGTGAAGAAGACTCTCAAGAAGACGGTGGTCGTTGCGGTGCGCCACACCGGTAAGAGGCCGGTTGTCAAGCTCGAATCGGTGACGCGCCAGAGCATCAAGGTGCCCTCCAAGCCAGTGAAGAAGAAGGTGACGTCGCGGCCAGCCTTGGCGGACTTCCGCGTGGGAGTGGCGACCTGGTACTCCTACGTCCCGGGGCGTTGCGCCACGTGGTACCTGCCAATGGGCACCCGGGTCAATGTGGAGGACTTGGACAACGGACGGGTCATCACCTGTGTCGTGACCGACCGCGAAGCGTCCCACGGCAATCGCGTGGTGGACCTGTCCGAGACCCAGTTTTCAGAATTAGCTCCCATGGGAGTGGGCGTGGTGCCCGTTCGAGTCACGTGGTGACCCACACCCGCGCCGAACTCGTCGCCCTCCTCGATCAACATGGTCTCAAACCCTCGCGAGCCCTGGGGCAGAACTTCGTCGTCGACGCCAACACCGTACGTCGCATCGCGCGCCTGGCTGACGTCGGAGAGGGCGATGAGGTCCTCGAGATCGGGGCCGGACTGGGTTCGCTCACCCTGGCCCTCGTCGAGACCGGCGCCCACGTCACGGCCATGGAGATCGATCGGTTCTTACTCGCTCCCCTCAAATCGGTCGTCGAGCCCCTCGGGGTCAAAGTGCACCACGCCGACGCGCTGAGCGCGGACTACACCCAGATCCTCACTGGCCCCACGACCGTGGTGGCCAACCTGCCCTATAACGTCGCGACGCCATTGGTTCTGCACCTGCTCGAGACCCAACCCCTCATCACCCGGATGTTGGTGATGGTCCAAAAGGAAGTAGGCGAGCGCTTCGCGGCCTACGCCGGCGACGAGGCCTACGGTGCGGTGTCACTACGCGTGCAGTACTACGCGGACGCGTCGGTGGTGGGCAAGGTGGGTCCCAACGTCTTCTTGCCCAAGCCCAACGTGGACTCGGCCCTGGTGAAGATCGTGCGGCGCGAGAGCGTGCGGGTGGACCCGGCGCTGGTGGATGAGGCTGAACTTTTCACGGTAATCCGCACGTCCTTCGGCCAACGGCGCAAGATGCTGCGCCGTTCGCTGCACGAGTGGGCGAGCGAAGGCGTCTTCGAGCGCGCGGATGTCGCGGAGACCCGCCGTCCCGAGGAGCTGACGTTGGAGGAGTTCGCGCGATTGGCATCGGCCAAGTGATCCGGCTCTTCGCCCCGGCCAAATTGACGTGGTACCTCGAGGTCACGGGAGTGCGCGAGGACGGCTATCACTTGCTCTCCAGCGAGATGCTCTCGGTCGGGTTGGTCGATCAGCTCGTGCTCGATGAGGGCGCGGACTACCTACGCGTGGTCGGCTCAGGCGTGGCGCCCCTGGACGAGTCCAATCTGATCCGCCGGGCCCTGGCCCTGGTCGGACGCAGAGCGGGGGTGACCCTCGACAAGCAAATTCCCGTTGGCGGCGGCCTCGGCGGGGGCAGCTCGGATGCGGGAGCCATTTTGCGCTGGGCGGGAGGAGTGTCGCCTGAGAAAGCGCTGGAACTCGGGGGCGACGTGCCCTTCTGCCAGGTGGGTGGATGCGCTCTGGTCGAGGGCGTGGGCGAATACGTCACGCCCCTACCCTTCGTCGAGCGTGAGGTGACGTTGTTCCTGCCGGACTTCGAGGTGTCGACGGCACAGGTCTACTCCGCCTACGACGAACTGCGGGCCCGCGGAGAACGCTCTCAGGGCCGCAATCATCTCGAGGCGCCCGCTCGCCGCGTGCAGGCGCGTTTGGCGACATTGCTCGACTGGGCACGCGCCGAATTCGGGGACGTGCAGTTGGCGGGTTCAGGATCGACGGTCTTCGTCGAGGGACACGTGTTCGCCACACCCTCCGGTGACGTCGCCAGTCCCGCCGGAACGGTGAAGTGGTGTCAGACGATCGCTACGCCAAGGGCGTAGGGGGCCGACTATTTACCGGCAGCGCGACGCTGGAAGCGGGTCCGCTTCAGCATCTTCTTGTGCTTCTTCTTACGCATGCGCTTACGGCGCTTCTTGATTAACGATCCCATGGCTTAGAGAACACTACTAGAGAGGGCGGCGTCCGCGCGAAACGGGCTTCTTCGCTTGCAGCGACACATTGGTGATCGGCGCGGGCGCGTTGACCTTGGTGACGTGCAAGGCCTGTCGTGGACAGCCGCGCTCGGCGTAGCGCGCGGATTCGTAGGAGCCGATGTCGGCCATCGGGACAGGCTCGTGCGAGATGATTGGGTACCCCCATTCGTCGAGGTGCACGAGCTCGGGCGCGAGTTCAGCGCAGTGTCCAAATCCGTCACAGAGGGTGGGGTTGACCTGCAGGACGAACATCCCGGCACGGCGGATCACTCCCATATGAGGTCCTCCTCGTGCTCCAGGGCCGGCACCGTGAGGAAGCGCTGGTTCGAACGCGCCCCGGCGCACGGCGCACCGCGCAAGTGGTTGTCGATGTCCGCGGAGAAGACGTCGATGCTCGAGCGCACGAAGCGCACTACTCCGTCGGGGTGGCGGCACGCGCCCCGGCCCTCGATCACACTGCAGCGGTCCTGCAGGCGCGCGATCGCGGCGACGCCGTCGCGGCCGCCGCGTACGACGCAGAGCAGGTCCTCGGCCAGGGCCGGCAGTCCGAAGGCGCAGGGTCCGCATTGGCGCGCACTCTCGTGGGCCATCCAGCGCACCACGCGGTGCGCCTCGGCGACGCCGCAGGCCTGCTGGGGCAGCACCGCGATGACACCGGCACCGACCGAGAGGTTGAACGCGGCGAGCGACTCGTTGCAATAGGGCGTGTTGATCTGGGCGCCGCGTAGCCACGCGCCGCCGTATCCGCCCAGTAAGACGGCCTGGGGGGACGGGTCGGCGCCGGCGGTCGACAAGATGGTGCTCAGCGGCGTGCCGAGGTTGACCTCGAGCACGTTCGGGCGCGTCACCGCGCCGGTCACCGAGACCACGACGCTGCCGGGGTGTTCGTGGGTGCCCAGCGTGCGGAACCACTCGGCCCCGTAACGGCCGATCAGTCCCACGTTGGCGCAGGTCTCGGCATTGTCCACGAGCGTGGGACCGCGTCCGATGCGCAAGATGTGGGGGCGACCGGGACGGTACTGGGGGAGTGACTCGTTGTCGTCGAGCCAGTGCACCAGCGCCGATTCCTCGCCGGCCACGTAGCGCCACGGTGGAGTGTGCAGGTCGATGCCCGGTCCACGCAGGTTGCGCCGGGCGCGTTCGTGGATGGCGTGTTCGACGTGGTGCACGATGGTGGGATTGTCCCGAGCTACGCAGATCGCGATGCGACTCGCGCCGATCATCATCGCGAGCATTTCGGCGCCGTCGAGCACCAGGTGCGGGTTGGTCGACAGCAGTCGGTTGTCCTTGTGAGCGGCGGGTTCGCCCTCCATGCCGTTCACCACGACGTACTTGTGGCCGCGTTGGTTGCGCAGGAGCTGGACCTTGCGAGTGGTGGGAAAGCCTGCGCCGCCGCGACCCACCAGACCCGACGCGTCGAGTTCGTCGAGCAGATTGGTGATACTGCCCGTTGGTGTGAACGTCGCCTCGTGGTCGGCGAGCGACAGCGGGCGGTTGGTGGCCCCCGCGAAGAGGCGCGGGAGCGTGCGCGGAGCGATCATCGTCGACCACGTGATGACGGTGGGCGTGGGGGAGTCTTGGGGAAGGCGTCGGGCACGCGCGGGCGAGGCAGGGTTCTGGGAACGGACTCGGGCAGTCGGGGCCTCGGCGGTACGGGCGGCGTGGCCAAGGGTGACAAGGCGGTGCGCCCGGCGGCGCGGGTGGGCCGGCCGAGGAAACGCCACAGACCGGCGAGGGCGACCACGCCCGCGCAGCCCGCCACTAAGAGCATGCCGATGCCCTTGTGGGCGTCGGTGCCGGTCAGGTAGCCGTGCACGAGGGAGATGGCGTATCCCAGCCAACTGAACCAGTGGATGAATCGCCAGGTCTGGTTCTTCATACGCAACTTGAGCAGGCTGGAGATCCACACTGCCAAGATGAGGTCGAAAGAGACGGCCCCCAGGGCGACGGGGATGCGTTTGTACGTCGAGGTCATCGGGATGACCGCCGAGATCAGACCGGTGGACACGAAACTGTCGAGCACGGTAGTGACGATGTGGATCACCAAGAAGACGACCGCCACCATCGATAGGGAGCGGTGCACCTCGTTGACCTCGAAGCGGCCGATGAACGTGCCGCCCACGCGATTGGCCACGAGGGTGCCCAGGGCGACGACGGCGGTGAAGAGCAACATGGCGACGATGCCCGTGGCGCGGGTGGCGTACCAGAGGTAGGGAGTGGTCAGGGCTATCATGCGGCCTCCTCTCGTGGCCAGGCTCCAATGATCTCGATGGAACCATCGTGGCGCACCAAGCGTGCAGAGCGGCCCGCTTGGGCGATGTGCCACCCGGCGTCTTCGCCCCAGAGTAATGCTGCGGTGGCGAAGGCGTTCGCACCCACGCAGTCCGCGTCGATGACGGTCACGGCGCGATACGGGCTCTGGGCGCTGTATCCGGTGCGCGGATCGATGATGTGACCGATGACGTGTTCGCCACGACGCCACGTACGTACGTCGTTGGACGACGTCGCGATGGCCCCGTTCTCGAGGGTGATGCGCGGCTCGTTCCCGGTGATGCTCAGCGTCTCGGCGATGCCGATGACCCACGGTCCATCACTGGCGCGCCCCCTCGCGCTGACGTCGCCACCGATCTCGACGACGACGCCACCGGTGGGGGCGACGTCGTCGGCGACCAGGTCGGTCAACAACGCCTTGGCGCTAGCGCCCAGATCGATGCGCCAATTCGCGGTCTTGACTACGCTGCGTCCAGCCTCGTCAAAGTGCAGTGCGGCGAAGCCCGGCGCCGGTCGTAGTTCAACGGGCGCGTCCTCGATCGTCCCGAGCGTGTCGTAGTCGCGGTCGTAGCCCAGGGCTTCGAGGGACGCGAGCACCGTCGGGTCGCAGAGTCCGCCGGTTAGTTCGCTGGCCCGTTGGGCGGCCGCGAGGGACCGCACGAGCGTGTCATTCAGCGTCACCACGCCCTCGGCACGATTGAGCCGCGAGATCTCGGAATTGTCGCGAAAACGGTTGCAAGCGCGATCAATCTCGTCGATCCAAAAGTTCAACCGGTCTTCAGCCAAGGGCATCTGATTCTCGCGTTCGGTGTGCAGGGAGCCCGAGAGGCCCCAGATGGAGAAGTTCATTGTTGTCCTAGTTACACACGAGGTTGCCCGAGGGCGACGTGTAGCAGGTCGTCGTCGTGGTGACCGGGGCTGTCGTCGTGGTCGTAGCACCCGCACCGGTGGCGCCAGTGGCCGCCGTCGCGGTCGTCGTCGTGGCCCTGGCCACCGTCGGAGTGGTCGGGTGGGTCGTGGTGTGTAACTTGGTGACGCTCGAGAGGTAACCGACCATGCCCACGGAGAGGACACTCGAACCGACGAAGATCGTCCGCGTCAGCATGCGCACCCGCGCAAAGCGGCGGTCGCGCTGGTGGGTGGTGCGGGGAGTGGGGGTCATGTCATCCATTCTCCCAGCCGCGCGTAAGCACTCGAATAGTGGAAATTAAGAAAATAGGAAAGATGTGACCGTAGTGACCAATTGACGTCTTGACCGATAACGGTCAATCCATCAGCGTGGGGAAGTCGAGATCACCTCGAGCCAGTGCCCAGTCGAGATCAGACCGTCGTCAGCGTGATCGAGAATCGCGCTCCGCCCAGTACCGGGTCGCGATCGACGTCGACGCTACCGTCCAGTTCGGACACCACCTGGTCGACGATCGACAGACCGAGTCCCGAACCGGGAAGGCCGCGCGAGGTCGGTGAGCGCCAGAATCGGTTGAAGATCATTGCGACGTCTTCTGGCGCGACGCCCGGACCTGAGTCCGACACGGTGATCACGCCGGCCGCCGTGCTGACCCGGATCTCGCTACCGGCGGGGGTGAACTTGATGGCGTTGGTAAGTAGGTTGGAGATGGCGCGCACCAGGCGATCACGTCGACCCACCACCATCGAGGTCTCCAGTTCGGACTCGATAATCACGTTCTTGATGCGCGCGTAGGTGCGGGCGGTCTCGACGCACTCCTCCACGACGTCATCGAGTCGAATCCGTTCGACGGGTCCCTCGGAGCGTTCGCCGCGCGCCAGCTCGGCGAGGTCGCCGACCAGGGCGGCGAGCTCATCCACCTGGGCGACCATGTCGTCGGTCAGCTGTTGGAGGTCCTCGGGCGCCAGTTGCTGCGCGCGTGAGAGCACTTGGGCGTTGGTGCGCAGACTGGTCAATGGCGTACGCAGTTCGTGCGACGCGTCGAGCACGAGCTGACGCTGGAGCATCTGACTGTCCTCGACGGTGCCCAGCAGACGGTTGAAGGTTCTTCGCAGTCGTCCGAGTTCGTCGACGTCGCCTTCATCAAGGCGACGTGACATGTCACTGGTCTCGGCGATGTCCTCGATGTCGTCGGTGACGTCCTCGAGAGGATGCAGCGCCGCGCGAGCCAACAAGACACCCAGGGAGAGGGCGAGAAGCAGCACGCCCGCCGAGACGAAGAGCAGGGTCCGCACGAGATTGCGCAGTTCGGCGATCTGGCCCGAGAAGGGAACGAGGAACACATCGGCGGCGGTGGTGGGGGTCTGGTATTCGCCGTTGAGGACGTCCACCGGCGAGCCGACGGGTAGGCCGACGATATATTCGCGAAAGGTCTGGCCGCTGATCTCCACGGTTCGAAAGAGAGTACCGGTGAGCTTACCCTTCGCGTACTTGGTGACCGTAGCGTCGATAAATCCTGAGGTCACCACGCCCGTCGGTGTCGTTCCGTTCGCCATGACCAGGAATGATCCTGCGTCTCCGAAGCTTCCGTCACGGTGGTTCGCCGCCTGGAGAAGTGACTCGTCGACCGAGTGGGTCAGGGCGTTGCTGGTCGTGAGGAACGACGTCAGGCTGGCCAAGACCACCGCCAGAGCCGCCGCGACCACGGTCGCGGCGATAACGCGGCTGCGAAAGGTCATGCAGTGCGCAGCGCGTAACCCACGCCGCGAACCGTCTGGATGAGGCGGGCCTCGTTGCCCTCTTCGAGCTTGCGGCGCAGGTAGCCGATGTAGACGGCCAACGAGTTAGTGCCCGAGTCGAAGGTGTAGCCCCAGACCAAGTCGAGGATCTGGTCACGGGTGAGGACCTGGCGGGGGTGCTGCAAGAACAACTCCAACAGATCGAACTCGATCTTGGTCAGTTCGATGACGCGCTCGCCGCGGCGTACCTCGCGGGTGCCGGGATTCAAGGTGAGGTCTTCGAAACGTAGGACGGTGTCGTCGCCGTCGGAGACCTGACGGCGACGCAGGAGGGCGCGCAGGCGCGCTAGGAGCTCGGCCAGGTCGAAGGGCTTGACCAGGTAGTCGTCGGCGCCCACGTCGAGACCGGCGACGCGGTCGTTCACCGCGTCGCGGGCCGTCAGCATCAAGATCGGCGTCGCGTCGCCGGCCCGGCGGATGCGACGGCACACCTCGAGGCCGTCGATGTCGGGCAATTGCAGGTCCAGCACGATGGCGTCGGGCGCGCGCAACTGCACCGCGCGCAGTGCGCTCGAGCCGTCTTCGAACAGTTCGACGTCGTAATTCTCCATCCGCAGGGCGCGACCGAGCGCCGTTCGGATGGCCGCGTCGTCGTCAACAATCGCGACGTAGGGATTGTTGGTGGATAGGTTGGTCACGGGCTTTCCTTTGGAATTCGGTCAGGCTCTAGTGTTACGTGTTGGCATTAACGGTCTTTCGTCTTTCATTAAGAATCTAGAAAGATTGTTAGCACCCTAGATGGCGGGTAGTTCAATTGGCAGAACGACGGACTTTGAATCCGTAGGTTGGAGGTTCGAGCCCTCCCCCGCCAGCTCCAGGGCATTCGACGTGGCGCGCTCGAAGTACCTGGTCAAGGTGTTGAAAATTCAGCGAGGGCGCGATGTCGCTCGCGCGAGTACCGCTTGGGCCGCCGCCAAGCGCGCCACGGGGATGCGATAGGGCGAACAACTGACGTAGTCGACGCCACAGTCGTAGAGGGTGGCGATGGACGCCGGATCCCCGCCGTGCTCGCCGCAGATGCCGACTTTGAGTTGCGGGTTGGTGCTGCGCCCTCGGCTCACACCGATCCGGACCAGTTCGGCCACGGCCTGAACGTCGAGCACGTCAAAGGGATTGTGTTCCAAGAGCCCCTGGGCGAGGTAGGGCGCCATCAGCTTGCCCTCCACGTCGTCGCGGCTGAAGCCATAGGTCATCTGCGTGAGATCGTTTGTACCGAAGGAGAAGAAATCCGCATGGGCCGCGATTTCGTGAGCCACCAGGGCGGCGCGCGGCGTCTCAATCATGGTGCCGATTGAGAAGTTTAGCGGCGTGAGGTGGTTGCTCGCGACGTACTCACTGGCCTCGATCACCCACGCCCGCGCCAAGGCGAGCTCGGGGGCTGAGATCGTCAGGGGGATCATGATCTCCACGCGAGGATCGCCACCGGCCGCCAGGCGCAAGTGGGCCGCTTCGAGCAGCGCGCGCACCTGCATGGCGTAGAGGCCGGGCTTCAACACTCCCAGGCGAACGCCACGCACGCCGAGCATCGGGT
>ODAK010005562.1_pt1 | contig 12785 bp, 17 predicted proteins | sample 1539591 | NCBI WGS metagenome assembly ODAK01 (sample SAMEA3539303, study PRJEB22396) | soil metagenome | biome: tundra; feature: field; material: soil | place: USA | collected 2010-05 | depth 0.15 m | reverse complement strand
CCCAGCCGCCAAGCTTGGCGGATTTTTCCACCAGCACCACCTGGTAGCCGGTCTTGGACGCTTCCAGCGCGGCGGTAAGGCCGGAGATGCCGCCCCCCACCACCAGCAGGCGCTTCGCGTGGCCGGTGTCCGGGTTGCCTCCCGGCAGCTGCATTTTCTTCAGTTCGCCGCAGCCCATGCGCAGGTAATCGTCGGCCATCTCCTGCGTGGTTTCGCGCGCATCGTCGGTGTCGGGCTGGGCCCAGATCACGCCTTCGCGGATGTTGGCGCGCGCCAGCGCCACGCTCGGAAAATAAAACGCTTCGGTTTTGGCGCGGCGCGAGCAGGCGGCGATCACGGCGTGGGTGACGCCTTCCTTTTCGATATCGTCGCGTATGGTCTGCACGCCGGCGGCGCTGCACAGGAAATCGTGCTCGCGCACCAGGTGCATCTTGCCTTCCTTGGTCGCGATCTTGGCCATCTGCGCGGTGTCGACGCGCTCGCCGATGCCGCAGCCCTTGCAGATGTAGGCGGCTGTTTTCATGTCGGCCATGAGTGCTATGCCTCTGCTCTAGCTACTTTGTTGATCACTTGTATCGCCCTCAGGGCCGCGGCGGTCGAGCTTTGCACCGCGCGGTTCACGTCGAGCGCATTGGTGGCGCAGCCGGCGCCGAAGAATCCCGATTCCGCCGCCGACGATTCGATGAAGCCGCTCGAATCGGCGACGATGTCCGCCGGGATGTCCATGCCGGCCACACTCGGCTGCATGCCGATGGCGAGCACCGCCAGATCGTGCGCGTTTTCGTAGCGATGATAGCCCTCGGTGTCGACGCCGTGCAGGATCACGTCGCCCGACTTGTCCTGGGTGACTTTCGCCACCTTGGACTTGAGGAATCCTACCGTCGGATCCTTCCGCACCTTCTGATAGAAGTCCTCGAACCGGTCGATGGCGCGGATGTCGATGTAGTAGATGGTGGATTTCGCCTCGGCGCCCCAGGCCTCTTTCACGTACTGGGTTTGTTTCAGCGAGGCCATGCAGCAGATGCGCGAGCAATGGCGCAGATGATTCTCGTCGCGCGAACCGGCGCACTGGATGAAGGCGATGTTCTTCGCCTCCTTGCCGTCGGAAGGGCGCAGGATCTTGCCGCCGGTCGGGCCATGCGGATCGGCCAGGCGCTCGAATTCGAGCGAAGTGATCACGTTGGCGAAACGGTCGTAGCCGTAGGGCTGGATTTTCGCCGCGTCGTAGGGCTGCCAGCCGGTGGCCCAGATCACGGCGCCGGCCTTGACTTCGATGGTCTCCTCGCGCATCGCGAGATCGATGGCGCCGTACTTGCACGACGCCTTGGCTTTATCGGCGTCAGGAGTGCCGATGATCGAGGCATCGAGCACGTAGCGCTGCGGATAGGCCATCGCGTGCGGCAGGTAGGCCGCCTTCATTTTGTTCATGCCGTAGTTGAACGGGTTCGGCACCTCCGCCGCGACCGCCTCGCCGCAGGCGCCACAGGCGGTGCAATTGTCGTTGACGTAGCGCGGGGCGATTTTCACCGTCGCGCTATAGTCGCCGCGCTTGCCCGAAATCCCACTGACTTCGGCCAGCGTGAGCACACGAATGTTGCGGTTGGATTTGATGCGGCGCAGGTTGATCTCGAGGCCGCAAGCCGGGTGGCAGAGCTTGGGGAAATAGCGGTACAGCATCGCGGTGCGGCCGCCCAGCGTGGGCGATTTCTCCACCAGCAGCACTTGCTTGCCGCATTCGGCTGCCTCGATCGCGGCGGTCATGCCGCTGATGCCGCCGCCCACCACCAGGATGGTCTGATTGGTTGCCACCACTTCGGTCATGCGCTTACCTCCGGCTTGTTGCTGTTTCTTACCCGACGCGAACCAATATTAGCCGAGCCACGCGTGAGTATCCACAAAGTTGGCGCGCTTCGCGCCTTGAATGTTCTGATAGGCGGATAGACCTTGTAAATATCAGCCGAACTTGCTCCTTACCAGGAGCGAGCCATCGAACAGCGTCCCGGGCGCGAAGCCGAAGATGCGCTCCAGTTCGAGTTCGCGGATGAGCCCATCCACTGCCGCTTGCCCGTGTTCACGCTGCACTTCGGCCAGAATGAGCTTGGCGCCGTTGGCATTGTAGAAACCGCCGAAGTCGGCCTGTACCGCGAGCAGTTTTTTCGCTTTTTCCAGAGTCATCGCCACGGCACTAGTTGATCTGGCCGCCGGTCATGCCGGTCTGCACGCCTTGGCTCTGTTTTTCATGGTCGGCCTGCAATTTGAGCAGCAGGCTGACGCACTCGGCCAGTTCGTCGTACTCGGTGCGTCCGGTGCCGTAATGTTCTTCATCGGAATAGAAGAACTGGCAGCGATAGCGCTCCTCGCCGGTCTTAAAAATGAGGAAATTGCAGCCGCGCTCGCTCCAGAAAACGGTCGCGCAGGCGGTGAGCACGGGTGTATCCGGATCAAGTTTCAGTTCGCTGTCGGCAAGCTCGATTTGCACGAGGTGGCCATAACGTTCCTTCAGCGCCGATTCGATCACCCAACGTTCGGCGGAGTTGAAATCGGGGATCGCTTGGGTCGTGTCCGCCATCGGCATCTGTGGATGAAGAGTTTCGATAAACAACAGCTTATCATTGTCCATAAGCGGGGACAATTACTACTACTTATGACGAAATCAGAATTCTCAGGTTGTGCCGCGAAAACCTTGATATAAAGTAGGGTCGTTTCCTCAAAGCGCGCATTTGCCGCCTGCTACCGTGAACCGGACAGCTCCGGCCTAAACGTCCGCACACGCTGAAGTTGCGCATGCCTCTGCGGCACATGCGTGCACTTGGGCGAATTTGGCTGCACTGGCGAAAGCAATTACTGATCACCCACAACAAAGGAAGCGACCATGAATTTCGACAAAGACCTGGATGCGCGCGGTTTGAATTGCCCTCTGCCCATACTGCGCGCGAAAAAGGCGCTGACCGACATGCAAAGCGGCCAGGTGCTGCGCATCATCTCGACCGACCTCGGCTCGGTCAAGGACTTCCAGGCTTTCTGCAAGCAGACCGGCAACGACTTGCTGTCGCAGACGGAAGCCAGCAACGAATACACGTTCTTTCTGAAGCGAAAATGAAGCGCGCGACCACTGCTATCGGCGCCAGCTGAGAATTTGTAATTCTGTTGGGCCGAACAGTCGCCGTTATGAATTGCATAATCTGTTCACCGGGCGTAATCTTTTCGGAAAACCCGCTGCACGCGACCAAGGTCATCCGAAACCGGTAGCGGGCGGGCTCGCAACCAGCGGTGCGTAGAAGGGCGCATAGCCCGCGTCGCGGTGGCGTGCGTTTTGTGTCGATACAACGATTCGCCTTCGTAGGAGGGGGTGCCATGGCGGCAGAAAAGATTTGCGTGGTGGTGGTTTCCGGAACCCGTGAACGCCTGCAAATGGCGGCGATGGTAGCGTCAGTTGCCGCCGTCAGCGGCATCGAAGTCACCATATTCCTTTCCATGAATGCCGTGCCTTACTTCGTCAAAGGCGCCTCGACCGACGCGCCCAGCGAGGGCAGCTTCGGCGATCTGGTGGTGAAGAAGAAGGCGCCGGATTTCAAGACCCTGTTCAGGCAGGCCGTCGAGCTGGGCGATGCGAAGATCCTGCCGTGCTCCATGGCGCTGGACATCGCCGGCATCGAGACCGATACCCTGGAGCCGTACGTTGGGGAGCCGACCGGGCTCGCGAGCTTCCTCGATGCGGCCCGCGATGCGCAGGTTTGGACCTTTTGAGACGAACCGAGGAGATACAACCATGGCGGAGAAGAAAATCATCGATGGCCGGGGCAGCTTTTGCCCTGGCCCCTTGATGGAGCTCATCGGCGTCCTGAAGATGTCACAGATCGGCGATGAACTCGAGGTATTGTCCAACGACAAGGGCTCGGCCAAAGACATCCCCGAGTGGGTGCGCAAGGTGGGCCACGAGTACGTGGGAACGCGCGAAGAGGCGGGCGTGTGGCATATAACGGTGAGGAAAGCCAAGTAGAGGTGGCCTGATCACCCCGGGCAGATGCCCCAGGTTAGGGAAAGCTCTGATTGCGTCACCGACTCGATCAGAGCTTCCATGGGAGATGTTGTGTTCGATGTCAACGTGAGGAGGCGGGAATGAAAATACTCATTATCGGCGGCGGCATGGGCGGCACCATTCTGGCGAACAACCTGGCGCGGCGACTGAGTCAGGAATTGCGAGCGGGGAAAGCCCGCATAACGATGCTGTCGGCGTCGGACCGGCATCTGTATCAACCCGGCCTGCTATACCTTGCCATTGGCCGTACGACGCCCGATGCGCTGTATCGTGACCAAGCTAGCCTGCTCGAGCCGGGGATCGAATTCCACGTCGATCCGGTAGAGGAGTTCAAGCTCGACAACAATCAGGTCAAGGCGAAGAGCGGCAAGACCTATGACTATGACGTGCTGGTGATCGCCACCGGTTCGCGCATGGTCGCCGAGGAGGTAAAGGGGCTGGCGGAAAACGCGGAGTTCTTCTACACGGAAGAAACGGCGCTCAAGATGATGCGCCGGCTGCAGGAATTCAAGGGCGGAAAAGTGGTAGTCACCGTCGGCGTGCCGCACAAGTGCCCGATGGCTCCGCTGGAGATCACCTTCATGCTGCATGATTACTTCAAGGAGCGCGGCCTGGGAGACAAGGTGAAGCTGCATTACACCTACCCGATAAACCGGGTGCACAGCCTGGAAAACGTCGCCAAATGGGCGGCGCCAGAGTTCGGCCGGCTCGGCATCACCTCCGAGACCTTCTTCAACATCAAGGAAGTCGACGGAGAGAAACGCATCCTGCGCAGCGAAGAGGGTTCGGAGGTCAACTACGACCTGCTGATCGCGATTCCCGCGCACCGGGGGATGGAAGTCATCGAGAAGAACGGGCTGGGCCAGAATGGCTGGATTCCGACCAACAAGACCAAGCTCAACATGGAGGGGCGCACCAACGTATTCGTGATCGGCGACACCACCAACATTCCGATCAGCAAAGCTGGTTCCACCGCGCACTTCGAAGCCGAAACGCTGGGCGAGAATATCGCGTCGATGATAAAAATGGGGACGACCACGCCGGTGCGCGATTACGACGGTAAGGTGTTCTGCTTCATCGAGGCCGGGCTCGACCGCGCCACCTACGCCATGTTCAACTACCAGAATCCGCCCGATCCCAAAGCGCCGACCCGCGCCATGCACTGGTTCAAGATGGCCTATAACAAACTCTACTGGGCCTCCGCGCGTGGACTACTTTAGCCGGGAGGGAAGATGAACGCAGAAACGAAGGACGTCCCCGGCACGCTGGAGGAACTCGCAGGCGTAGCGACGGCGGCACGCGATGCGATGACCGAGGATATCATCGGCCGCGTTGCCGGCAGCGCCGCCGACGCGATGGATCTGGTCGACAAGGTCAATCGCAGCGGGCTGTCCAAAGCGATACCGCAGCTGGCGCAGATGGTCGAAAACGGCGACCTGCAGCGGCTGGTCAACCTGGCGCGGATCTACGGTTCGGCGGAGGACGCGCTGACCGAGGAAATGGTGGGCCGCGTCGCGGACGCGGCGGGCGGAGGCCTGAGCCTGCTCGATCAGATCAACCGTTCGGGCCTGGAAAAAGCGCTGCCGGTGCTGACGCGGCTGGTCGCGGACGGCGACATCGAGCGCCTGGCGCAGCTCGCGCGCGTCTACGGCGCAGCGCAGGACGCGATGAGCGAGGAGATCGTGGGCCGCCTGGCAGAGGCTGCGAGCGAAGGGCTGTCGCTGCTCGACCGGCTCAACCGCGGCGGCGCGGGCCGACTTGTCGAGATGTTGGCGAAACTTGAGGCAAGCGGCTCGCTCGAGCGCGTCGCCGCACTTCTGCCGACGTTTGTCGACCGGCTCGACATGGTCGGTGGGCTGCTGGAGAGCATGGAAACGGCCGCAAAGCAGGCCGAGGCCGAACGCACCGAGGGCGGTCTGGTTTCCATGTATCGGATGCTTACCGATGCCCGCACCCAGGAGACGCTGCGCTTCATGCTCGCCCTTGGACAGCATATGCACGAGCGCTACGCGCGCAGGCCCTGAGCGGCGCGCGGGAGGTATTTCGCTAGCCTCCCCGGGAGCAACGCATGCGGCAACTGCTTAGCCTGTCGCGGGCGGCGCAGCTGGTGGGGGCGGCATGCGGCGCGCTGCAGCAATGATGCCCTTGTCCAATTTCCCCCACTTCGCGCAGAGTGTGCAGCGCAACTGCCACATCGCGGACGCGCGCCATGCGCGCGAGATGACGCTGTGCAATTACCTGCTCGAAATGCGCGAATTCTACCGCTGGGAGCACGAGCTGCCGCTGGCGCGGGCGCTGCCGCGGCAGGAACTGGGATGCTGGATTTCGGAACGCGAGGCGCTGTGGGACGGACTGCAAGCCGACGCCCTTGAGCCGCTGCGCCTCGGCGAGCGCAGCTACGACGCCTTCGAAGTCGAGGCGATCAACGCCGCGTTGGTGCCGCAGGGCCTGGTATATGGCGCCGGATACGGCCGCTTCGGCAAGCCGCATTTCTTTCTGGCACAACTTGAGCGTCATCAGCCGCGACAAGGGCTCACGCTGTTTGTTTCCGGCTGCGAGTATGCGCGCGACCTTTCTGCTCCTCCCGCTGCGCTGCTGGACGGCGCGGTGTTCCTGCGCCGCGACGCGCTGCGCCGCTGGCTCTGGGAAAAGGTGGAGATCTGGGGCGTGCGCAAGGGCGACGGCGCGCTGAAGTCGGCGCTCGAGTGCTATGGTTTTGCGGCCGACGCCGAGGCGGCGCTGGAGCGCATGGCCGAGCAGGAGGCGGAGACGCTGATCCTGCATGAACTCGGAGAAGCGATGGCCGAGCCGCTCCTTGGGGCCGCGTGGCGGGATCTCATCGCGTCGTTCAAGAGCCGGCGCGCCGAGATTCTGGCGCGCGCCGTGCGTGACAACCTCGCCGACTGCCTGTCCACCCTGCCGCGCCTGATTGAGGGCGATGCCGCCTGCTCGATTCATTTTTATTTCGCCAACTTCGAGGGCATGCGCGCGAGCCTGTTCCCGCTGTTCGCGCAGGCTTACCGCAACTGGCGTGAATCAGGGAATCTCGATCCTTTGCGCGCGGCCGCCCAAGCGGGCAGCGCCCACTGGCACGAGGCCGCGCTGCGCTTGCTGCGCGTGCATCAGAGCAATTCTGTCGCTGCCGAGGAGACCATGGCCGACTGGAGCGCAGACCCCGCCGCACTCGCGCTCTGATTCGGCCGTGGTCCCTCGATACGGCTACCAAAAGGCGAGCAAGCGGCGCTTCTCTACTTTCGCTTCGAACCGCTTCAGCGGCAGGGTACCCTTCTTCACGCAGGCGCCGCTGGCGAGATCGAATGCCCATTTGTGCTTGGGACAGGTCAACTCGCGGCCCTCGAGCGCCAGGTGCGGGATGTTGGTGACCTGATGCGGGCAACGGCTGTCGTAGACGCGATAGTCCTTGCCCGCGCGATAGACGAACAGCCCGCGGCCGTCGCAGTCCAGCCGCGCCGTTTCGCCATCGCCGAATTGGGCCGCCGGCGCGACGTCATGCCAGCGCGCCGCGGCGCCGATGTTCTCCGGGCGGAACTCGGGCAGGTCCAGCGCGAGGATCACGTCCACCGCCCAGACGATTTTGGCCAGCCCCAGCGCCGGGAACGCCATCAGCAGCGCATCGAGTACTTCCATCGGGCTCGCTCCCTCGCGCAGCGCCCGCAGCAGGTACTGGCGCAGGCCGGTTTCGGTCTGTGCGTAGACTTTGGTGATGACCGAGATCAGCGCCCGAGTCTTGGGATCGAGGTGCTTGCCACTTTCCTTGAGGAATTTGAAGTAATGCGGGATCGCGTCGGACCGCACCTTCAGCAGGTAATCGAGAGCGTCGCTCATTGCATTGCGCCTATCGAAGATTGAGGAACTTGCATTCTACCTTTGGCAGCAGGCCTGGGAACGCTCATCCGGCGGGGATGTCAGCCGGCGCCGACGCGCTGGTAGTAGCGCGCGCGGTAGATCAGACGCCGGTGCAGGGGCGAGTCGGTGAAGGGCGTGCGCGTGTGCAGGACGTTGTTGCAGACGAGCCCCATGCCCGGTTCGAGCCGCCCGCGCAACACCCACGGCGAGGCCGCGCCAAGGATGTCCTCCAGCGCCGAGAGCGCGGCTAGTGTGGCGGCATCGTTCTTCCACTCTATGCTTACCGCGCGCGCCGTGTAGCGCATGTGCAGGAAGCCGCCGGCATCGACGGAGAATACCGGCCCTGCCTGCGCCGATCGCTCGACGCACCCGTCCTCCACGCGCGCGGGGATGGTCAGGACATCCTCCGCCATGAGTGCGCGTACGTGCTGCGGGTTGCGGTCGCGCAGCTGGATGTAGGCGAGCTCGTGGTCGAGCAAGTCGTTCTCGCCGCCCGTTTCCGCGCGTTCGACGCAGTGCAGCAGCACCGCGCGCACCGTGCGCTCGCCCGGGTTGTAGTAGCCGTCCGTGTGCCACTTGATGCCGCGATTGGTGTAGGGAATGAATTCGCCGCGCGCGCCGCGCTCGGCGACCGCCAGCGGCGAAATGCCATCGTCGTCGGCGAGGTAATTGGTATCGAGGTCGCGCAGGCCGAGTTGCATGCCGAGCCGGCGCGGGATCTCCTTGTCCGGGTCGCCCCCCACGCGACTGGCGTAGACCGCCATGTTGGCGCGCTCGCAGCGCTCGAGGAGCGCCAGCTTCTCGCCGCTGCTGAGCGCCCGCGGGTCGCGCACTTCGACCACGAGCTCGGCCAGCGCTTTCGGATAATGCGCGAGTTTCGCCGCGCGCCAAGCCTGATATGCGGCTTCGTCGGCAAGATCGAAGGCGGCGCGCATTAGCACCTCCATGCGCCGGTTCATTCGCCGACGTTGCGTTCACGCCGGGGCCGGCGCTCCTCCCCCGGGGGCGCGAACAGGCCTGCGAGCGTGCTCTCGAGCGCCTTTACCGCCTCGGGCGCCTCGATCTCCATGATCTGATCGATCACCCAGGCATGATCCTTCTCCGGGACGATATCGAGCAGCCGGCTGCCGAAAAAGCGGCGGAAGCCGAAGTCGGGCCCTTCTTTTTCGTCATAGGCGAAATCGGCGTAATCGGCGCCGCGCAGGTTGGCTAGGTCTATGAAATGGCGGCGGCAGCGTCCGGGCTCGGGCTCGGCGATCAGCATGTCCCCGTTGTCCTCGACCACCTCCGCCAGCTTCAGTGCGAGCGCGGTGGTAAACGCGATGCGCTGGTCGGTACCGAGCGCCCGATAGGCGAGGCGGTCGGCCGCGTGCAGCATGAAGGCGAGGTACTCGCAGACGAAATCGAAGTACTGTTTGCCGATGTCGATGTCGAACTGCGCCGCGCGCATGCTGCGGATGGCGTCCTGCGACAGCTTCCAGGCGAGCATCGCTATGACGCTGGCGAGCTCGGGCATGGTGCGTTCGCCCGCTCCCCGATGGAAGTGGCTGCGGATGCGGATGGCCAAGAGGCTTGCCGACCTAGCGCTCGCTCGGCATCGTTAGCGCAAGTTTCGCACTAGTACCCGCCTTTGCCAAACGGTTTGGGCAAGCCGGCGACGCGCGCGCCCTGCTTGGCCGGCCCGAGCGGGAACAGGTCGTAGAGCGCCTTGCTGTCGCACCCCGGCATCAGAGCGGCGATGTCTTTCAGCATGGTGCGGAAGTTCGGCGTCTGGCCATGTTCCTTGTACTGGTCGCGCAGGTATTGCACGACTTTCCAGTGATCGTCGCTCAGTTCGATGCCCTCGGCCTGCGCGATCACGCGCACGGTTTCCTCGCTGTAATCAGGCGCGAGCAGATAGCCTTCTACATCGGTCTCCAGTTCGGTGCCATTCACCACATAACCCATGTTGCGATCCTCCGTTGCCTGTCAAGGGCCGGTCGTTCCGGCGGTTGAGATTCTCTATGTTTTGCGGATGAAAAACTCGTAGTTCCCCGGCGCCACTTCCTGCTTGACGAGAAGTTTCAGCCCGGTCGCTCTTACCCACGAATTGACGTCGTCGGGCGAGCCCGGACAATTGCTCACCAAAAGCAGGACTTCGCCCGCCTTCATGCCGTCGAGCAGCTTTTTCGCCTCGAGAATCGGACCGGGACAGCTGACGCCGCGGATATCCAGCGTCACATTTGCCGTCGGCCGCACTGCCCCGCTCGCGCCGCGGCGGATGGTGTAGGCCACCCTGAGTCCGCCGAGCTTGTCGGTGGCGATTACCTCGTTGCCGGTATGCCGGCTCCAAGCGAACAGGTCGTCTGGCGTTCCCGGGCAATCCGAAATCAACTGCATGACCTGCCCCGGCTGCAGGTCGTCGATCACGTGCTTCGCGCCTAGCAGCGGCGCCGGGCAATTCAGCCCGCACAGATCCAGCGTGACCAGGGGCTTGTCAGAATTCTTTTCCGTGCTCATGGCAATTCCTCTCGCTTGTGCGAACATTCCAGGGTTGAACCGCGCGCCCATCACGAACCCACGGCGCCGGCCGATTTGTGGGGAACGAAAATTCCGCAGCCGAGCTTGCGCCCCTCACCCAGGCCCGCTGCCTGCATCCTGAGCGAATGCTCGGACGAGAGTTCGTGCAGCATCAGGCTGAAGCCGGCGATCTCCGCGTCCTGCGTTTGCGCGCGGCGCATCCTGCCGCAAATCACCTTGCATCCGATCCCGGCCCGCTCGAGCTCTGCGCTCACGTCTCGCTGGAACCCGGCCTCATCGGGTGTTCCCGTAGCGACGAACTGGGAATACAAGGTAGCGTGGGCGAACAGCGGCCGCAAGCGCGCGCTGCCGACCTCGACGCTGTCGCCAAGATCGAGGCGCGCGCCCGACAGCGCGAACGACTGCTCCACCCGCTCCCGCGGCAGCCGCAGCATTAGCCGGGCTCGGGCACCGAGGTAGATCTCGCCCGCGACCGCGCGCGAACCGCGGATCGGATGCACCGCGGCATTGGCCTCGGCCGCAAGCCAGTCGAGCCGTTCGGCGAGCAGTTGGAACAGCTGCCACCCGTGATCCGCGGGAATGGTACCACCGCGGAGCGGGAATGCCACGTCGACCATGTCCATCGCTCAGCTTTTCTCCTGCGTCTGCGACCAGGCGAGGAGCACCCGGCCCCAGCGTTCGGCCGTGCCCGGATCGATCTCGAAAATGGTGAAGCGGGCGCCGCGTTCGCGGATACGCAGCCGCAGCAGCGGCATCCCGCCGGCCTCGTAATCCACCTGCACCAGCTCGACTTCCTGGCCTCCGAACGGGCAGGTGAACTTGTCCAGACTCCGGGTCGTGTCCATGCCGCGCGCTCCGCTGGTTACCGGCAGCTACTATGGCACCCGGCGCGGATCCCGCAAATCACCGCCTTGGAGGAGTGCCGGATACTCCCTTCGGGTAGGTGCGGCATCACCCCTCTGGGCGGGCCCGCCCCCCTGCCCGAGTAATGGCCGACGCTGTCGGCACGCCTTAAGATCGTAGCGAAAATAACATGCTCTCACCCTGAACGGAGGTAGACAGATGGCGAAAAAACCGCATGACACGCCGATGTTGGACGCGCTCGAAACCGGTCCATGGCCAAGTTTCGTCACCGGCCTCAAGCGTCTGGCCAAAGACAAGGACTCCGTAGCCGACCTCCTCGGCCACCTGGAGCATTCCTACGAAACCAAGAAGGGCTACTGGAAAGGCGGAACGCTCGGCGTCTACGGGTACGGCGGCGGCATCATCCCGCGCTTCACCGAGCTCAAAGACGAGAACGGGAAGCCGGTGTACCCCGACGCGGCCGAATTCCATACCCTGCGTGTCATGCCGCCTGCGGGCATGCATTACAGCACCGAGATCCTGCGCAAGCTGTGCGACATCTGGGAAAAGCACGGCTCCGGCCTGATCGCCATGCATGGCCAGTCCGGCGACATCATGTTCCAGGGCGCGACCAGCGATAACGTGCAGAAGGCCTTCGACGAGATCAACGAGGCCGGCTTCGACCTGGGCGGGGCCGGGCCCGCATTGCGCACCTCCATGTCCTGCGTCGGCGCGGCGCGCTGCGAACAGTCCTGCTACGACGAGGGCAAGGCGCACCGGATGGTGATCAACAGCTTCCTCGACGACATCCACCGCCCGGCGCTGCCGTACAAGTTCAAGTTCAAGTTCTCGGGCTGCCCGAACGACTGCATGAACTCGATCCAGCGCTCGGACCTGGCGGTCATCGGCACCTGGCGCGACAACATACGCACCGACGAGCCCCTGGCGAAGAAGTGGTATGCCAAGCATGGCATGAACGAGTTGGTGAACGACGTCGTCGCACGCTGTCCGACCAAGGCGATCCAGCTGAAAGAAATCAAGGACGTGCGCAAGGGCGAGGCCATCTCGGCGGTCGCGCTGAACGACACGCACGCCCTGGAGATCGACAACCGCGACTGCGTGCGCTGCATGCACTGCATCAATGTGATGACCGGTGCCCTGGCCCCGGGCAAGGACAAGGGCGCCACCATCCTCTGCGGCGGCAAGCGCACGCTGAAAATCGGCGATCAGATGGGCACCGTGGTGGTGCCGTTCCAGCGACTTCAGAGCGAGGAAGACTACGAGCAGATCGTCGAGCTGGGGCAAAAGATCATCGACTTCTTCGCCGAGAACGCACTCGAGCATGAGCGCACCGGCGAGATGATCGAGCGCATCGGCCTGGTTAACTTCCTCGAGGGCATCGGCCTCGACGTGGATGCCAACATGGTCTCGGCGCCGCGCACCAACCCCTACGTGCGCGCCGACGGCTGGGACGAGGAAGTGGCCAAGATCAAGGCCAAGAAGGCAGCCGCCTGAG
>ODAK010005560.1_pt1 | contig 12787 bp, 10 predicted proteins | sample 1539591 | NCBI WGS metagenome assembly ODAK01 (sample SAMEA3539303, study PRJEB22396) | soil metagenome | biome: tundra; feature: field; material: soil | place: USA | collected 2010-05 | depth 0.15 m | reverse complement strand
GAATGACGGGAATGATGCGCCGGATTACTATGATGGGTCGGGGCAGATTTAGGGGCGATTAATGGATGCTCTTGGCGCGGGCCTGGCTGCGTTGGTTGGGAATATCGAGTCGGCGCATGGGGTTACGACTCTGGTGAACGGCACAAGATTCCCCGGCGGTGCGGGATGGGGTGAAGCGGCTGCATCGCGCGTTACCATGTACTTCGGCGAGACGCTGCTCGGGCGATCCATTTACGAGGTGGTATTCGCGGGCGCGGGCGTGTTGAGCGCTCCCTACCTTCTGGCTTACAATTCTGAATTGACGTGGGTTGTGACCGGATGGAAATTTGTGGTCAAGAAGATCAACCTCGACACCGTGAATGATACGGTTGTGGGCGTGTCTTGTCTCGTCGAGCAGATGGCGCGTTAGATTAGAGAGCCTTACCATGTATGATGCGCTAGTCACGCACCTGCTCGATGTTCTGGCAGCAGATAGTCGCCTATACGCTGCCGGGAACGCCTATGCGCCCAACGGCCTTAACGCAAACGCGTGGGCCGGGGTGAAGCGGCCAGATAACGGTACGGATAGCCCGGCAGCGGGCTATATAAACCTCTTCGATTCGACCGCGGAGCCGGACGCCATGGACACCAGGCCCGCAATCTACGTCGGTACGCGCGGCGTGGAGACTGTGGGGCGGACCGAATTCTTCACGATGAGCGCAGGGCCTGGCCGCACGAACTACGAGCAGCTCACGATTCCTCTATTCATCGAGGCGCAGGCACCCACCAAACACGCCGCGCGGTCCCAGCGCAATCAACTACTCGGAAACGTTCGGCGCATTCTACTCGACCACAGCGCAGCGGAGAGCGGCTTCTGGTGGCAACTGGAAATGCCGGGCGACGTGGCGGGAGGCGCGCGGCAGATTGGGCAGATCTCGGGCACGGGAGGAACGACCGGCAGCGCGCAGGCAAACGTCGTGCTGCCCGTCGTCATCCATTACTCGTTCAATCGCAACAGCCTCAGTTAGGGAGATACGAAAGTGGGCAAGGTGTTAGGAGTGACGGCCATCGGGCCAGGGAAAGAGTACGTCGGCACGTTTCTTGAGCACACGTTTGCGCGCATTGACGGCGTCGATAGTTGGCGAGTGCTGCTCGACAACGTCCCCTGCCCGGTGACGGCTCCGCCTGACAACCTTGTTTTTCAGAACGCAGGTGAATATACCGGCCCCGATAATCGCTTTGCGAGGATCGCATGGACTCGCGAACTGCTGAGGCAGTATTTCCTGACCACGGACGCGACTCACCTGCTAATGCTCGACAGCGATGTTATCCCGCCGGCCGACGTTGTGGCGCGACTGCTCGCCCATGAGACTCCGATCTCAAGCGCCGCGCTCCTCGTTCGAGACTGCTCTCTGCCGCAACTTACCATTGAGTGGATCGACTTAGGCGTCGCGCTGCGGGATTCGACTGAGTTCCATGTGTCGCAGTCCGGCATGGGCTGCATGCTCGTGGACCGCGCGACGATTGCGCGCGTTTCGTTTCGGGAGCCATCGTTCTACGCAGCAGACAGCATCGGCGAGGATTTCCAGTGGTGTTTGGATGCGGGGGCGCCGACGCTCTTAGATGCAAGCTTGTGCTGCTGGCATGTGAGCGCGAACGGGGCAGGGAACCGGATCACGATCGGCGAGCGCACTACGACGGCGACCTACAAGGGGTCTCCCGACTACGTCACCAATGGCTACGGGTGCTGGGCGAACAACGTGCCTCGCGCAGATCTGACGCCTGACCAGATGGCAACGCTCGGACCTGACTTCGTGGTGCGCGCAGGCCGGGCGCTGGGCGTAGAGTGGCGCACCGCGTTGGAGATTCTGGCGTGATCGTCGTTACCTGCTGCAACAAGGCGGTGCTGCACTACGATGCGCTGGCACGATCATGCGCCTGCTATGGGCACAAGCTCGTAACGCTTGGCGTAGGCGGACCGTGGGCGGGCCATATCCAGAAACTGCGCCTCATTCAACGCTCGCTGCCCACGATGCCGCCTGGCGAAGTTCTCCTATTTGTGGATGCCTGGGATGCAGTGCTTGGAGGCGATGCGAGCGCGATAATGTGCCGCTATCTGGCAAGCCCGGCGGGACTGCACGGTAAGTTACTGGTATCCGGAGAGCGCAACTGCGCTCCAGATGCTTCGGCGAGGCTGCGCTATGCACCAAGCGCGGATCCCTACCCTTATGTCAACGCAGGAGCGATCATCGGTCCGGTAACCGAGTGGACGCGCATCCTCAGCGCCATACGCCCGGAAGCGCTCCCGGACGACACCAACGATCAGCAGGCGATGACGGATTTCCACCTTGGCAATCCGCGCGCCATCTATATCGACACCCGAGCGACGCTGTTTCAATCGCTTTATATGGCGGACGGCGACCTGCGCCCCGCGGCGCCACGCACATTCGTTAACGCCGTGACCAATACGCATCCGGTGATTTTTCACGGAAATGGCAGGGCTGACCTTCTGCCTGTTTTGAACCACCTTCAACTCTCGATTGACACGCATGTAGGAGATCAATATGTCTGTGACAGCACAAAGCGGGCGTAGTACCGCGATGGGGATGTGTATCGAATCGGCGTGGCGGAGCGCCCCTGTGACGCTTGTGTCGGGACCGAATTACAGCGTGGGCATCGCCAGCACGAATCCTCACCGGTTCATGCTGCTGGATGCCTCGACAGGTTTTCCCCTCAAGCCGGTGATCGACGCAGCAAAAAAGGAGATCGACGGCGACTTCGAGGTCCGGCGCACTATTCTGCAGGCCAAACAGTACGACGGCGGATTCACATGGAAAGTGGATCCCGAAAATAGCTACTATATGCTCCTCGGGATGCTTGGCAAAGATGTGCAGACTCAGCTCGCGTTTGTAGGCTCCGCCGCTTCAAACAACGTGTTCAAACACGTTTTGCAGCCCAACAGCACCCGTGGATACCAGCCGTCGTTTACCATCGAGGAGATATTCGGAGACCAGACGATAGGCCGGCTCACGACGGGGTGTGTTGTGCAGAAGTTGGTATTCACGTTTGGGCCGACGGTTACCTGCCAGGCGAGCATCTACGGGTATCGCCAGATACCCAATAGCTATCCCAACTCGGCAGGCGCGCGCACAGACTACAACTATACCAACGCCTACGCGGTGATGCCATCCCAGATCGGCGGAGACGGTACCAAGCAGCTTAAGGCGACGCTGAACACAGCGGCTACTTACGTGGATGTGGCGGAGCCAACTGTAGGCGGCAGCGGAACCGGCAACGGGCCGATGACGTTCGCATCGGCTATAAACGGCACGCTTGGCGGCGCGTACGCGACCAACTTCCTGACGGTGGACGGCACCGGAGTTGCCATCGAGATACTGCCGGGTTCGACGATCTCCATGGAGCGCGTGATCGACCGCTTCCAGGTAGCGGGATCCGATTTCGATATGGGCGCGACCGCCGCGCACGAGTGGGACGTGACCGGCAAGCTCGACATGCTGTTCATCGACAACACAATCCCGCTCGCCGTTATGCGGAGATCGAACCTGGGCCTGAATTTCAAACTCAACGGGCCGCAAATCGGCACAACGGCGTATAACTACGGAGTCGAGTTTTACGTACCCAGGTTCAACTTGCTCGACGGCGGCGTGGAGATCCCATCCGCGGCCATCATGACGGGCGGAAACTTCCAGGCCAAGAAGGACTTGAGCGGAATTACCGCAGTGTCGGCCGTGAACACCGCAGTGCAGGTGATTCTCACCAATACTACCGACAACACGTCGCTCGCGGGAACTGCCGGCACGACGGGCGCCGCCGGCGGGCTTGGTGGGTGGAACGCGAGCTGATTACCGATAGCGATGTCACGTCCGGCAGGTGCGGACGTTAATAGCAACCACGGGAGGAGAAAGGCGCAGGGAAGTACAAACAGCCTATATTCTACCTATGGAGGCTTACCATGCGCTTATGGATGCTGGTTTTTGCATGTCTGATTGCTACCGGATGTGGCTCCCAACCGGCTCGTGACGTGGCGGGTGATGCCGTTGCGGATGAACATCTGTCCGTGATGACCGTGAAAACGGAGGAACCGTTTGGCGTGGCGATTACGGACGATTTGGGGACCGCAAAGGCGTTGGAGGCGGCTACCGCGAAGTACGTGGCCAACACGGACAATAGCGTGACCGCCCAGGAGGCGGTGGGTAAGGCAGTCGATGAGGCAGTGTTTAATAAGCGCGTGCACCATTTAACGACTGACGCGGATGTGGCGCCGTTGGCGGGACACCCGTGCGATTATATGAAGGTGAAAGTGCTGACTGGCGACGATAAAGGCGAGCAGGGATGGCTGTTGCCATCGGCTCATTTTCGCTGACGCGTCAGATCCCTGTGGGATTGATTTGGTTTTTGAACGGTAGGATCTTCATACGATCCTGCCGTTTTTCTTTGGAGGTTTCCTATATGCTCACGCTCCCCACTCGAACGGCAGACTACCTGACCTTGCCTGACGGCGCGCGCGTCTGGGTTCAAACCTTGAACGACGCGCAGCGCACGGACGCGTTTGAGGCGAGCGACCTCGCCGCGGCCAGGCGCGCGATGCGTTATCGCAAGCCCGGCACGCCCGATTACGAGGTTATTATGACTGACCTAATCGACGGCGGCGCGGAGATGCAGGCGGGATTCCTGGCCGACGAGGGGTATATAGACCGCACGTATCAGAACGCGGCGGAGGGCGCTTTCCCCGAACCTGAGATGCCGGTACGCAAGGAAGGCGAGAGCGACGAGCTTTTCGACCGGCGCGCCGAAGCGTTCGAGACAACAATGCGTGAAATGGGCGCAAAACGACAGAAGTTCGTTGAAGAGGCGTACGACGGTAGATTGCGATCCGAGCGCGAGGCGACGGATACTGGGGATAGGCTGCAGCGCTGTATCACGGCGCTGTACCAACGCAAGCGGCAGGACGCGTTCGGGAAGCAGTTCGTGATCGAGACACTGGCGCGGGCTGTACGGGACGAACACGACCACAGGAAACTATATTTTATCCGGGCTGACGGCGAGCCTGATACGGCGGCCGTGGCCGACCTCGACGATCCGACACGCGAAGCGCTCAGCATGATGTATTTTGCGCTGGACAAAGTGACTCCGCAACAGATCCCTACATCGGCCGACGGCTCCTGAACATCGCAGGGACGGCGGCCAAATGGGGAGGAAGCCCGCTCGACGCGAAGTGGTGCGGGGTGACCATTAATCAGGACGATCTGCCATGGTGGGCGATCGCGGCTCTGAAGTGGCTCCAGATGGTGCAATCGATGCTTGAGATCGAGGGCGACGTAGGGCACGCGGCGCGCGCATCGCTGAACCTCGTATTTGCGGGGCGGCTGCCGTGGAGCATGATACCCAAAATTTACGCCGACCTGTGCGCACAGATGGGGTGACGCGATGCTCCGATTCATTATCAAGATACCGGGCCATTGGGCGCCGAAGGCGGGATTCTGCGACACCATCGAGGCGGAGTTCTACGATGCGGCCGGCGCGCTCATCGTGGAGAAAATAAAGAGCGTGCTCGGAACCCAGGGGCTGTACAACCTGAGCAAAAGCTATGCGCTGATGAAACCGACATTGCCGGGATATCGGCGCATTCCAGGCAAGGCGGCCGATCAGCCATTGATCCTAACGGGGGAGATGTACGACGCGCTGCAGTTCAGAATAGACTCGGGCACGCTGATAGTCGAGGTTGACGACACCAAGGCTCACGATCCGAAAACGGGAGACGACTACGCGGCCGACTGGCAAAATAAAACCGCGTTTATGGAGAAGGGTTTTGCGCTGGCAGAACCGCTCTTGCCTGCCCTGCTCGAAAAGATTATAGTGAAGAACATGGCCTGGGCGTTCATTTAAGGAGACCGGGATGCCACGAACGACCATCGACGTGCAGGTTATCGGGCTGGCACAGCTCCAGGCGCTCAACACGGAGTTGGTTGCGCACCGCACGATCATGCTGTCTATCCAGGCTGTATATCGCAACTTCAACGCGATTGTGACCCAGTCTACAGCGATCGTTAAAGGGAACACCACAGCACAGCAGCAGCATAATGCGGCGGTTGCCCAGAGCATTGCCAATCACCAAAAGCAGCGTACGGCGGTGGCGAGCGTTGGCGCCGGATTTGCGAACGTGGCTGCCGGGATCCTGGTTGTGGGCGTGGCTTCCGCGAAGTTCGCGGCAGAGTTCGAGAGCAACCTCTCGAAGGTGCGCAACAACACGACAATGACGAATGCCGAGTTTGCCAACATGCGCAAAAGCGTGCTGGAGATCGGCAGCAAATCCGGGCAGGCGTTCAACGATATAGCCGAGGGGTATATGCACGCCGCGAACTTCGGCTACAAGTTCGCCGACGCACAGAAATTGGTGAGCATCGCTAATATGGCGGCGGTGGCGACGGGAACGACCACCGCTTCGACGACTCAACTGCTCGCCAAGACGATGAGGGAGAACAACATCGCGGTGGGAGACGCCGCGAAAACCATGAACGTGCTGTGGTATGCGGCCGCGAACTCGGATGCGAAGATGAACCAGTTCGTGCAGACCGGCGGCCGCGCGTTTGCGATGGCAGGCGCCATGGGCGTCTCGTTCAATGAGACCGCGGCAGCCATCTCCCTTTATAACACGAAGCTCAAGAGCAGCGACGCGACCACGCAGTTTATCGGCGACCTCAGCAAACTGACGCACCAGACGAAAACGGTTCACGATGCCCTTATCGCTATCGATGAGCGCATCGGATCGCACCTGGTGCAGACATTTTCGCTTGCCGGGGTCCGCTCGGTAGGGCTATCCGGCGCGTTTCAGCAGATACGTGATGCTGCCCAACAGATGGGCGTGCCCGTGGCCGAGCTCGCCATACGGTTATTTCCGAACCTGCGCGGCACCATCGGCGCGCTGATCGGCACGAGCGACAGCGGCATGGACGGCCTGAAATCGCGCCTAAAGGACATTGCAGATCTGCAGGAGGGGCGCAGCAACCCGATTATGGCGCGTTACGACGGCCAGCTGGGCACGGCAGCGCAGCAGTTCAAGGTGCTTAGCAATACTATCAAAACAGAGTTTCTGCCTGTCGGGCAGGAGTTTTTGAACCTTGCAATGGGCATGATTCCGGTGGTTAAGGACGTTGCCGGCGGCGTTCTGGCGGTTATGAGGGCGTTCGATAGACTGCCTAAACCTGTGCAGGAAGCGGTGCTAGGCATCGGACTGCTGCGAATAGCGATGCTGGGACTCGGTGTGCCGTTTTCGGTAGTGACGTACGGATTTCAGCGGATCATCGCACTGCTCGGGAGCATTCCGGCGGCGGCGGCAGCCGCGCGAGTGAGCCTGGCAGCGACAAGCACAGCGGGAGGCGCTACCGGCTTGCTGGCAGGGGGAGGCGCTACTGGCTTGCTGGCAGCGGGGGCACGCACGCTCGGGCCTGGTGCTCTGCTGATTGGCGGTATGTACGCGGCCGGAACCGAACTGGTAAACCGGGGGTTCGCCGAGAATGCTGATACCGTGCGAGTGACCGGTTCCGCGGGCGGGCAGACGTCTACGCATCTGTACCCACGTGGTGGACCGGACGCAGTCTCCTTCGGGACCAACCCGTACGGATTCAATAACTGGCGGGCCGGCCAGTCCGTGGCGGCGACCTGGTCCGCACCGACGCTGAACAACCCGTTCGGAAGCTGGGGAGGCGGATTCAATGTTGGCGCCGGGCTGCCGGCCGGCGGTGGACAGCCGACGGAGGTGGCCGCGGCCTTCTTCGCTAACAACACGAACTTGGGCGATGGGTTCGGCAAGGCGAAGAAGGCGGGGGGCGGCAGAGGCGCGGACCCGGACATCGCAGGGGATCGCATTAGAGAGCTCGATAAGGCGATGAAGGGCAAGATCTATGGCCAGACGCACGACGACGACGATACGCAACTGCACGACGCTGTAGAGAGCGCACACGATTATGTGAAGCAGGGCGGAAACCCTCAAATGGCGCACGAGTGGTTATGGCGCACTCAGGACGCTATCCGGAAGAAGGCGAAATCCAGCGAGCTTTCCGAACAGTACGGCGGGATAAGTGATTACGGCGCTTCGATGTTGGACACTATTTCACCGGAGCGTGGGCAGGGACTCGCCAACATGGCGGCCGGCGGCAAAAAGCTTCAATCGCAGTTCGGCGGCATAGACGACGTGGCCTCGTCGCTGATGCAATCGATTATCGGACAGATAAATTCCGTGCCGGCATTGCGGGACCAATACCAGGCGACCCAGGACAGCGCGCAGAAAAAGTATGAGAAGCGCGCTGACCAGGACCTCTCGGATATGGCGTACCGGCAAAGCGCGACCATGCGCGACATGGCCACGTTCTACCCCAACACGCCGGCGGGAAAGATGAACACGCTCCAGTGGCAGCGCAGCCAGCAGCAGGACTACATTTCGCAGCTTGGCAACGCCGACACGCCGTTCGACAGCCCGAAACTGGAAGAGCTGCTGACTCAGGCAAAGTTGAAGCTTGACGAGATAAATAAGAGCATCCTGGACCTGACCAATAAGACCGCCGGCAACTCTCCGGACGCTCGTAAGCAGGCCGACACGCAGGCCAACGCGTTCGTGAGCAGGCTGGAGGCGGGCTACTCTGCTGGAGCCGGCATCGGGAAGGCGCTCGGGCGCAATGGCGGGAACTTGGGCGGCAGCATAGGGGCGCTTGCCGAAGCGTTTGGGCCGGCCGGCACTAACAAGTATGTAAATGCGATCAGTGGTGGGGTAGGCGCGTATCAGGCCGGACAGCAGCAGGGCGCGTTCGGCGGCGCGATTTCGGGGGCAGCGAGCGGCGCGGGCATCGGGGCGGCGTTTGGCCCCGGCGGCGCACTGGTCGGCGCTGCGGCAGGCGGGCTGCTCGGGCTGTTCGGGGGGCTATTCGGCGGGCATTCTACACCGAGGCCGATCGATAAAGAGACGAATCCCAGCGACTACAATAGCCCAAGCGGGATGGTGGAAGCGGCGTATCGGTATCGGGCGACCGGCGGCAAAGGCTGGAACGCGACACAACTCGGACTAAATTTGGCTAACCCTCAGTTACCTCCGACTGTGAATGTGTACGTTGACGGCGTGAAGACCGCGGTGCAGCAGCAGGTGACTCAGCAGACGTCTCTAAACAGCAGCTCACTGACAAACGCCTCGATCAATGCATTGCAGCCGGTGTGATGAAACGAGCGAGGAGGCCCTATGCCTGTAACGACGGTGGTTTCCGCGCCATTCACGCCTGCTGGAACAACGACCTCGGTTGTGCTGACTATACCGTGGGGGACCTACCTATCGGGGCTGTGGAGCGCAGCGGGGGGCAGCAGCGTAGGGAGCATCACCAACTACGTTAAGACTCCGAGCGAAGTGAGCAACAACGTTTCTCCCGGCGGGCATGGTGCGACAGGCTGGGTAGAGCCTGCTGTGACCGCGCCACCGACTGGACCGACTCCCTGCTCGCTCGTGCAGATTAGCGATATCAACGCCGCTGGCGGCTCGACGATTACGGTGACCTGGGTTGGGGCGAGCGGTGAAACATCGGTAGTGCTGACTCTGACTCTGACGCCGCAGACTCCCACCCAGGCGGTTTCTCCGGGCTACATAGGTGGAGCGCCCGGCGGAGACAACGTGAGTGGGCTCTCCGGCAACCCGTACACGTTTAGCGGCACGACTATCGCAGAGATTACGAGCGACGCGCTGGCGCTGCGCGCGCGCGTGCATCGACAGGCGACGCGGCAGCAGAACGGTATCGAGTTGTGGTACATGGACCGCTCCAACACGACCTGGTACCTATTCCCGACACAGCCGGTATTTTCCACCAAAGAGGGACCTACCCGCAAGGTAGCCTATAACCAGCCGACGACATGCGAATTCTATCTGGTGGATCCGAAAGGGCTGCTAACCAGGCAGAACATGGAGAGCAGCTACAACTACAACCATGCGAGCGACTATGACCCGATTCTGGATGAGGCGCGCCCCGTGGTGCTGCGCGCCGGGGCGTGGTGCTTCGCCAACCTGCTCACGGGTGGGGCGACGGTAACCACGGCGACGGACGGCAGCGCGAGCTACTCCGGGGCGCTCAGCCTGCTGACAGACGGGCTGCTCAACAATTTTGCGACCGGCACAGGCAATGCGCTCATCATCACGACAGGCACATCGACGTATTTCGATGTGCTGGTGGATATCGGGAGCAGCCAGACGGTGCAGCACGTAGTGGCGCGGTTCGGGAGCCGGTTGGGCACGACGGTGCTGCCGATCGCGCTGACGGTGAGCTACTCGGCAGATGCCATAACCTACAACCAACTGAACTCTCGGCCCGTAGGCGGCCCGGGCGGCGCCTCCACAACGCCCGGCGATTGGGATGAGAACTACAGCGGGATTGCCGTCGAGGTGGCTCAGACGGATATCGAGGCGACCGCGCGTTACTGGCGATTCCGCATCACGCTGCCGGCCTCCGGGACGACGGCCATAGATGAGATCGCTATCTACGGCGGGGGCAGCCAGTCGCTCATCGGGCGGAACCGATTCGCGGGATATCTGGGCGACCAGATCGAGGTTGACGCGTTCGGCAAGATAAAGGTGCGCGCCACCGATGTTTGCAAGCGTCTCTACGACAACACATCCAACCCATTGACGGCCAACTACTTCGTCGGCACGACAGGAGTAGTGGAGCTCGCGGATATCGCGTACAGCCTGCTGACCTCCACTGCGTACTGGCGAGGCGCTGCCGGCGCCTATAATGCGCCGTTTACCTCGGCGTTCGTGGGATGGGCTACAGGAGTGGGATATACCGGGTTTGGCTTGCCAGTGTGGCAGGGACAGACCAACTCAATGTGGGGTTACCTCCTCGAGCTGTGGAGGGCGATCGGTTGGAGGTTCTATGCGGACGGGAGCGGCATCCTGAACGCGCGCGACACGGTTTACATGCAGACGACTCCGGACAGAGTTTTCATCGCCGCGCCGGACGGCAACAACGACGTGCGGCAATGCAAGCGCCACATCACCGGCACCGATCTGCGCAACGTGTGCGTGGTAGACAGCAGCCAGGCTCTCGATTTGGGGGCAGGCACGGTGCGAATATCGGAAATGAACAGCGTGAACCGCTACGGGGAGCGGCTCTTTAAGATTTCTGATCCGATGGCAATCACCCCGCAAATACGGGAGCAGATTGCGCAGTACGCTCTGCACGACTACGCCTGGGCGACCGAAACGTTATCCGCTGAGATTGCGCCGGACTTCGACACGGAGATCCGGCAGATCCACGCGTTTCGGGCTGGAGCGCGCCCCAGCCTGTACGCGAAGGCGTGCGCCTACGTTGGCAAACGGCGCGCCCGCGAGCTGTGGTGCTGCCAGACGCTTACCGAGACGATAGGGGTAGGAGAGTGGTGGGGAATCGCGGAATACAAATCGTATGTGCCCCTCTCGACACTCCCGCCAAACTTCACAAGCATCGCGCCCGGAACGCCCTCCGGAGGCAGCGCTCCCGTTGTGCTGCATTGGGATGCTCTCACCGATCCGAAAGTTGCCTTCATCAAGGTGTACAAAAGTTCCACGTCCGACTTTGGACCCTGGACTGTGGTATCATCGACGGTTTCGGCGGCCGCAACGACCTATACTGACACGGACTCTATTTCCCTGACGTTTTGGTATTTCGTGACCACCGTCGACGCATTCGGGATAGAGAGCTTCCCTTCGACGATACTCTCCGTGCAGCCCGGAACGAGCGGTATGACCTACAACGCTGACTACTATGTGAGCGACCTCGCGGTAGGTTACGTGGGTGTGACGGGGCCGGACGCGCATGGCGTGTATACATACCAGTTCTACGCGACGTGGACAAGCCCGAGCAACGGCGGATTTACACGCTACTTCGCGGACGCAGACACGCGCAACCCGGCCGGCGCCGCGTGGGCGATGAACATGTACCTGTGGCAGATATTCGTCGCGAAATGGTGGGCCAGGCAGCGCATTCCTCCGGGCAAAAAGTGGGATAGAGTAACAGCGGGGCAACTCGATGCCCAGTGGTATGTGCGGACCACTCAGAACCTATCCGGGCTCGGGCTGCACCTCTACTTTCGGCTGTGGAACTCGCCAACGACGAATGGGCCATTCCACCTCGGGGTTGCCAGTAATTCTGTGAACGTGAGCATACCATGAGCCAGATCATACAGGGCACGGAAGAGACCGGGGTACGCGCTCGGGCAGACCGGAGGTATTTCAAGGGCGTTGTTGTCTCCGTGGATACGCTGGCGCGCACGGCGGTTGTGGATTGCGGATCCCCGCCGGACGGGAATGGGAACGCTGTCTACTACGGGCCGATCCCCTACTCCCTGCCATCGTCGCCGCCGACCGTTGGCGACAATGTGACGCTCTCCTACGACAACACGAGCCCGCACTCTGTGACGATCTCGGGGCAGCAGGTTGGAACGCAGCAGTACGGAAGCGGCGGCAACAGCACGCAGACTATAGTCACCGCTGCGACCAATGTAGTGAACAGCGTTACGCCGGGGGCCGGCACCCCGATTACGGGCGCGCTCGTTCTGGTGGCAGGAACCAATGTGACGCTATCACAGGCCGGGCAGAACATTAGGATAGACGCGGCGGCCTCTCCGCTTACGACAAAAGGCGATGTTTACGGTTATGATACTGGCAATAACCGTGTGCCTATTGGTGCTAACGGGCAGGTGCTTACCGCGGATAGTACGCAGACTCTAGGGTTGAAGTGGGCTGCGGGATCGTCTCCTCTGACAACGAAGGGCGATCTTT
>ODAK010005559.1_pt1 | contig 12790 bp, 10 predicted proteins | sample 1539591 | NCBI WGS metagenome assembly ODAK01 (sample SAMEA3539303, study PRJEB22396) | soil metagenome | biome: tundra; feature: field; material: soil | place: USA | collected 2010-05 | depth 0.15 m | reverse complement strand
CCGTGGCCAGGATTCCGGCGATTTTGCCCGACGCGCGGGCGGCATCAGCGATGCGGCGGGCGGCGGTGATGAAATCCGGATGGTGGAACTGGCCGGGAATTCCCATGAAGTTGCTGAGGTCGAAATGGCCCAGCCAGACGACGTCGATGCCAGGCGTGGCGGCGATGGCCTCAACGTCGTCGAGCCGCTCAACGGTTTCGATCTGGGCGACGGTCAGAGTGCGGGCGGCGGCTCTCGCCATGGTCACGGGCGGAGGCGCGATACGGTAGTCGTCGTGCGCGATGCCGAAGCCCGCGCCACGGCGGTCGGCCGCCGGATAGTGCGCCGCGGAGGCGATCGCGACGCCCTCGAGCGCGGAGCCAACCATGGGGACCATGATGCCATGCGCACCGATGTCCAGCGCACGGGCGATGAAGTGGTACTCGCCGCGCGGAGCGCGCACGAGCGGCGCGAGGCCCAACCCGCGGCAGCCGGCCACCATTGCCTTCATCGTTTCAAGGCTGGCGCCGGTATGTTCCATGTCGAACAGAGCGAAGTCGGCGCCGGTCGCGGCGATGATCGCGGGCATGCCGGGGGAGAAGAACTCCATCAGCATGGGGCCGAAAGCGTGGCCCTGGCTCAGGAGTTTTGATTTGAGCGTGGTCATGCGGCGCCTGTATCCCGATGTCATGGTCGCGGCCGGGGTGGCCGGCGTTGTTCGCGCAAGACGTTGGCGCCCGGGACCGCTCCCGGCAAGGCGGTTCACGATGATTCAAACCGCCGGCCGCGCGCGTCCCAATCCAGGTCCCTTGACCCTCACCTCACGCGGCGCAGACTACCGCGCGAAGTGGCCGCGCGATGCACGCGGACGCCGGAACAGCCACCAGGGGGACAGAATGTCCATGACAGTCGGTGAAGGTGACTACCGTTATGAACAGCTCGATAACTGGGCGCGTGTTCCCCCCGGCATGATCATGGGTGAGGTCGGGGCGGTCGGCGTTGACAAACAGGACAACGTTTACGTCTTCAACCGCGGCGACCATCCGATGATGATTTTCGACCGCGAGGGTAATTTCCTGCGTGCCTGGGGTGAGGGTCTGTTTCCTCGCGCGCACGGCGTGCACATGGCGCCCGACGGAACCGTGTTCCTGACCGACGACGGGGACCATACGGTTCGACAGTGCACGCTGGACGGCAAGGTCCTGCTGACCCTCGGCACTCCGGGCAAGCCGGCGAAGTTCATGAGCGGCGAGGCGTTCCATCGCTGCACGCATACCGCCTTGTCACCCAGCGGAGACATTTACGTTTCAGACGGCTATGGCAATGCGCGCGTGCACAAATACGCGCCGGATGGCCGGCCTCTGATGTCCTGGGGGGAATGCGGCACGAAGCCCGGCCAGTTCAACCTGGTGCACAACGTCACCTGCGACCCGGATGGCTGGGTCTATGTCGCCGACCGGGAGAACCATCGCATCCAGGTGTTCGACGGCAACGGCAAGTACGAAGCGCAGTTCAACAACCTGCATCGGCCCTGCGCGCTGTTCCAGCCTTATTGCTCCTGTCCAATCTGTTACGTGGGCGAACTGGGGCCGGCGACCCGCACCAATCGTGACTACCCGAACCTTGGACCGCGACTCTCGATCATCGACAACAAGGGCAATCTTCTGGCCCGTATTGGCGGTCTGCTTCCGGGTATCGCGCCGGGCGATTACATGGGCCCGCATGGCCTGACTGTCGATTCTCACGGCGATATCTACGTCGCGGAGGTCTCCCATACCCAATGGCGGCAATACTTCCCGGATCAGCCGATGCCGCCCGATCTACGGGTGATCCGCAAGCTTCGCAAACTGCGCTGACGCGACATATCCGGGAGAAAGTCTCGCGGGAGAAGAAGATGGTCGTCGCCTCGAGGGGTGGTCGGCGGTTCGCAGTGGCGTCAGTCGGGTCCAGGAGATAGAAATGCAGGTCGGCGTTTTCCTTCCCATCGGGAACAATGGCTGGCTGGTCTCCACGACCTCGCCGCAATACAAGCCGAGCTTTGACCTCAATCGCGCGATCGTCGAAATGGCGGAACGGTTTGGGTTCGATTTCGCCCTGTCGATGATCAAATTGCATGGGTTTGGCGGCCCTTCGCAATTCTGGGATTACAACCTCGAGTCCTTCACACTCATGGCCGGCCTTGCCGCCATCACCAGCCGCATCCAGCTGTTCGCGACCTGCGCCGTGTTGACGATGCCGCCAGCGATCGCGGCGCGCATGGCCGTCACGATCGATTCGATTTCGCATGGGCGTTTCGGTATCAATATTATCTCGGGATGGCAGCGTCGCGAATATGAGCAAATGGGGATCTGGCCCGGCGCCGGGCATTATAAACGCCGATATCAATATTGCACCGAGTACGTCACAGTCATGAAAGAACTTTGGGCCACCGGGCGTTCGGATTACAGGGGCGATTTCTTCCAGATGGACGATTGCCGCTGTCTGCCGCTGCCAACCGCGAAGATCCCTGTCATCAGCGCGGGTCAGAGCGAGGCCGGCACGCGGTTCGCCGTGGAGCACGCGGACTACAATTTTCGGTCAGGCGGCGGCATCAATGAACCGACGCTTGTCGCCGAAAGTGTCGGGCGCCTGGTGACCGCCAACGAGGCCGCCGCGACGCAGTGCGGCGCTCTCGTGCTGACCATGATCATCGCTGATGAAACAGACGCGGCCGCCATGGCAAAGTGGGAGCATTACAAGACCGGGACAGATCACGAAGCGATCGCGTGGCGTGATTCCCAGTTCGCGGATGATCCGACCAGCGACCCACTGGCCGGTCCGAACAAGCGCCGCACTCTGGGTACTCAGGGTTTGCCTACGCAAGGGAGCGTGTTGATCGGCTCCCATGCCTCCGTCGCCCGCATGTTGGACGAGTTGGCGTCAGTACCGGGCGTACAAGGGGTGATGCTGACGTTCGACGATTTCATCTCCGGAATGGAGCGGTTCGGCATGCGGATCCAACCGCTGATGCGCTCGCGCGCGGAGCTGAACCTTGTCGTATGAGACAGCGCTTCGGCCCCGTCATGCGTGGGTAGATCGGGGTGCACGGTCACGGAATGGTGAAGTGGATGGTGCTTCCGGACCGGGCGCGGATGGTCTGTATTCGGTGCGAGACTTCACATCGTAAAGGGGAAGTGGACGATGAAAGCTGGTGTGGTTTATCCGCAGATCGAACTCGGCGGTGATACAGGGGCGGTCAAGGCGTTTGCCCAGGCGGCGGAAGACCTGGGTTACGACCATATTGTGATCTACGATCATGTCCTCGGCGCTGTTCATGCCGGCAGAGAACCGAAACTGACCGGCCCTTACAAGGAAACCGATCCCTTTCACGAGCCGCTGGTCACATACGCTTACCTCGCGGGCGTTACCAAGAACCTGGGGTTGGCAACGGGCGTGATTATCCTCCCGCAGCGACAGACCGCGCTGTTCGCCAAACAGGCCGCGGATGTTGACTTGTTCTCAGACGGCCGGCTTCGCCTGGGCGTCGGGGTCGGCTGGAACTGGGTGGAATACGACGGTCTCGAAATGTCCCGACATTTTCGCCGCCGCGGCAAGCGGCAGGAACAGCAGATCGCCCTGATCCGTAAGCTGTGGGAACAGCCTGTGGTCGATTATGAGGATCAGGACCACCGGATCGACAGAGCCGGGATATTGCCGCGCCCGAAACGCAGCATCCCGATCTGGCTGGGCGGTTTCAGCGAGGCCGCATACGACCGTGCCGCCAGGATCGGGGACGGCTTTATGTTTTCGGGCCGGACTCAAACCGAAGCGGTCCAGATCAAAACGAGGATCACGGCCAGGCTGCGCGAACTCGGAAGGGATGCCGATGCATTCGGCTTCGAGTCCATCCAGCAATACACGCGCGGGGACAACCAATGGCCTGGCGATATCGCGGCTTGGCGCGAAGCTGGGGGGAGCCACATATCCGTCGTGACGATGGGCGCGAACCTTACCACGGTGGACGGCCACATCGAAGCCATCAGGCGGTGGCGTGACGTCTACAACTCGGTTCGTTAGCATTCCGCGGCCCCGTTCTCGGCGACGTCTTCGCCGAGACGGAGATGGGAGGCGGCGAGTGTTGTCGTCGACAATGTCGCACACCGGCGGTGTAGAACACCTCGGGCATCAGGCTGCGGTTTTGACAGTGGCGGTACCGCAACGACCGTTGAGGGCGGCCTGAGTCAGTGGCAGTACCATTCATCGAAAACAGACGGTCTTTGGGCGTTTGTCGTCGCCACCAAATCACGTGGCAAGCCGGAACAATCCGGCGATGAACTCACGCATTTCAAAACCTGGAGGTTTCGCCATGGCCGGCGCCGAGAACGGGCGGGCCTATCCGTGCAGGAAGCGCCGCAATGCCTAGCGCGTGTCGTGCTCGGCCTGCCTGGTCACGCGGGCATTCGTCGCACGATAGAAGCCGTGATATGCGCGCGGGTACAGATGAAATTCGACCGGCACTCCGGCGCGGCTCAATCGATCCGCATAGGTCAGATTTTCTTCGAGGAAGAGATCCAAACCGCCGACCGAAATGTAGGTTGGCGGCAAGCCCGACACATCGGCCGCGCGCGCCGCCGCCGCATAAAGCGAGACATCTGCTGAACCCGGCTCCTCGCCGAGCAGCGAATGCCAGCCAAAATAGTTGCTCTCTTGCGTCCAGACGAATTCGCCGACGTAAGGATGCACGTCCTCGCGCACCGCCGTTCGGTCGTCGATCATCGGATAGATCAGATGCTGGAAGGCGAATTTCGGTCCCCGCCTATCGCGCGCATAAAGTGCGGCCCCAGCCGCGAAACCGCCGCCGCCGCTTTCACCCTTGATACCGATACGGTCGGGATCGAGACCGAGTTGACCGGCATTCGCGTGCAGCCAGACAAACACCGAGTAAATGTCCTCCACCGGCGCCGGGTGCGGTGCTTCCGGCGCGAGGCGGTGATCCACGGAATAGATCGCGCATCGCAGCTCTGATGCGAAGAGCCTGTTCTCCACATCCTTCATCTCCGGCGCGCCCATCACAAAGCCCCCGCCATGGATGTGAACGATGGCCGGAAGTGGGCCGCCGGACCTGACCGGGCGATAAGTCAGAACCCGGATCGGTTTCGCGCCAAACGCACTCTCGACGTGGATCTCGCCCGTCGTGATGTCGGGCATTTCCGGTATCGTAACGGAACTCAGCAACGCGAGCGCATCGGCGCGACGCCGGGTCAAAGTCTCGGCGGTCAGCGGCACCTGTGGCGACAGCGCGAGCGCATCGCGCAATTCGGGGTCGACAAGTTCGATTGTGCTCATGGTTGGCAACCGGGTCCGTTTTGGGCGGAGCGAAACGGTATGGCAGCGCCGGCCAGGCGACAAGTCATCGCCAGCAGTTCGGGATCGGCGCGCCACATCTGCCCGGGCGTTTACCGCCGTTACCCGCCACGTTCGACCCGCTTGACCCCTTCCAGTGCGCGGGGTCAGGTGACGGTACGCGCGTGGCCGACCTTCCGGCCCGGCGGCGAGAGGACTGGCCATGAAAATCACCGATATCCGCACCATCCAACTGTCGTACCGCGCCGCCAATCCCAGCATGAGCGCCGCCAGCTTCAACGCCACCCGCAACGCCCTGATCGTGGAAATCGAAACCGACGCCGGACTGACCGGCATCGCCGAGGCTGGATCGGCCGGCGGTCCGCCCGCCAGCACCGCCGCCGTGATCGAACATGAACTGAAGCCACTGCTGATCGGTCAGGACCCACTGAAGATCGAGTACCTTTGGCAACTGATGTTCGGCCGATCCCGCCAGCACGGCCGCCGCGGCATCGTCATGCACGCGATCAGCGGTATCGACATCGCGCTATGGGACATCGCCGGAAAGGCGGCGGGCATGCCGCTCTATCGTTTGTTCGGCGCCTTCACCGACCAGGTGGAGGTGTATGCCAGCGGCGGGTTCTATCAACGCGGCAAAGACCTCGACGGTCTGACTCGAGAAGCCGAGAGCTATGTCGAACGCGGCTTCCGCGCGATGAAAATGAAGATCGGACGCTATGACTTCACCGGCACGAATTTCCGCCGTCTGCTGAACCAGCCGGAGCTGTGCGTCGTCACGCCGGAGGAAGACATCGCCCGCGTCGCCGCCGTGCGAAAGGCTCTGGGTCCCAACCGCCGCCTGATGGCCGACGCCAACTGCGTCTGGAGCCCGGCGACCGCGATCAAGATGGGCAAGGCGCTGGAACCCTATGACCTGTTCTGGCTGGAAGAACCGGTCGCCACCGACGATGTCGACGGCAGCGCCGAGGTGGCGCGGGCGCTGGCGATCTCGATCGCCGGATACGAAACCGAGGTCGGTCTGTTCGGCTATCGCGAGTTGATCACCCGCGGCGCGATCGATATCGCCCAGCCCGACCTGGTCTGGTCGGGCGGGTTCACCGAATGCCGTAAGATCGCGGCCCTCGCCCAGGCGCATAATATGACGTTGTCGCCGCATTGCTTCTCGTCGGCGCTGTTGTTCGTCGCGGCGCTGCATTTCGCCGCGTCCAGCCCGAACGTGGTGATGGTCGAATGGGACCAGACCGAACACGGACTGCGCACTGAGCTGCTGAACGAACCATTCGACTACGACGGTGCAGGCATGATGCGCGTGCCGGAGGGCCCCGGCCTGGGCGTCACGCTGAACCGGGACACCCTGGAAAAATACCGCGTCCGCTGAAGGCCGCGCCCCACGGGACCAGTCCTGGGACCAGCCCCCTTTGGGCATGATTTGCTCAGGTTGAACCAATCATGCTCAAAGCGTTATATCTGAGAGGACGATTCACGTTTCAGGTCGAGGCAACCTGCAACGATCGCACTCTGGCGGGTTGATCCCGCGGGGTCCACCGCACGACGGCAGTCAGTTACCGGCGGCCGCGGGCCGACGCGTCCCATATCTGGCGACAGGAGGCCTGCGTTCATTAGGCGAAACAGGCCCTCGGCATCACCCGATCCCATCGTCTGAATTCGTTCGGTTTTCGGTTAATTTGACAATACCCGATCACATTATACACATCGAAGTGAGGAAACGAGGAGATGACCTTGAGCGACAACCTGATCGGCGCTTCCTATGTCTACTTACTGGAGCCCGAGGTTCGCTTTCTGGAGGCCGCCGTCGAGCATCTGATCCCCACCGATGAGCTGGGCCCAGGGGCTCGCGATGCTGGCGTGGTGGTCTATATCGACCGCCAATTGGCCAGCTCCTGGGGCGTCCACGGCCGTATGTATCGCGGCGGCCCGTGGATGGAGGGCACGCCGCAGCAGGGCTACCAATCGCGCTTCACGCCACAAGAAGTTTACCGCATTGCGATCAGCGAGATCGACCAGCACTGCAAAACCGCGTTCGGCCGGCCTTTCGCGCAGCTTGCGGGTGACAGACAATTGCGCCTGCTCAAGCAGTTGGAGAAGGACGAGATCGCGCTGCCGTCGCTGTCATCGAAATTCTTCTTCGATCTGCTATGGCGCAACACCGACGAGGGATACTTCGCGGATCCACTGTACGGCGGCAACCGCGACAAAGTGGGTTGGAAGCTGCTTGGATTCCCGGGACTGCCTACCAGCGAATACCGCCGACTGGTCACCAGCAGCGAACCGTACCACGCCGAACCCGTCAGCGTGCTCGACGTCCAAACCGGTAAGGTGCCCGTCGACGCGGAAGGCTTTCCCAAACACGTGATTATCAAGCGCGACAGGTAGAACTGAGATGTCGAATACGAAATTAAAATCTGTCGATGTTGTTGTCGTAGGCAGCGGCGTCGTGGGCTCGATCATGTCGATGGAACTGGCCAGCGCAGGGTTGAGCGTGGTGTGCCTGGAGCGCGGCAGGTCTTTCGATGTGAACACTGACTTTTATAAGCCCAACGTGTACGACGAACTGAAGTTCGATCGCCATAGCGACATCTTTCAGAATCTGGCGCGCGACACCATTACATTTCGCAACAACAACGCGCAGACGGCACTGCCGATGCGCGAGATGGGTGCGTTCAAGCCAGGCGAGATGGTCGGTGGCACGGCGGTACACTGGGGCGGCAATGCGCGCCGCTTTTTACCGCATGATTTCGAAATGCGCTCACGTATCGAACAACGTTATGGCAAATCGTTTATCCCCGAGGACTGCAATCTGCAGGACTGGGGTATCACCTGGGACGAGGTCGAACCGTATTACGACCAGTTCGAGCATATCTTCGGCGTCGGCGGTAAGTCCGGCAACCTGAACGGCGAGATCCAGGCAGGCGGTAATCCTCACGAAGGGTCCCGCTCGCGCGAGTATCCAAACCCGCCGACGCGGCCATCGTATGAAGGCAGGCTGTTCGCCGACGCGGCGAGTTCTCTGGGCTATGTGCCGTTCCAGGGCCCAACCGCGGCGATGACGCAGGACTACCGCAACCTTTACCGCGTACAGATGCTCGAATGCGCGCGCGGCGGCTTCTGCTCGAGCCACGTCTGCGCGCAAGGCGCCAAGGCCAATCCCCTCACCTCGGTGCATCCCGCGCTGGCCCGGCAGCCGACGTTCGAACTGCGTCCGCTGTGCAACGTGCTGCGCGTCAACAAGGATTCCACCGGCAAGAAGGCCACCGGTGTCACCTACATCGACGCGCGCGGCAACGAGGTCGAGCAGCCGGGCAGCATCGTGGTACTGGGTGCGTATTGCTTCAGCAACACGCGGCTGCTGCTGTTGTCGGGCATCGGCATACCGTACGATCCGCGCACCGGCAAAGGGGTGGTCGGCCGCAACTACTCTTACCAGCAAGGCGGCTCGGTGCACGTATTCTTCGACGATCGCGAGTTCAATCCTTTCATCGGCGGCGGCCAGCTCAACACGTCGATCGACGAATTCAACGGCGACGTTATCGACCGCGGCCCGCTCGGCTTCATCGGGTGTGCGTATGTCAACACTTCGGCGCGCGGAGCGGCGCCGATCAAGGGCAAGGTGGTGCCGCCCGGCACGCCGCGTTGGGGCGGCGAATGGAAGAAAGCCGTGGCGCATAACTACCGCCGAAACATGGCGATCACCATTCACGGCACCTGCCTGAGCTATCAGCACAATTACCTCGATCTGGATCCGACCTATAAAGACGCTTACGGCCTGCCGCTGCTGCGCATGACTTTCGACTGGAACGATAACGAGCTGCGTATGATGAAGTACCTGGACGAGCGCTGCACCGAGATCGGCCGGGCGCTCAACGGTTCGGGCCTGGGCGGCAAGAACAAGGGCACGCACTTCGGTATCACGGGGTACCAGAGCACGCACAATGTCGGTGGCGCCGTGATGGGCAGCAATCCGTGGACCAGCGTGGTCAATAAATACATGCAGTCATGGGACGTTTCGAATCTGTTCGTGGTGGGCGGCAGCGCGTTCCCGCAGAACCCCGCGAACGGCCCCACCGAGACGATCGGGATGTTGGCGTGTTGGGCGGCCGATGCGATCAAGGAAAACTACGTTCGGAACCCGGGGTCTCTGGTCTGAGCGGCGACGCCAACCGTCACATCACACACCATCGTGAGCCTGTGCTGGCGCGGCAACTCGGCCGTGCTCTCGATGCTCCCGGACCACCCCGTGCACACATCGGCGCCGACGACGATCGGTTGCGACCAGTGCCAGGCCATTGGCCGCCTCGTGAGCCGGCATGGCCAACGCGAAACCAACCGTTACGCGCGACGTACGCCCCAGAACAGCGGGAACGCCGCTTTGACGATGTCCTTGATGTCGGATCGGAACGCGGTCGGCTGGAACAGTTGCCCAAGCGGAATGCACGGCAAGGTCTCCAGCGCACGCAACTGAACCTTCTCGGCGATCGCCTTCTGCGATGGAAGGTCCGGTGCGTCGAACCAGGCGGTGCGCAGGCGTTCCAATTCTTCGTCGTCCGGCCAGCCGAACCAGGCTTTGGCGCCATTGCCCCGCAGCTCGAAACTGCCGCCCGGCGTGCAAGCCGCCACACCCTCAATCTGGGTGATGAAGCAATTCCAGCCGCCCTTGCTTACGGGTTCACGGCTGGTTCGTCGCGTGACCACCGAACCCCAGTCCATTTGCTGGAAATCCACGTTCAGGCCCAGCCTGACGAACACGTCGCGCGCGACCTGCATCATCTGGTTGTACACAGGCCGATCAGTCGGCGCCAGCATCACGACCTTTTCGCCGGCGTAACCGGATTCCAGCACCAGCCGCTTCGCCAGGGCGTCGTCGCGCGGTCCCGACAGGACCTCAAGCCCAGAGTGGCTCGACATCGGCTGACCCTCGACGAAATATCCGGCCGGCGCACGGCCGAGTTCGGTCTGGTCTCCGACCACCGACGCCAGGAACGTCTTTTGGTCGATCGCCGGCAGCAGCGCCCGCCGCAGCTTCGGATTGTTGAACGGCGGCTGCAGATGGTTGAGCGCGAGGACCAGCGGCCAACCAAACGGATCGTTCACCTCGACCTGCACGCCGGGAGATTGGCGCAGCATCGGGCAAAGATCGATCAACGGCACCTCGAGCCAGTCGACCTCGCCTGTTCGCAGCGCCGCCGCCGCGGTCGCCGCGTCCGGCTGCACGACCCATTCGACACGTTGGACATTCACCGCCTTGCCGCCCGCCAGGAAGCTCGGCGGTTCCTGGCGAGGCACGTATCCGTCGAACCGCGCATAGGCCGCGCTGACGCCCGAGACCCACGCGTCGGGCAGGAATCGGAATGGTCCCGAACCGACGGCCTCCCTGATTTGCTCGGTGCCAGGCGTTTTCGCCATCCGCTCCGGCATCATGAAGCATCCCCGCGCAGCGAACCCGTACAGCATCTGGCGGAACGGCCGCTTCAATCGGATGCGGAAGCGCCGATCGTCGATCGTTTCAATATCGTTCGTCGCCGCCATCAATGGCTGCCCGAACGAATCACGCGAGCCCCAACGCCGCACCGACATCGCGCAGTCCTTCGCCAGGACTCGTTCGCCGTCATGGAACGTCAATCCGTCGCGCAAGGTGAACGTCCAGGTCAGCCCATCGGCTGATACATCGTGGCCCGCGCACATTTGCGGACGCGCCTGGCCCATGGCGTCGAGGCCGTACAGCGTGTCGAACACCATGTACCCGTGGATCCCCGCGACCAGAGCGGTCGTCCAGATCGGATCGATCGTCGAAAGGCCCGAGTTCGGAATGTAACGCAGCGCGCGGCCCTCGGCGCGTGCGAGTGCCGGAGCCATGAGCGCGGGTGCTGCCTTCAGTAAGTCGCGGCGCCGCATAGTAGATTCCTCCCGTTTGTTATGGCGACCCGTATACACGCCTCTTGGCTGAGCCATCAGCACAACTACCTCGATCTGGACCCGACCTACAAAGGCGCTTACGGCTTGCCGCTGCGTCGCAGGACCTTCGACTGGTATGGCAACGATCCGCGCAAGATGAGGAATTTGAATAAGCGCCGCACAGACATCGGCCGCGCGCTCAACGGTTCGGGTCTGGGCCACGAGAACACGGGCACGCGCTTCGGTATCACGGGATACCAGAGCACGCACGACGGCGGGGGCGCCGTGATGGGCAGCGATCCGTCGACAAGCGTCGTCAATACATACTCGCGGTCGTGGGACGTTTCGAATCTGTTCGTGGTGGGCGGCAGCGCGTTCCCGCGGAACCCCGCGAACGGCCCACCGAGACAATCGGTATGCTTGCCTGTTGGGCGGCCGATGCGATCAAGGAAAACTACATTCGCAACCCAGGCTCTTTGGTCTGAACAGCGACGCCGGGCCGTGCGTTGGCCGGGAAACCTCCTCATCGCTACGCGGTTTCCGCATGGTAAAGGACGCCATCATACGTGATATTCATGCGAGGTGTCCTGTCCGGGTATCGCCTCGGTCATGCTGGCGATGAATATAGCCATGCCATTGGTAAATGCCGCCGATCGCTGGCGATGAAGTCCAGTTGGCCAGGAATCAGGGCGAGACCGCGCCGCCCGGTCGGCGAAATTGGGCGACCTATGCCGCCTTCCGGCACGGGTACGGAATGCATCTGACGATTCTGTTTTTTGTCCTTGCCCAGCCTCTGTCCGAGTCGACTGAGCGAGCCAAAACAGGCAGCGTCACTTCGTAAATCCGCGTTGAACCGGAAGTATTTTGTGCCATGATTATGCCGTAGTGCGGACTCACAGAATCCCATTTAATATCAAGCCTTTTTTCGAAATTGACGTTGGATCGTCAGGCTGAAAACCTGACGGCCGAACAGCCTGGGTCAGATTGTTCGCCCCGTCCAGGCAAAACCCCTGTTTTTTCCTGTGAAAACACTGGTTGCGGGGACAGGATTTGAACCTGTGACCTTCAGGTTATGAGACTACACCGCTACTACATAACTAATTGGAATCGTGTCATATTTTTGACATTTTTTGTGTATGTGTCACTGGTTGTGAAAATATCACCCTAAAAATGCTCGCTTTTTCCGCTTCCAGCACACCGCCGCAGGGTCTCAAGGACCCGGACACAAAAGGTCAGAGGACCTCGCAATAGGGCAAAGGCCCGTCTCCGTCCGGCAGTTTCGGTGCAAAAACGCATCGATTTCGTACGTCCGGATCCCAGGCCGTGTCAATAGATTCCTCCGATCGGCAGCGGGCGGCGGAGGCCGTGGCTTCGGCCCCCGCCGCCGTCCGTCACGCCATTTCGAAGGCGGCCATCTCGGTCGCGGCTGACTTGCGAGATACGCTGGCTGCCGGTGCCGGAGGCGCTTCGTAGGGCTTCCAGTTCTCGCCGGTGATGTCGGCGTATGCGGAAATCGCACCCTCGGCGGCGGCCATCAGCGCAAAGGACTGCAAGGCCA
>ODAK010005558.1_pt1 | contig 12791 bp, 13 predicted proteins | sample 1539591 | NCBI WGS metagenome assembly ODAK01 (sample SAMEA3539303, study PRJEB22396) | soil metagenome | biome: tundra; feature: field; material: soil | place: USA | collected 2010-05 | depth 0.15 m | reverse complement strand
GGGTGCCGCACCGGCCGAGCATGCCGGGATGGCCTCCGCCGTCAACAACGTGGTGGCACGGGCAGCCAGCCTCTGGCCGTGGCGATCCTTCCGTTCGTGGCCGGGATCACCGGTGCCGCGGCGCTCCATCCGCACCACTTCGCCGGCGGCTTCCGCAACGCCATGATCATCGCCGGCCTCGCCTGCGCGGCCGGCGGGCTGCTGGCGGCCGCGACCATCCGCAACCCGCGGAACGCACCACGAACCGCCACCCATCGTCACCCGAGGTACTCCTGCGCCCTCGACGGCACCCCGCTCCCATCCGACGGTGCGGCGGATGACGCGACGACGGACAGCTGAACGCACAAACGCACATCCGCCCTCAAGGGCGAGGCCCCGGCGTGGTCGGAAGGCCGGCGTCCTTCCATGCCACGAACCCACCTTCGAGGTCCGTCACGGCCGTGCGCCCCACGTGCAGCAGGCTGGCCGCGGCCAGGCTGGAGGCATATCCCTCCTGGCACACGACGACGACGGGCCGGTCGGGGTCCTCCGCTTCGGGCAGCCGGTGGGACCCGCCGGGATCGAGACGCCACTCGAGGTCGTTGCGTTCGACGACGAGGGCCCCGGGGATCTGGCCGAACTCGGCCCGTTGCGCCGCCGGCCGGATGTCGATCAACAGGCCGCCTCCGTCGTGGATCTCCTTCGCCTGGAGCGCATCGACGCGGCGGAGACCGCGGCGCGCCTGCGCCAGCAACCGATCGACTGCGCTCAAGGAGCCCACGAGGGATCGGACCGGTACTCGGCCCGATCGACGACGAGACCTTGGGCCTCTCGCCGGTAGAAGGTCATGGATGGCATGGGGGGAGAGTAGGCGTGCACGCTGGTGGCCGGGGCCGGTGCCGCGTTCACCACATCGTGGATGTAGGTGGGGCCGAACGCCGCGCCCCCGCCTGCCGCGAGGGTCCGGCGGGCCACCGTGCGGTCGGCTTGGATGTAGTGCTCTTCGAGGGTGCCCGCCAGGACCCAGAGTGCCCCGACGGATCCGCCATGGTCGTGCAGCTCGAGACGACGGCCCTGGGGCCAATGGATGGCCCAGATCTCCAGTTCGTCGGTGAGCTCCAAGAGCTCGTACCGACGCTCGGTCAGCGCGGGGTCGGCCAGCGGTAGCAAACCGTCCATTTCCGTGGCGTAGGACTGCACGGCGTCGAGAAGCGCCAGCGGCCCCACTGCTGGCGGCGTTTTGGCGTCATCCCAGGGCGCCCGGTGGCGGTGGGCGCCTCCTCCGGGGAGGATCCGTGGTTCCTGCGTGATCGTCATCGTGGACCCTCCCGAACCGGTCGCCCGGCCTTAGACTTTATTCCCGATGAGTTTAGTCATGTTTATGCACACCACCAAGTGCGGTCCGCACCGAGACCCCCTACCGGGACCGGAACGCGATCACGGCAACGCTCAGGTTGAAGCGCCAGCCCCCACGGCAGAGGTCCCCGCCCCGGGCCGCTGGGCGCCGGTGCGCACTGCGATGGCTTCGGTGACCGACACGTCGGCGCCGCACGCCACACACCGCCGGCGATCGTCGAGCTCGCCCCCACACCCGCGGTGCTCGAGGACGATGGGCGGATCACCCTCTATGGCATAACGGTCACCCCAGTGCAGGAGGGAAACCAGAACGGGCCACAGGTCGGCTCCCTTGGTGGTGAGCCGGTACTCGTAGCGCACCGGCCGCTCCTGGTAGGGCCGTTTGACGACGATCCCGTGCTCGAGCAGCCGCTCCAAGCGGCTCTGGAGGATGTTGCGGGCCACTCCGAGATCACGCTGCAGATCGTCGAAGCGACGGATTCCCAGGAAGATGTCGCGCACGATCAATATCGTCCACCGCTCACCGATGATCTCGAGCGTGGAAGCCATCGAGCAGTACTGGGTTGGGTAGTCCCGGTTCAGCATGCATCCAGCATAGCCCATGTTTCCGGGCATTGCATTGCATTATGCAACTCGGCGCTCTAGCATTCATTTTGTGACACAACTGACTGCATTGCGTGGCGATACCCAAAGTCGGTCGGCCGCACGGCCCACCCTGACGGCGCTGGTCGTGCTGACGGGAGTGTTCCTGTCGTCGCTCGACCTGTTCATCGTGAACATCGCCTTCCCGAGCATCTCGCGCAGCTTCCACGGGGAGTCGCTGCGCTCGATGTCGTGGGTGCTGAGCGCGTACACCATCGTCTTCGCCTCCTTGCTGGTGCCGGCGGGCCGCTGGGCCGACCGGACCGGTCGGAAGAAGGCCTTCCTGCTCGGGCTGGGCATCTTCACCGCCTCGTCGGCTCTGTGTGCCGTCGCGCCGTCGCTCGGGCTCCTCGTGGCAGCCCGCATCCTCCAGGCCAGCGGGGGTGCGCTCATGTTGCCGACCTCACTCGGCCTCCTGCTCCCCGCCTTCGGGCCGGCACGCAAAGGGGCGGCGATCGGCCTGTGGTCGGCCGTGGGAGGCGCGGCAGCCGCCTTCGGACCGCCCATCGGAGGTCTTCTGGTCCAGGCCAGCTGGCGCTGGGTCTTCCTGGTGAACCTGCCCCTCAGCCTGGTCGCGCTTGTCGTCGGCGTGCGCGTCCTGCGGGAGATCAAGGACCCCGTGGCGCACAAGGCGGACCTCTCGGGGGCGGCGTTCCTCTCGATCGCGGTGGCCAGCCTGGCCGCGGCCATCGTCGAGGGATCGAGCTGGGGCTGGACGAGCGGGTCGATCCTGGGAGCGTTCGGGCTGGCCGTCGTCGCAAACATGGCCCTGGTGGTTCGCTCGGGCCGGCACCCCAACCCGATCATTGAGCCGGCGGTCATCCGCCACCGGGCCGTGGCGCTCGCCGACGCGAGCTCGCTCGTCTTCTTTGCCGGCTTCGGCGCCATGGTGCTCGGGGGTGTCCTCTTCCTCACCGGGGTCTGGCACGAGTCGGTGCTGCGGGCCGGCTTCATGATCGCACCCGGCCCACTGGTGGCCTCGATAACCGCCTTCCCCGGAGGGTTGCTCGGCTCGCGGTTCAGCCATCGGGCCGTCGGCACGGTGGGCAGCCTGCTCTTCGCCGTCTCGGCCATCTGGTGGATCACCCGGATCGGGGTGACACCGGACTACGTCGGCGCCTACCTCCCCGGCAGCCTCAGCGGAGGCATCGGGGTGGGCCTCATGCTCCCGGCTCTCGGTGGCGCGGCTACCGCGCCCCTCCCACCCGAACGTTCGGCCACCGGCACGGCGCTCTACGCCATGTGCCGGCAGATCGGCCTGGCTCTGGGAGTCTCGTGCCTGGTGGCCGTGCTGGGCGCCGCCACCGGTGTCAACGCGGTGCACGCGTTCCATCACGCCTGGATCTTCATGGCGGCCTGCAGCCTGACGGCGGGGCTCATCCTGCAGGCGATCCCCCGCAAGGCACGGGTCCGGCAGGAGAGCGTCGAGACCTGCGCCGTAGCGCGGCCGGCCTACGTGCTGGCGGCCGGCAAGTGAGCCGGGGGTAGATAGCCGGGGTTCGCCACCAGCAACTGGTCGCGCGCCGACACGGCGAGGGCGCGGCCGACCGCAGCCCAATCCGCATCGCACGAACCGGCTCGGATGGCGCTGGCCAACGACCGGTCGCCGTCGAAACCGAGCGCCTCGAGACGGCGGTGGTGCGTTGCGGTGAAGATTGCGCCCCACCGCAGCTCGCGCTCGATGATCGACAGCACGTGGCGGCTGATGCGGGCCGTGAAGCGCGCCCCGCGCTCGGCCTCTTCACCGGCCGTGCGCTCGAGGTGCTCGCGTACCGCCTCGACGAGCTCGATAGCGGTCGGACGGCCAAAGGGCGACGGTGGGGCGGGCACGGCCGCCTCTTCGGGCGCGTCGTGCCAGGGCGGGGAGGGCGCCAGCCCCAACAGAACGAACAGGTCCCACTCGCTTTCGCACACGCGACGGCCGATGGCCGCCAGCTCGACCGAGCGCGTGGCCCCGCTGAGGTGGGCCGACGCCTGCATGGCACAGATGGTGGCCCACTTCACCGTGGCGTAGACCGACCACCAACGAAAACGCGCCGGGTCGATGGCCTCACCACCCGCCGCCACATAGGCGTCCAGCAGCTCGGTCACATCCCCGAAGCCGCCCACCTCTCCCGCCCCACCGAAGCGCCACGCCGGGGCACAGAGCCATGCCAGGTCCTCTGCCGCGTCCCCGACATGTGCCAGCTCCCAGTCGAGGACGGCACGGAGCCCTTCGGGACCGATCATGAGGTTGCCGAGCCGGAAGTCCCCGTGCACCGGCGCCCGTCGGGACTCGGCGGGGCGGTTGACGGTGAGCCACCGGGCACCGAATTCGAGGGCGGGGCGTACCTCGCCCAACGTATCGAGAAAGGACAGCGGGTCGTCGAGCGGGTCGTGGTCCGCCAGTCCCTCCGTGACCTCGGGGCCGAGCGCATGAATCGCGGCCAAGGCACTGCCGCACTGGGCCGTGAGGACCGCGCGGGCCGCCGCCCACTCGGGGTCGCGCAGGATCTTGCGCGGGATGGTCTCACCCTCGAGGCGCTCGACCACCAGCCAGCCGCAGCCCAGCCCGTCCGCCTCATCGTCGCCGTGGGCCAGCACGCGGGGTACCGGGACGCCCGCCGCTCCGGCGGCCCGGAGCAGGGCAACCTCCCCGCGCACCCGGCCCGGACCCGCGATGCCCTTGCCGCGGTCCTGCTGGATGATGCGCTCGTGGCACGTGCCATCGGGGTCGACCAGATCGAAGGCGCTCGTCACACGGGAGGCTCCACCGGAGACCTGGCGCAGATGGCGGACCTCGCCGCCGAGCACACGCCCGAGCGCGCGAGCCACCTCTTCGGTCGGAGGACCCACGGAGCTGGCGGACACCGATATCCGTTACTCGACGGGGACGACAGGCCTCCCGCTGCCGTCAGTCTGATGCAGGTACTCGGAGATGCCGTAGCCGGTACGGGTGGTTCCGTCCGGGTCGTGGTACGTCCACCGCGCCAACCCCTCGTTGACCACGGTCCCGCTCACCTGGCGGGTGCCGGCGACACGCAGCACGTCGCCCCGGAGGTCATAGGTGCGCCCGCTCTTGTCGAGCACCGCCAGGTGCACGACCTTGTGGGTCAATGCGTCGTCGGCCAATTCCGTGCGCAGGCGCCACTCGGCGACACTGGTGGCCGCGTTGCCGTCCCACACCCACCCGCGGTGAAGGTCACCGGCCTCGGTGCCGAGACGGATCCCCCCGAAGTGCATGTCGTCGCCCACGTTGATGCTGAACCACCGCCACATCTTCGGCCCGCCCCAGCGGCGCGGGCCCCACGACTTGTCCCGGTTGCCATGTGCCCCTTGCCACGCAAGGCGTGCCCCGTCGACAGTGACCCACCCGGTCCATCGGCCGGCTTGTTCGAAGTGGCCCTTGCCCACCGTCCCCGCCGCCGCGACGGCCTGGGCCGACGCCGGTCTCCCGGCGTGACCGTCCGTTCCCCGCTGACCATCGGTGCCGATGGCGGGCGTCACCGCGTCGAAGCGCACGTCGAAGGCGAGATGCACTGACTGTGCCGGCGGCGGCTCCGGGCCGTCGTCCGCCGGGCGCGCTCCGGTCGTGCAGGGCCGCGCCGGCGCATCGGCATCCATGGTCAGCCGCCACGAACCGAGGGCGGCCAGCATCTCGTAGCGGACGCCGCCGACGTCGAGCACGGAGTCCACCATCTCGTGCTGCTCCTTGACGGAGCGGTACTCGGCCACCCGCCCGTCGGGCAGCCAGACCGAGACGGCGACATCCATCGTCCCCTCATTGGGGCGGATCCCGATGCGGGTGAAGAAGCCTGAGTCGGTACCCGGGTCATAGGCGTTGAAGTAGTAGGACTCACTCCAAGCCGTGTCCTGCTCGACGGGATGCGCCAGTTCGTGCCGGGCTTCGAGGATGGGCATCGCTACACCATCGCCCTTCGGGCCGCGGCGTTCAAGCCGCCGGTGTGGACGGCCACGCCCCTGTCGGGCCCTGCCCGTCGGGGTGCGGCACGGGGCCGGGGACAGGCGTAGGCATCTTGTGTGAAACTCACCGGGGCAAACGTAGCGACGATCCGGGTGGCGGTCGATCTACCCGAACAGGGGGCGAGATGCGCGCTGCAGTCACCAGGGGCGGCCGGCTCGTGGTGGGCGAGGTGGACGACGTGACGCCGGGCTCCGGCCACGTCGTGGTCCGCTCCCTGGCCGCCGGCATCTGTGGGTCAGACCTCCATGCCCTGGCCGACTTCACCCGCTTCACCGGCTTGATCGATTCGGTCGGTGTCCCCGCGCTCGACCCGTCCCACGACTGCATCTTCGGGCACGAGTTCTGCGCCGAAATCGTCGACCACGGTCCCGACACCTCGCGCACCCTGCCCGTGGGCGAGCACGCCGTGGGCCTCTCGGCGCTGGTGCCGGGACAGCCCTGCCTCGTCGTCGGCTGCGGCCCGGTCGGGCTGGCGGTCATCGCCGCCTTGAAAGGTCGGGGCCACGGTCCCGTGCTGGCCGCCGACTTCTCGCCGACCCGCCGGCGTCTGGCCGAGGCCATCGGGGCCGACGAGGCCATCGATCCGGCCGCCTCCTCGCCCCACGACCGTTGGGCCTCCTTCGGCGTGGCCCGGACCGTGATGGAACGGGCCGGCGCTGAGATGTTCGGCCAGGAGATCACCGACCCGGTCATCTTCGAAGCGGTCGGCGTGCCCGGCATGTTGCAGTCGCTCATCGCCGACGCCCCACCGCGCAGCCGCATCGTGGTCGTCGGCGTGTGCATGCACAGCGACACCATCGAGCCGTTCATGGCGGTGGTCAAGGAGATCGAATTCCGCTTCTCGTTCGGTTACAGCCCGGCCGAGTTCGCGGCCACGCTGGAACGCCTCGGGACCGGCATCCCCGGAGCCGACCTCCTCGTCACCTCGTCGGTCGATCTGGCCGGCACGCCCGGAGCGTTCGAGACCCTGCGCACGCCGGGCGAGCACGGCAAGATTCTCGTGCATCCGTAGACGCACCCGCCGCCACCCGACCCATCTCCACCGAGAGGACCACACCAGCCATGACGACCATCGATGCCGGTGATCACCTGAATTTCGGCATTTTCCTGGCCCCGTTTCATGCGGTGGGCCAGAGCCCGACGCTCGCGCTCGAGCGCGACCTGCAGCTGATCGAACACCTCGACCAGCTCGGCTTCAACGAGGCCTGGATCGGCGAGCATCATTCAGCCGGCTACGAGATCATCGCCTCCCCCGAGGTCTTCATCGCCGTCGCGGCGCAGCGCACCAGGCACATCCGCCTCGGTACCGGAGTGTCGTCGCTGCCATATCACCACCCGTTCATGCTGGCCGACCGCCTGGTCCTGCTGGACCACCTGACCCGGGGCCGTCTCATGATCGGGGTGGGCCCCGGGGCGCTGCCGTCGGACGCCTTCATGATGGGCATCGACCCGGCGAAGCAGCGCGACATGATGGAAGAGTCCCTCGGGGCGATCTTGTTGCTCCTCGAGGGCAAGGAGCCCGTCACCATGGAGACGGACTGGTTCAGGCTGGTGGGCGCGCGCCTGCAGATGCGACCCTTCCAACGCCCCTACCCCGAGGTGGCGGTGGCGGCCCAGGTCTCTCCCGCCGGTCCGCGGGCGGCGGGCAAGTTCGGCTGCAGCCTGCTCTCGATCGGGGCCACCTCGACCGCCGGGGGATTCGACATCCTCGGTGCGCACTGGGACGTCATGGAAGATCGGGCCGCCGAGTTCGGCACCACCGTCGACCGGGCGAAGTGGCGCCTGGTCGGCCCCATGCACATCGCCGAGACCAAGGAGCAGGCCGTGGCCGACGTGGCCTTCGGCCTCGAGCAGTGGGTCGACTACTTCCAGCGCGTGGCCGCGTTGCCGTTGGCCCCCAACACCGCCGACTTCGACACGCTGGTCGACGCCCTCATCGGCTCGGGCTTCGCCGTCATCGGCACCGTCGACGACGCCATCGCCCAGATCGACCGCCTGCGCGCCCAGTCCGGCGGGTTCGGCACCTTCCTCCTCATGGGACACGAGTGGGCGGACACGGCAGCCACCCGTCGCTCCTACGAGCTCTTCGCCCGCTACGTGGCACCGCAATTCCAAGATGCATCCCGCACCCTCACCGCAAGTCGTGACTGGGCGGCCGAGAACCGCCCGGAGTTCATCGGCGCGGCGGGGAACGCCGTCCTGTCCGCCATCCAGCAACACCAAGACGAGAAAGCGGCCAAGGCCTCCAATGCCTGAGGCCACTGTTTCATCTGAGCAGGCAGGCTCATCCGACCAGTCGGGCTTCGCCCATGCGCAGGTGGCGACGAACGGGATCGAGCTCCATGTGGTCACGGCCGGGCCCGAGGATGGACCGCCCGTCGTCCTGTGCCACGGCTTCCCCGAGCTCTGGTACTCCTGGCGCCATCAGCTGCGGGCGCTCGGCCAGGCGGGGTACCGCGCCTTCGCACCCGACCTTCGGGGCTACGGCGGGAGCAGCCGCCCGACCCGGGTCAGCGCCTACGGCTCGGACAACCTGACGGCCGACCTGTGCGGGCTCCTCGACCACTACGGCTACGAGAAGACCGCCTTCGTCGGGCACGACTGGGGCGCCATGGTGGTGTGGGAGATGGGGCGGTTGCATCCCGACCGCGTCTCGTCGATCTTCACCATGAGCGTCCCGTACACCAACGCACCGGCGCCGCCGACGGAGATCTTCAAGGTGATCTTCGAGGGCAAATTCTTCTACATCCTCTACTTCCAACCGGTGGGCCCGGCCGAAGCAGAGTTCGAGGCCGACCCCCGCCGTTTCTTGCGCACCATGCTCTACTCGGCCAGTGGTGACGGCATGGCCAACGGCCGCCCCGCGCTGGCCGACGCGCCGGCCGAAGGGACGAGGTTCTTGGACATCCTCTCCCCGGCCCCCGCGCAGCTTCCCTCCTGGCTCAGCGAGGGCGACGTGGACGTCTATGCCGCGGCGTTCGAGGAGAGTGGGTTCTTCGGGCCCGTCAGCTTCTACCGCAACATGGACGCCAACTGGGAGCGGAGCCACGACATTCCGCCGTCGGTCTACGCCATGCCGGTCGGCTTCCTCACCGGCTCGCTCGACCCGGTCAACGCCATGATGCCCGGGGCGGCCGAGGCCATGGCGGGGACCCTCCCCGACTTCCGCGGCGTGACGCTCGTCGAGGGGGCGGGACACTGGGTGCAACAGGAACGGCCGGATGAGACCAATGACGCCCTGCTGCGGTTTCTCTCCGACGTGGGCTGAGCGCAGTGACGTACTCCATCGTCGCCCGCGATGCGGCCACCGGCCAGCTCGGCGTGGCCGCCCAGAGCTGTTACTTCGCCCTGGGCTCGGTGCTGCCGTGGGCCCGGGCGGGCGTCGGCGCCGTCGCCACCCAATCCATGGTCGATCCCGGCTACGGCCCGAGCTGCCTTGATCTGCTGGCAGACGGGGTCGCCGCCGCAGACGCGCTGGCCCGTGTGCGGGAGGCCGACGAGGGCCGTGACGTCCGCCAGGTCGGCCTGGTCAGCGCAGCCGGCGAGGTGGCGTCCTTCACCGGCTCGTTCTGCATCGACCACGTCGGGCACGCGGCCGGCGACGGCTACTCGGCCCAGGCCAACATGATGGCCGGCGACGGTGTGTGCGAGGCCATGGCCACCGCCTTCGAGACAACGGCGGGCTCGTTGGCCACCCGGTTGCTCGCCGCCCTGGTGGCCGCCGAATCAAGGGGCGGCGACGCGCGCGGACAGATGTCGGCGGCGCTGATCGTCGTCGAGGGCACGCGGCACGAGCATCCGTGGCAGGGGGTGCTGACCGATGTCCGGGTCGACCACCACCAGGACCCGTTGGGCGAATTGGCGCGCCTCGTCCGGGTCGCGGAGGCGTACCACCTGTGCGACGTGGCCGAAGAGGCGCTGGTGCGGGGTGACGCGACCGGCGCGCTGGCCGGATCCGAAGCGGGACTGGCCCTTCTCCCCGGTGAGGGCAACCTTCTCCTCAGCCACATCGGAGCGCTGATCGGCGTGGGACGGATCGACGAGGCGTCGGCCGAGGTGCGCGCGCTGGTGGCCTCCCGACCGTCGTGGGAGGGCGTCCTGCGCGCCCTCATCGATCGCGGCTTCGTCCCCATGCCCGAAGGCCTGACCCTCGACATCCTGCTTGCCCACCCGGCGTGAGCCCCACGCCTTGACCCTCGTCCCGCTCCCGCCCCAACCCTCCGGCACCCCCTGGCCGACGGCGGAATGGCCCGAGGGCGCACCACCCGCCGCGGTGGCGCTCGACGGGTTGCTCGACCAGGTGTGCGACGACTCGGGGCCGCTCGCCACGACATTCGCCGTCGTGGTCGTGCATCAGGGCCGGGTGATCGCCGAGCGCTACCAGGGCCGGCTCGAGCACTTCGACCGCCCGCCGGAGCCGGTCACGGCGCAGACACCTCTCTTGAGTTGGTCCATGGCCAAGTCGATGTTGCACGCCGTGGTCGGGATGCTCGTCGGGGACGGGCACCTCGATATCGACGCGCCAGCCGCTGTCCCGGAGTGGGCGGCAGCCGGCGACCCCCGCCATGCCATCACGCTGGGCCATTTGTTGGCCATGCGCGACGGGCTCGCTTTCGTGGAGGACTACGTGGACGAGCGGGTGTCCGATGTCATCGAGATGCTCTTCGGCACCGGGCAGGCCGACGTGGCCCACTTCGCGGCCGACCGTCCTCTGGCCGCCCCTCCGGGCGAACGTTTCAACTACTCCTCGGGGACCTCCAACATCATCTCGTCGGTCGTGGCCCGCGTGGTTGGTCCGGGCCGGTCGTACGAACGGTTCCTGCGCGAGCGGCTCTTCGCTCCCCTCGGCATGCACAGTGCGACGCCCGAGCTCGATGCCGCAGGGACCTGGGTCGCCTCCTCCTACCTCCGGGCCACGGCGCGCGACTTCGCCCGCTTCGGATTGCTCTACCTGCGCGATGGCGTGTGGGACGGCACCCGATTGCTCCCACAAGGTTGGGTGGACCACGGCCGCACCATGCAGTCGTTCGACCCCGAGGACGGGCCCTACGGCGCGCACTGGTGGGGTGTGGAGGGGGACACCCTCGGGACCTTCCGGGCCTCGGGCTACGAGGGGCAGTCGATCTCCCTCTGCCCGCCCCTCGACCTCATGGTGGTGCGGCTCGGCAAGACGCCGGCGGCACACTCTCCCGACCTGGCCCGGTGGCGGGGCGACGTGGTCCGCGCCTTCTCCGCCGGCTCCCTGGAGCCACGCTGATCCACCCGGAAATCGGCTCGCTCGACGGCGGTTGTGCAGCGCACGACGATGTCGGGCGAGGGTCACGCGGGCACGGCGCACGACACGACAGCTGCCTCGTGAACACCAGGGCCGTAACAATATCTGCAACCCATATTTGTTGAAAGTTAGGAGTTTTTCGTCACATAACTGGGTAAGGTCACAGGACGCAGGTTCATCAAATCTTCATGAACCTGCGACATGCTGCCGGCCCGCTGGGGCCGACTCAAGGTAGTGAGCGGGCCTTCGGGGCCGGATAGGGGTAGGGATCGTGCACACGAAGAAACTCAGCAGGATCGGGAGCCTGGCCGTCGTGGCAGCAATGGCCACAACGGGGCTGACCATCTCCCCGGCGTCAGCCGCGAGTACGCCGAAGTTGACCACGAAGTCGTTCACCAACAACTTCTCCGCCATGAAACAACTCAAGAGCTTGGCCAAAGCGGGCAAGGGCAAGGTGGCGGCCATCATGCCCGACACCGTGAGCTCGACCCGCTATGTCGAGTTCGATCAACCCGACATCAAGAAGGCACTCCTCGCCGCCGGGCTCAGCAGTTCGAACATCATCATCCAGAACGCCCTCGGCAGTGATGCGACACAGCTCACTGATGCGCAGACGGACATTACCAACGGCGCCACCGTGCTCCTCATCGACCCCTTCGACTCCGGCGTTGGCAAATCGATCGAGACGTACGCCAAGTCCCACGGCGTCGACGTCATCGACTACGACCGTCTCACCCTGGGCGGCAGCGCCGAGTACTACGTGAGCTTCAACAACGTGCAGGTCGGAAAGTTGATCGGCCAGGGCCTGGTGAGCTGTGTCTCGTCCTGGAAGGTCGCCAAGCCGCAGGTGGTAGTCATGCACGGCGCGGCGACCGACAACAACGCCACCCAGTTCGCCCAGGGCTATGACGCGGTGCTCAAGCCGTACTTCAAGTCGGGCAAGTGGGTCGACGTCGCCAATACGGCCGACACGTGGGACCCGCCGACGGCCGAGACCGCGTTCCAGGAGGCCTACACGGCCCACCCGAACATCAACGCGGCACTGATCCCCAACGACGAGACCGGGTCGCCGATCATCTCGTACCTGCAGGCCCAGCACGTGGCCCCCAAGACGTTCCCGACCACCGGACAGGACGCGACGGCGACCGGACTCGACGACGTGCTCGCCGGTTACCAGTGCGGAACTGTGTACAAGCCCATCTTCATTGAGGCATCGGCGGCATCCGCCATCGCCATCTACCTGCGGGCAGGAAAGAAGCCACCGGCCAGCCTGGCCAACGGGACGACGGTCGATCCCACTTCCCACAGAACGGTGAAGTCGTCCCTCCTGACCCCGGAGTGGGTGACCACCAAGAACATGAACGCAACCGTGATCGCGGATAACTTCGTGCCTGCGTCACAACTTTGCACCGGTTCCTACGCCGCCGACTGCACCGCAGCGGGTATAACTCCGTAAGCGGATTTGCACGTTCGGCTGCAGCGGCAGCCGAACTCGTCGTAGCCGCCCCGTCCCGCGCACGCGGGCGGGGCGGGGCGGACCGGAGGAGGGGGGGGATGACGACAGTGAGCTCGGGG
>ODAK010005557.1_pt1 | contig 12791 bp, 10 predicted proteins | sample 1539591 | NCBI WGS metagenome assembly ODAK01 (sample SAMEA3539303, study PRJEB22396) | soil metagenome | biome: tundra; feature: field; material: soil | place: USA | collected 2010-05 | depth 0.15 m | reverse complement strand
GGCGCCGCGGGCAGCGAGGTGCCCGGCGGACCGGTGTCCAGGATCGACCGGTTAGTCCCCATCGTGCCGCGGTTCATCAGGGCGAGAGTCAGAGACAATGCCATGAATACGGTGGCCAGGATCGCCGTGGCGCGGGTCAGCAGGTTGGCGGTGCCTCGGCCGCTCATGAACGAGCCCATGCCCTGGGAGGTGCCGATCCCCAGGCCGCCGCCCTCGCTACGCTGGATCAGCACGACACCGATCAGGGCCATGGTGACGAACAGGTGGATGATCAGAAGGACAGCGGCCAAGGTGCGGTTCCGGATGCGAATACGGCGGACTTCTAGCGGCGCCGCTCGCGGTTGAAAAGCGCCAGGATGCTTCTGGGCCAGACGTCAGGGCTCCGCCCTGAAACCCGCCAGGAGGCGCTGCCTCCTGGACCTCCGTCAAAGGGCGAGGCCCTTTGAGATCTGTCCATTGGTTGGTTCTCTGAGGAGGGCCAACCCGGACCGTGAAACATCTCAGTCGGCCCTCCTCGGAGAACCCACCAAATTAATGGTCCCAAGGGCCACTGCCCTTGGCGGGGATCCAAGGGGCGGCGCTCCTTGGTCGGGGTCCGGGGTGAAACCCCGGCGCGTGACCCAAATTCAAGCCTTGGCCGCCTTGGCGATCCCGAGAAATTCCTCCGCCTTCAGGCTGGCGCCGCCGACCAGTGCACCGCCGACATGCGGCACCGCGAGCAGGCTTCCCGCATTCGCCGGCCGCACCGAGCCACCGTACAGAATACGGACCCCCTCACCCGCCTGGCCCAATTGCATCACCAGCGTCTCTCGGATGAACAGATGCATGGCGGCGACGTCGGCCTCGGTAGCGGTTTTGCCGGTGCCTATGGCCCAGACCGGTTCGTAGGCCACCACACCGGAAAAGCCCGGCGGCAGGCTGCCGGCCAATTGACCACCGACCACCTTGTTCTGGTCACCGGCCACCCGCTGCGCCGCAGTCTCGCCCACGCAGACAATCGGCGCCAGGCCGGCGGCGACTGCCGCGTGGGTCTTGGCCTGGATCAGGGCGTCGGTCTCGTGGTGATCCTGGCGGCGCTCGGAATGGCCCAGGATGACCCAGGAGGCGCCGGCGTCACGCAGCATGGCGGCGGAGATGTCGCCGGTATGGGCGCCTTTCTCGTTTGGGTGGCAATCCTGCCCGCCGACGGCGACCGGCGATCCAACCAGGATGTGGGCGACCGTGAAGATCTGGGTGAAGGGCGGGCAAACCAGCAGATCACAGGCGAGGCCATCGGCGCCTCGGCGCAGCGGGCCAACGATCGCGGCGGCCTCCTCGGACAGCCCATTCATCTTCCAGTTTCCGGCGATCAATTGGCGCATTTCCGTCTCCAGGCTTTGTTGCCGCCATTGAACCCACCGGCGCGGCGGATGCAAGGCAAGTCCGACCAACCCTGGCAAACTCACCCCGTGCCTCGTATACGAGGCCGAATTTCACCCGCGATGGGCACCCAGGATGGGCTCCCGCGACGGGGAAGCTGGGACACACCGCATGATCTCGTCGATGCGCCGCTATCTGGAGACGTGGTACGTCCGCGCCTTCTTTCTGGTGATGGTGGCCGCCTTCGTCCTGTGGGGTGTTGGCGACATGCTGCGTGTGGTCGGCACTTCCACCTGGGTCGCCAAGGTCGGTGGCACCACGATCGAGATCCCTGCCGTGGAAGCCGACTATCGCCGCGCCCTGTCTCGGGCGAGCCGCGACCTGCCAACAGGCCAGGAACCCTCGGCCGAACTGCGGCGCACGGTCGGCGAGCAGACGTTGCAGCGCCTGATCGGCCAGGCGGCGATGACCCAGGAACTGCGCGACCTGCGGATCGTCGTGCCCGATCCGGTCCTGGTGGCGACCGTCCGCAAGTTGCCCGCGTTCACCAGTTCGACCGGAACGTTCGACAGAACCCGGCTTGAGGCGGTGTTGCGGAGCAATGGCATGACCGAGGCCGGCTTCCTGGAACTGATGCGCGGCGACATGGCACAACGGTAGCTGCTGGACGCCGTGACGGCCGGTGCGCAGGTCCCGGATTCCGAAACCGGGCCGATCTTCGTGGCACAGTTTGAGAAGCGCTCGGCGGACATCGCGGCGTTTCCGATCGCCGCCGTGCCGGAAGCGCCGGTTCCCGATGATGCGACGGCACAGCGCTGGTACGACAACCACCCGGACCAATACGCCACGCCCGAATACCGGCGGGTGAAGCTGATCGTGCTCTCGCCCGCCACGCTGGCACCAGACATCACTGTCACGGACAAGGATGTGCAAGCGGCGTATGACTTGCACAAAGCGGACTACACCACGATCGCGCGGCGCTCGGCGGAGGTGATTTCGACCACCGACGAGGCCAAGGCGGCGGCGTTGGCGGATCAGTGGCGCGCCGGCGCCGATTGGACCGCGATGGAGGCGGCGGCGAAAGCGGCCGGCGCGGCGGCGATCGTCCAGCAGGACGCGACGCAAACCCAGTTCCCGGATCCCGACCTCGCCAAAGCGGTGTTCAGCGCCCCACCGGACACCGTCCCCACGCCGATCAAGGGCGCCCTGGGCTGGTTCGTCATCCGGGTCACCAAAGCGACGGAAGGCGGCGTCGAGCCGTTCGATCAGGTCAAGGACAAGCTGCGGCAACGCGTCACGACTGAAAAAGCGCTCGAGCTGGTCTACGACAAAGCCAACAAGCTGGACGGCGAACTCGGCAATGGCGCGGCGCTCGACGCGCTGCCGCCCGAGCCGGGCGTGGTCGCCGCGACAGCCACCCTGGACCAGCTGGGCGACTCGCCCGAGGGTCCCCCGGCCGCGCTCCCCGGCGAGGAGGAAATCCGTGCCGCCACCGCCACCGCCGCGTTCGCGGCACAGAAAGGCGATCCGCCGCATCTGACCGAGGTGCAGACACCGTCGACCGGCGGCTCCGGCTATTACGCGCTGTCCGTGGACGACATCACGCCGGCCGGCGTAAAGCCGTTCGATGCGGTGCGGGACCGGGTGATCGAGGACTGGCGCTCGGACCAGCGCCGTCACGGGGCCGAGACGGCGGCGGCGGCGATGCTGGGGTCGGTCAAGAGCGGCAAGGTTTTCTCCGACGCCGCCCGCGACGCCGGCGTATTGCCGACCCTGTCCCCGGTGGTGACCCGCTCGCAGCCCGATCCGGGCATTCCCCGGGAAGTGCAACAGGTGCTGTTCGGCCTGAAAAAGGGCGAGCCCACCATGGTCGAAACCCAGAACGGCTTCCTGGTGGCGACCCCGGTCGAGATTGTCGAGCCCGACCCCACCAAGGACGCGACCCAGTACCAGCAGGTGCGCGCGGCGGTGTCTCGCACGGTCGCCGATGACATGACATCGGTGTTCTCGGAGGCGTTGCGCCTGCGCGCCAACCCGCGCATCAATCAAACGAACGTCGATCAGATCGTGCAACCGTGATCAATCGAGAGAAAGCATGAACGTCACCGTCGCACCCGGTTTTGGCCCTTTGGGTTATGCCGCGTTCCGCTCCGCTTACGAGGCCGGACGAGGCAACCTGGTGTGGCGCCGCGGGGTCGCGGATCTGGAAACGCCGGTCGCGGCATATTTGAAGCTGGCGCATGGGCGGCCGAACGCGTTCTTGCTGGAAAGCGTCGAGGGCGGCGCCACGCGAGGCCGCTACTCCGTGATCGGCATGGAGCCGGACCTGATCTGGCGCTGTCAGGACGGCAGCGCGTCGGTCAATCGCTCCGCGCACTCGGCGCCGCATGCGTTCGTGCCGGAGGCTCGGGCACCGTTGGACAGCCTGCGGGCGCTGATCAAGGAAACCCGGCTTGAGGTGCCGCCGGGTTTGCCGCCAATGGCTGGTGGGCTGGTGGGTTATCTGGGCTACGACATGGTCCGGCAAATGGAAAAGCTGCCGGAGAAAAATGTCGATCATATCGGCGTGCCGGAAGGCCTGATGACGCGGCCGTCGCTGTTCGCGATCTTCGACAACGTCAACGACGAACTCACCTTGGTGGCGCCGGTTTATCCGTCGCCGGAGGTCTCCGCCGAGACGGCGTGGTCACTGGCGCGGGGACGGCTGGACGACGCCGAGGCGGCGCTGGAGCGGCCATTGGCCAGACAGCCGCCGCCGGTGATATTGCCCGATCCGCCCGCGCCGGCATCGAATTTCACCAAGGAAGAGTTCCTTGCCGCGGTGGCGCGGTGCAAGGACTACGTCATGGCGGGCGATGCGTTCCAGATCGTGATCAGCCAGCGCTTCTCGGTGCCGTTCGCGTTGCCGCCGTTCGCGCTGTACCGCTCGTTGCGGCGGATCAATCCGGCGCCGTTCATGGTGTATCTCGATTTCGGCGCGTTTTCCGTGGTCGCGTCCTCGCCCGAGGTGCTGGTGCGATTGCGCGACGGCACCGTGACGATCCGGCCGCTGGCGGGCACGCGGCGGCGCGGCGTGACGCGGGAAGAAGACCTGGCGCTGGAACAGGAACTGCTCGCCGATCCCAAGGAACGCGCCGAGCACCTGATGCTGCTGGACCTCGGCCGTAACGATGTCGGGCGCGTCTCGGCGCTGGGTTCGGTGAAGGTGACCGAACGTTTCGTGATCGAACGGTTCAGTCACGTCATGCATATCTCGTCCAATGTGGAAGGCCGGCTGGCGGACGGATTGGAGGCACTGGACGCGCTGATCGGCGGGTTTCCGGCGGGGACTCTGTCGGGCGCGCCAAAAGTCCGCGCGATGGAGATCATCGAGGAACTGGAACCGGACCGGCGTGGCATCTACGCGGGCTGCATCGGGTATTTCGCGGCGAACGGGACCATGGACACGTGTATCGGCCTGCGCACCGCGCTGGTGAAGGACGGCACGATGTATGTGCAGGCCGGGGCGGGGATCGTGGCCGACTCGGACCCGGAGTCGGAGTTCGAAGAGTGCCGGCAGAAAGCGCGGGCGCTGGTACGCGCGGCCGAGGAAGCGGTGCGGTTCGCCGCCGGCAAGGGCGGGGCGAACAACGCGGGTTAACCTCACCGGGTATATCCGCGAGCGGCGCCGGCGAAACATGCCTTGGTTCTGCTGCCCCGTGACATCGGCGCAGGCGATCGCATCACGGAGCCGGCTTTGACCTGAGGCCGCACCACTGGCCCTCGCCGCATTCCGGTGTAAAACCGCCTGATGCCCCGACATTCCGTTCCCGACTTTCCGCCGCCCACCGTCGTCACGGACACCGAGACGCTGGCCGCGCTCTGCCAGCGCCTCGCGAGCGAAGAGTTCGTCACCGTCGATACCGAGTTCATGCGGGAGCGGACGTATTATCCGGAATTGTGCCTCGTGCAGTTGGCCGGCGAGACCGAGGTCGCGGTGGTCGACACCATCTCCGACCGCCTCGATCTCGCGCCTCTGGGCGACCTGCTGGCCAATCCCGCGGTGATCAAAGTGTTCCACGCGGCGCGCCAGGATGTGGAGATTTTCGTCCAACGCTTTGGCGCGGTGCCGACCCCGCTGTTCGACACCCAGGTCGCCGCGATGGTGGCGGGGTTCGGCGACCAGGTCGGCTATGACTCGCTGGTTTCCAGCCTGACCGGCGGCTCGATCGACAAGGCGCACCGGTTCAGCGATTGGGCCGCCAGGCCACTGTCTCCGGCGCAAATGGCCTACGCCGCGGCCGACGTGACCTGGCTGCGCACGGTCTATCGCCGGTTGCGCGCGCGGTTGCTGGAAGAAGGCCGGCTGACCTGGGTCGCCGAGGAAATGGCGATCCTGACCAATCCCGCCACATATCGCACCGATCCGGAAGCCGCCTGGGAACGCCTGAAAGTCCGCGGCAACAACCGGCGGTTCCTGGCCATGGTCCGGACCCTCGCGGCGTGGCGGGAGCAGGAGGCGCAGCGGATCAACATCCCTCGGCAGCGCCTGCTGAAGGACGAGACCCTGATGGAGATCGCCGCCATCGCCCCCACCAACCCCGAGGCGCTGTCGCGTGCTCGGGGGATCACGCGCGGTTTCGCCGAGGGCCGCACCGGGTCGTCATTGCTGGAAGCGGCGGCGGCGACGATCGCGTTGCCGGAGGCGAAACTGCCCGAGGTGCCCAGACAGCGTGACACCGCCAGACCGTCGGCGGCATTGGTTCAGTTGTTGAAGGTTCTGTTGACCGCGCGCTGCGAGGAGAATCAGGTGGCGCCGAAGCTCATCGCGTCTTCGGACGATATCGACCGGATCGCGTCCGAGGACGAGCCGGACGTCCCGGCCTTGCATGGCTGGCGGCGCACGGTGTTCGGAGACGACGCGATCGCACTACGTGAAGGCCGTGTCGCGGTGGGGGTCGACGGCAAGCGGATACGGCTGATCCCGGTCGCCCGGTAGGGTTCCATATCGTCGTGCTCGGGCTATTTTTTCGTCGTGCCGGGACCCGAGCGTCACTCACGGCACGAGCCGCGTATGTCTGTGGATTCCCGATTGCCGCGGGACGGCGTCAGAGGCGCGGGTCGGACCCGAGCAAGACGGCCACGGCACGACAGGCCAGGTTATGCGACGAGGCGAGAGATCGTGCTGTGGCTGACGTTGTACGACTCGGCGATCGTCGCGAGAGTCTCACCTTTCTTGCGCCGCCGCAGCGCGTCCTGTTCCTGCTTCGGCGTCAGCTTCGGCTTGCGGCCAAGCTTCACCCCGCGCGCCACCGCCCGTGCCTGGCCAGCTTCGGTCCGCGCGCTCCGCACGTCCCGCTCAAACGCGGCGATGCCTTCCAGCATGGTCAGCAGCCGAACGCCGCGCATATTGGTGTCAGCCCATGGCTCGGCGAGGGACCGGAAAATCGCCTTCCGTTCGGAAATGATCGTCAGCGTGCGCAGCAGATCAAGCGTCGAGTCCGCGATCTGGTTCAGTCTGGCGACGACCAGCACGTCCCCTGGGTTGAGTTGCTCGACCGCGCGCCGCCGCTGCGCGCGCTCCGACTTCGCGGAGCCACGCATATCGCGATGGATCTTGTCGCAGCCAGCCGCCTTAAGTTGCGCCGCCACCTTTTGACCATCGTTCGTGGAGATCATGTAGCCGTGGATCATTTTGTCATTCCATGAAGAAGCAGGCCGAAGCGCATCGGCCGATTGACCAGGTTAACAGGGCCCGCGGGCAAAACGGTGCCGCCGAACGCAATATATCCGGACTTACAACGTCATCGCATCAGGTCGGTTCCAACCGCCATTCTCATATCAGATTCCGGTTGATGCGAATCGCGCCAGATGCATGAGCCATGCCATCCGCACCGCGCGATATCATATCTGGGTCGATGTTCGAAGCATACAAGCGCTTCAGAGGTTCCAGACCCCGATTGGCGACCTTGTCCGCGGTCCCGCGTCGCAGCCGGAACCATACCGTTCCGTTCAATTCTCGCGCTCCGTCATGGCGAACTCGCCACACTGGATGTCGGGTAAAGCTATCAGTTAACGTCATTTCGGTTTCCCGCATCGCAACGGTCCGGCGAATTAAAATACCAACGGACGACAGAGGAACCAGGCGGCGGCAATTCTGCTGACTTTTCGCGCGTGGCTGCCGAACCGGTCCACGCATGGAAACAAAACCCGCGCGAAAGTGCGCTTTCTCGCGCCGCCGGATATTCTTCACGATCCCATCCAGGACGCGCGGCGGGCGACCAAACCAGGGTGGGCCTCGCCGGCGTGGGATTGATCCGAGACGCCGCCGGCGCGCCGCGGAAATCAAGCATTTGGCGATCATCCAGCCGGCCTGACAAACAATCCGCCGCGGCCGGACCGATGTTGACCAAACGACGCGCACGACGCGGGCATCGCCGCGGCAACCAGGCAGCCTGCCTCATGCCCCGCCGATACACTCCATTCGCTCCATCGACCTCGACGCCCCCATACTCGGTGCGATGATACAAGGTGCGATGACCGGGAACCAAACAACCTCCCATCGGCCGGGTTCGAGAACCGTCACACGCTGGCGCTTGCGGAACCCGGCCGGCGCTCTTATGAGGGGGCGTCAAGGTCGCGGAAAGGCCACATATCCATGGCACTTGACATTCCACACGAAACTCAGGCCGCCTCACCCAACCGGGTGGAGGAGGCACTGGCGTTCGACGATGTGCTCGTCGTGCCGGCCTATTCCCAGGTTCTGCCCGCCGCGACCAACACGCGGACGCGGCTGACGCGCGGGATCTGGCTGAATATCCCGCTGATCTCGGCCGCGATGGACACGGTCACCGAAAGCGACATGGCGATCGCGATGGCGCAACTCGGCGGCATGGGCGTGATCCACAAGAATCTGTCGCCCGAACTCCAGGCCGCCCAGGTCCGGCAGGTGAAGAAGTACGAATCGGGGATGGTGGTGAACCCACTGACCGTCTATCCCGATCAGACCCTCGGCGAGCTGATGGCGCTGAAAACCGCCCACAAGATCAGTGGGTTCCCGGTGGTGGAACGGGGCACCAACCGGCTAGTCGGCGTGGTCACCAACCGCGATGTGCGGTTCGCCACCGATCCGTTGATCAAAGTCTACGAGTTGATGACGCGCGACAACCTGGTGACCATCAGCCCCGATGCCGCGCCCGAGGAAGCGCGCCGGCTACTGCACCGCCACCGGCTGGAGAAGCTGCTGGTGGTCGACGACAGCTACCGCTGCGTCGGGCTGATCACCGTCAAGGACATGGACAAGTCGGAGTTGCACCCCCTCTCCAACAAAGACGAACTGGGTCGGCTGCGCTGTGCCGCCGCGACCGGCGTGGGCGCCGAGGGCATCGAACGCGCTTTGGCGCTGATCGCGGCCGAGGTGGACATCATCGTTGTCGATACCGCGCACGGCCACTCCCAGGGCGTGTTGCGGGCGGTGGAAACCATCAAGGCCAACTCCAACGCGGTGCAGGTGATCGCCGGCAACGTGGCGACGCCGGAGGGCGCGCGGGCATTGATCGGCGCCGGCGCCGACGCGGTGAAGATCGGGATCGGGCCGGGCAGCATCTGCACGACCCGGGTGGTCGCCGGAGTCGGGGTGCCGCAGTTCACCGCCGTGCTGGAAACCGCCGCCGCCTGCCGCGAGCAAGGCATTCCCGCCATCGCCGACGGCGGCATGCGGACCAGCGGCGACATCGTCAAGGCGATCGCCGCCGGGGCCGACGCGGTGATGGTCGGCAGCCTGCTCGCCGGCACCGATGAAGCGCCGGGCGAGGTGTTCCTCTTCCAGGGCCGTTCTTACAAATCCTACCGCGGCATGGGCAGTATCGGGGCCATGGCGCGCGGCTCGGCCGACCGGTACTTCCAGCAGGATATCAAAGATCAGCTTAAGCTGGTGCCGGAAGGTGTCGAGGGCCGCGTCGGCTACAAGGGCGCCGTCAGCAACGTGGTGCATCAACTGGTGGGCGGCCTGAAAGCCGGCATGGGCTACACCGGCAGCGCGGACATCGGGGCTTTGCAGGCCAACACACGGTTCCGCCGCGTCACCGGCGCGGGGCTGCGGGAGAGCCACGTGCACGACGTCTCGATCGATCGGGAAGCGCCGAATTACCGGCAGGACTGACACGGAAGCAGAACGATGGCGTGGCGTTCCGTTCGAGGCCGGTCGCCGCGACGGACGCGCGCCATGAGCCTCCCCGGAAGAACCCGACGGTTTTGAGGCCAGCCTCCGCGCCGGCCCCCGATGCCAGATGGTCGATGCCAGATGGTCGATGCCAGATGGTCGTGAACGTAACTACTTCGCCATCACCAAAGGCTCCCGCTGCCTTTCATGTGCCGCCGCCGACGTGTTCCCCGGCGTTAGCCAACGCAGCATGGCGTCGTGTTGCATCGGCCGGCCAAAGTACCAACCCTGACCCAGATCGCAGCCGGCGTCACGCAGCCGGTCGCTGATGTCCTCGGTTTCGATGCCCTCGGCCACGACGTTCGTCCCAATCGCGCGCGCCAGCGACACCGTGGCACGGATCAGCTTCCAGGCCTCGGGATCGGTGCGGCAGACGCCAATGAACGAGCGGTCGATCTTCAGTTCGGCGAACGGCATGCGCAGCAGCGACGCGAGCGAGGAATAACCGGTGCCGAAACCATCCATGGAGACCCTGACGCCTTTGATACTGAGCCTCGTCAGCGTTTCGGTCGCGGCGGGCAGGTTGGCGAGCAGCGTGGTTTCGGTTATCTCGGCGATCAGCGCTCCCGGTGGCATTCTGTTTTGATTGAGGATCGCGTCGACCATCCGCAAAAGCCCAGGACTGGCCAGCATTCGTGGGGAGATGTTGACCGACACGCTGCAGTTCGGCCGGATTTCCCGCCACCGGCGGCATGCCATGATCGCGTCTTCCAACACGCGGAACGTCAGTCGGTTGATCAGATTGGATTGTTCCGCGATAGGGACGAACAGATTTGGCCCGATGACGCCGAGTGTCGGGCTGTGCCAGCGTGCAAGAGCCTCGACGCCGACGATTTCGCCGGTGATCAGGTCGGTTTTTGGCTGATACTCCGTATGTATCTCATCGTCTCGCAGCGCCTGGTCCAGGTCCTGGGCGTTCGGATAACTGGCGGCCAGCGCCTTGTCCGTCCGCGGACGTAATGGATTGGACAACAGCAGCGCATGCAGCCGGTACGGATCGATCGGTCTGCACAATGTGCCCGCGACGCGAAGTCCGAGATCGCGCGCGGTCCGCGGCGAATCCGCCTGGCTCCCTTGGGCGGAGCCGGAAATGAAGATCACCGATGGATCGGCGCGGGCGTGTCGCAGATAGCGTAGCAGGTGCGTGCAGTCCCGGTGGCCCAGATCAAGATCGATCACGACGACATCGTGCGGACGAATGGAGAATTTATCGGTTGCTTCATCCAGATTGGCGGCGGTGTCGGCTTTCCAGCCAAGCATCTCGACACAGCGAGCGACGATAACGCGCTGGATGGTCTCTCTGTCGACGACCAAAACGCGAAACGCGATTGCCTGCGTGCCGTGCAGATGAATCATGTCAAATCCTCAAGGTGTACTAAAATGGGTCCCCGTTGAGAATCCCCGGTGGCGACTATGCCTCCGTCAGCAATGCGACCTCCTGTTTGAAGTGGACTTCCTGATGTGTCAGCGTCGAGGCGGTGGGAGCCTGGACTTTCGCAACCATACTGAAACCGCACCGAGTATCATTGTGTGCGCGGTGCGGGGCAGGTGTGACGCGGGAGAACGGAGCCAGTTCGTTATTCAATCGAGCCAGCCGCGCCAACATGGCAACCCTCCGTTGGTGTCGCGTCAGATCCATTGACGATCGTGACGCCGTTTTGCCGTTCCGCTGTAGTGAGATTGACACCAACTTCCTTGCAACTTTCTTTCACGTGTTGTTGATCCGCGATTATCTCATAATTAATACAAAAAAGAAGGTGGCGGCGTCGTGCTCCAACCATTGGCCCGTGAGACGTGGCGGTCAGGTGGGGAAGACTGTATCAAGCGGACTGATGGTTCAGATTCGCGCGGTTGTGTTCGACGCCTACGGCACGTTGCTGGACGTCCACGCGGCGATGGCGCGGCACTCTGGGCGGCTCGGCTCCAATTGGCCTCAGATCAGTGCCGACTGGCGGCAAAAGCAGCTGGAATACAGTTGGGTTCGCAGTCTCGCGGGCTCCGGCCACCACCGCGATTTCTGGCATCTCACCGACGCCGCGCTCGCCTGGGCCGCCGCTCGGCACGGGGTCAGCGACGAGGCGGTACTGGCTGACGTTCTGACGGCCTACCGCACGCTCGATGCGTATCCCGAGGTCCCGGCGGTCTTGAAGCAGCTCCGCGACCGGGGACTGGCGACGGCGATCCTGTCGAACGGCGAGCCAGGCATGTTGGCCGACGCGACACGGTCGGCCGGGATTGACGCTTTATTAGATCATGTTCTAAGTGTTGAGACGGTCGGTGTTTTTAAGCCGGATCCCGCCGTCTACCGGTTGGCGGAGCAGCGCCTGGGCCTGGTTGGCGGTCAGGTCGCATTCGTCTCGTCGAACCCCTGGGACGCGTTCGGTGCGCACGCCTTTGGCTTTCAGGTGTTCTGGATCAATCGAACCGGCCAGCCGCACGAGTACGACCTTCATCAGAACGCCGCCGAACTGACCGGCCTCGCGGCATTGCCGGACGCCCTTCACGCGCGTGGCTCAGGGTGACGCCGGCCGCACGGCTTGAGGCGGCGATCGCATTGCTGGAGGCGGTCGAGGCCGCGCCGGCCCGGCCCGCCGACGCGGTGGCGAACGATTTCTTTCGGGAGCGGCGGTTCATCGGCTCGGGCGATCGCCGCGCGGTGTCGGATCGGGTGTGGCGCGTGCTGCGGACGCGGCGGCGGTTGACGTGGTGGGTGCCGAAGGCGACGCCTCGGCTGTTGGTGGCGGCGTCGCTGCTGACCGAGGGTTGGACCCTGGCCGGTGTGGCCGAATCGTTTTCCGGCGACCGGTTCGCGCCCGCCGGCCTGGAGCGAAACGAATACAACGCGCTGCGCCGCGTCGAGGGCCAGACGCTGGAGCATCCCGACATGTCGGATCCGGTGCGGTTCGAGCTGCCGGATTGGCTGTATCCGCGGATGCTCGCGCGGTTCGGCGATAGCCTGGCCGCTGAAATGGCGGCGTTGAGCGAACCCGCGCCATTGGATCTGCGCGCGAACCTGCTGAAGGGCACGCGTGACGAAGCGCGCGCCGCACTGGCCGCCGAGGGGTGGGAGGCGCGGCCAACTCCGTTGTCGCCCTGGGGCCTGCGGATCGAGGGTCGCCGCCCGGTGAGGACCGGTCCCGCGTTCCAGTCCGGCCTGGTGGAGATCCAGGACGAGGGAAGCCAGTTGATCGCCGCGCTGACCGATGCGCGGCCGGGCATGCGCGTGGTCGAT
>ODAK010005555.1_pt1 | contig 12792 bp, 11 predicted proteins | sample 1539591 | NCBI WGS metagenome assembly ODAK01 (sample SAMEA3539303, study PRJEB22396) | soil metagenome | biome: tundra; feature: field; material: soil | place: USA | collected 2010-05 | depth 0.15 m | reverse complement strand
ACCGCGGACCTCCATCAGCGTTCATGGCTTGGTCGCGGGGCAGCATCCAAGGCAAGCTGGCGGACAAGTACAGCACGGGGATCGCAGATCACCGTATCCCCCACAGGCCCTGGCGTCAGTACTGACTGTATCTATCTGATGCACTGTCCGTCACGCATTTGGGGCGTCTCCCAGGAATGACTCAGCTAACCCGCAAGCCAGGTAGGAAGCTGCGCTTCACAATGGGATTGACCCGCTTTTGACGGACATCAGCGCGACCGGCGCCGGTCGCGCTGACCGTGTTGACGAGTGTGTATCCCGGCGACGGGGTAGGCGATGCCGACGCAGTCGCTGCCGCCGTGGAGCCAGCCAGCCGCCGATAAATCGGCGGAGTGTCCGGGGGGCTCGGGGCGTGACTCGTCCCCCCTCGACGCCGCCGGTAAGCGGTATCGCGGGCGCCGGGTCAGCAGGCCGACAATCCGGGCTACGGCCCCGGCGGCCGGCCGGTACCGCGTGCATCCAGAGCAGAGTGAGCACTCCGATCCGCGCCGGTAGTGCCGGTGCGCGGTCCGAGGATGCCCACATCGGCAAGGGGGGCCGGGCCGAGGATCTGGAGACACAACACAGGGATGCTACTCCCGGATCGGAGGGTTCCCGGACCATCTCCGCTGCCCCGCCGGCGTGGCGATCGGCCGCGGTAGCTTAGCAGGCTCGGTGTCCGGGATCCTCGGGGCGGCCGGCGCGGGTCGCACTGCTCACTTTCAGTGGGCGACCGGTTACGCTGTCCATAAGTGAGCCCGCGGGGGAGGTGCGTCAGATGAGGGTGAACGTGACCGTTCCGCTGCCGCTGTCGAGTGCTGCCACGGTGTCCGGGGTGGTGACTGGCATGGATAGGCAGCCTCCGTGACCGCGAGGGCCGGCGAAGAGCCGGGGGTCGATCCGCCTTGCCCTGCTACGAAGTCGGATCCTACTCAGGCCCGTCGCAAGATATTTACTCAGCGCCACCGTGGGTGCCGCGCATCGGGGACCGCGGCAGTGCTGATCCTCATGGTGATGGCGGTCGCTTGTACGCCCTCGAGCGGGGCCGCTACTCCGCTAGGCCGCAGCAACCATGTCACCACGCGCAATAATCTCACACCTGATCCATCCGGTGTTCAGATGCCCACCGGCAACATTCCTGGCTGGAATCTCGTATATAGTCAAAACTTTAATGGCACTGGTTTGCCACCTGATTGGCGTGCCTACTCCGGTCAGCCAGGTGGTGATCCTTATGGCTATTGGAATCCGGCCAATGCTGCCGTCAGCGGCGGCGAGTTGCATTTTCGTACGACGGCAAACAATGATCCGGCGAGGAGTAACACATACTCCACTGGCGGCGTTGACTTTTACGGCAACCCGCAGGCCTATGGTATGTATCTAGTCCGCCTGAAAGGTGACTACGAGCCCGGCCTGAAGATATCTGATATTGCCCTGCTATGGCCTTCTGACTACACTGTATGGCCGCCGGAAATTGATTTCTTTGAAGACTCTGGTGGTATCCGCAATGCTTTCAGAGCCTCTCTACTTTCTGGGCCCTATGGCGACAACTGCTGCATAATCCCCGAGGCTCTGGGGAATGATGCGACTCAATGGCATACCTACGGTATTGAATGGACCTCAACCGCTATTAGCTACACTATTGATGGCCATCAATGGGGCAGCGTGATCCATAAGAGTCAGCTGCGCTCGCCAGCACAATGGCCTGACATTGATATGAATCTTGACCTACAATCCCAGAACCTAGGCCCGGCGCAGCCCACGAGGCCGATTGAGACTATGACGGTTGATTGGGTGGTGGAGTACACTCCAAGCCCTTAGACGGGCAGGCCACTCCGACGATGCGCGTTATGACAACGGGCAGGTTCGGCGCCGCTAGCAGGCGTTGGATCTGAGCACGCCGCGCACGTACCTAGAGGCCGCTGCGCCGCGGGTGTCATGCCCGGCGCACGGGTAATCACTGTCGCAGTGCCGTGGGCCCGCCACGGCACTGCCGACACCCGCTTCTTCGACGGCATCGTAGCCTGGCTCGCCGCAGCATGCTCGGAGACTACGATCACCGCCTTGATGTTCGGCCCGGGTCGCGCAAGCCCCTACTGGTCTGTCTGGGTGACGCACGTAATTCGGTTGATCGACCTCTGTATCAGCAAGTTTGTTATGAACTACGAAAGATGCCGGAAATAAACCGATTAGGGTTGCCAATCGCCCGTTTCGTGGTCTCAGCGCAGACGATCCGCAGAATTAAAATTGAGGTTCTTACTGGGCTCGCACAGGCCATCTACCTGCAGATCTCACCCTTTGTAAGCAGAAACTGATCAGATGTTGACGTGAACCATGCAAACCGCCTCCGCAAGTCACACGTCTACATCATGATTGTTGGCGACCAGGAGGACGCATGTGATCGGGGTGGTTAGGACACGCTTAACCCACGAAGTACGCCACTGCACTCTTACATCGCCAAAATGGGGGGCTCCTCGGATGCGACGTATCGACCAGAAGGGCCTGCGGGCGCCAGCCCGCGTGCTGGATCTAGAGCTGGCACCGGTCGACCAGGTCGACGAAGACCCCCTCGCCGTCGAGCAGTACAACACGATGTGGTGTCTCTCCCGGATCGACGGCGTTCCACAGGAGATCTCGTTCTGGGATGTCACCAAAGACGCGAGCGTGTCCATTCGGGGCCTGCGCGATCGGCTACGCACCGGGAGGACCACCAACGATCGGATAAGCCCGGGGCCGCCTCCCCCGAGGACGGCCAGTCTGGACGCGACCGTTGTGATCTGCACCCGCGACCGACCGGTAGGGCTGCGCGCAACGCTCGCCAGCCTGGAGCGTCAGACGGACTCCAACTTTGGGGTTCTCGTCGTGGACAACGGCCCGAGTTCGCCGGAATCAGCAACGGTGGTCGAAGAGCTGGGTCTCCCCCGCTGCGAGTACCTGGTCGAGCCACGCCCGGGGCTCGCCCGCGCCCGGAACCGGGCGCTCGGTGCTGTCCGCACCGATCTGGTCGCTTGGATCGATGACGACGAGGTTGCGGATCCCGACTGGGTGCGCCGGTTGAAGGATGGCTTCGCGCACAAGGCGAACCCGGCGGCCGTCTGCGGCGTGATGCTCCCGGCAGAGCTGGAATTCGAGGCGCAGGTAAGGTTCGAACAGTACGGGGGCTTCAATAAAGGGCGGGGCATGGCACCCGAGGTCCTGCGAATGGGTACTTCGTCGCTGATCAGCCCGCTCTATCCGTTGCCCGCGTTTGGCCCCGGCGGAAACATGGCCTTCCAAACCGAATCCCTGCGCTCGGTGGAAGGATTCGATCCCTGTCTCGGAGCGGGGACTCGGACCCACGGCTGCGAGGAGACCCGGGTTCTGTCCTTGCTACTCTCGTCGGGCCACGCCGTCCTCCATTGGCCCGCCGCAATTACCTGGCACACGCACCGGCGAGAGATGGCGGCGCTTCGGAAGCAGATCTACGGGTACAGCGCCGGGCTTTCGGCCTTCTACGTCAGCATGATTCGCTCGAGGCCGACGGCAGCCTTCGATGTTCTTCGACTGGCTCCCTATGCGCTCCGTGACCTCAGGCGAGGTAGCGGGAATCTGCGGTCGGGACAGTTGCCGGACGACTTCCCGGCCCACCTTCTGAAGGCGGCTCGTCGCGGCCTCCTTGAGGGCGGATTCATGTACGCCTACGAGGCAATCAGGGATCGACGCCAGTCGGTACCGGTTGCCCAGGAGGGTGCTCTGAGCGGTGACCTGGCGGACAGAAGGCGCGGTCCCAGGGCCTGATGCTGTATACGGTCGAGAGAGTTGGAAACCAGTTGTTCGCTTATGCAGTCTTTGCCATGGAACACAGGCTATCGATGCCATGCTACTCGGCTTTCCCGCAATCCTCGGGCGAGGTGGTGGCACAACCGGATTCCTCCACTCCTACCGGGAGTCAGCAGCCCTGTGTTCATGGACAATCCTCTACCCATGACATGAGGCTAAGTGATATCCGGCCAAGGACGTATGCCGGCATCTTCGAGTTGTGGAGGTATTTTCAACGACTGGAGGGGTGCCGAGTTTCGTGAGGGAATACGCCGGAACAACAGGTAGCATTCCTGCCATGTTAATTTACTTGACTGCTTCGGGACATAGCCGACGGAACCGCGCGGCGGTGCTTGATCGGGGAAACGTAGGTTTATATGGACCGTTGTGAGCACGCGGCCTCTACCGCGATCATCGGCTCCTGCGCAATTGGGCCTGACGAGGCGACGCGGCCTACTGCCGTGGTTGCCGAATGTGATGTCGCGGAAGGCATCCCTGCGATCGCGGCATCGTGCGCCGGCGTCCGAGCGCTCGTGCTCGTGCGCATGTTCAGCGAGCCCGTCGGTATGACGGCCGAGTTGGTTCCGGCTGACGGCATGTGTTCTGATGACTTTGCCCGTGTGATCGCGCGGGAGTTGGGGCCGCAACTGCGGGAACGGTTTGTCGAATGCGGGCTGAACTGGGACGAAGAGTTGCCCGTCGGCGGCCTTCACCCGCCGCGCACCCCGCGTTTCCTGGCCAGCCGCGAACGGGTGATGCGCGAGGGCCCGCTGATGACGATCGCCGTCTGCACCCGCGACAGGCCGGAGAGCCTGGCCGTGACGCTGGAGACCCTGAGCGTCCAGGAATACCAGCGTGCGCGCATCCTCGTAGTGGACAACGCGCCATCAGATGACCGGGCCCGCCAGGTAGTGCTGGCGGCCGCGCGCAAGCATGATCTCGACTTCGACTATGTAACCGAGCCCCGTCCGGGGCTGTCATGGGCGCGCAACCGCGCAATCGAGGCCTCGGACACCGAGGTAATCGCGTTTGTCGATGACGACGAGCGCTGCGACCGGTGGTGGGCGGCTGAGCTCGCGCGCGGCTTCGTCGAGATTCCCGGGGCTGGTGCGGTTACCGGCGTGATCGTCCCAGGTGAGCTCGCGACGGAGAGCCAGGTGTGGTTCGAGGAATACTTTGGCATCCGCACGGGCCGCGGGTTTGCTCGCGCGGTATTCTCCCCCGAAACGGCCCGCCGCCAGAGCCCGCTGTACCCGCGGCCGCCGTTCGGTGCGGGTGGCAACATGGCTTTCCGGCGCGATGCACTTGACCAGATCGGGCGTTTTGACTGCGCGCTGGGTGCCGGGACGATGACCCAGGGGTGTGAGGACACCGCGGCGCTGAGCGCGTTGCTGCTGGAAGGCGGCACGATCGTCTATCAACCGACCGCGGTCGTCCGCCACTACTACGGAAGGGATTACGCCGCACTGCGCCGCCAGCTCCGAGGCTACGGGCGTGGGCTGACCTCGTTCTATACGAGCATGCTCGTGCGTCGGCCCAGCTGCGTGGCCGAGTTGCTGCGTCTCGGTGGCCAGGGCGCTCGGGGCCAGTTCTCACGCCGGAGTCAGCGGCTCAGTGAACTTAGCGAGGACTTCCCGCGTGACTTGCTGCGGGCCAACTTCGTTGGACGACTGCAGGGTCCGTTCACGTACGCCGCCGCACGACTGCACGCGCAGCGCCTGGGCCGCGCCGTGCCGAGGCGGTGAGCGCGGTGCACCCCCGGGCAACAGTGGCGATACTGATGTACCACAGCATCGCCGCGACGACGACACATTCGTTCGCGAAGCTCACGGTCGATCCCGCGCTGTTCGAAGAGCATCTCGTGGCGCTGCGCGAACAGTCGGCCGAGGTGATTCCGTTCAGCCAGGTGCCCGCTGCGCTTGCCGAAGGCCGCCGTGCAGTCGCGATCACGATCGACGACGGGCTAGCCGACGCGGCTGACGCAGCAGCGCCGGCGCTGCTGCGCCACGGTCTACCTGCGACGCTCTTTGTTCCCAGCGGATTCGTCGGCGCGAGCGCGAGCTGGCTGCGCGGCGAGGACGGTAAGCGACCGATGCTGAGCGGGGCCGCGCTCGTCGAGCTGGCTTGGGCCGGATTCGAGATCGGCTCGCACGGGAAGCTTCATCTCGCGGCCGACGTCAACTCGCCTGAGCTCGTGCAGCGTGATGCTGCCGCGAGTAGGGCCGAGCTGGAGCAGCAGCTGGGCCGGCCCGTGCTGAGCTTCGCCTATCCGTTCGGCTACCACGCTCGGCGCGCACGGCGGGCAGTGCGTGACGCGGGCTTCGCCCAGGCCTGTGTGGTCAGCGATCTCCCCGCGCAAGCGGGGGATGACCGTTGGACGCTTCCACGGCTTCAGGTAGATCACGGAACCCCGCCGGAGACACTGCTCGCGATGATCCGCTGGCAGCCTACGGCGGTTGCCCGGCGTTGGGCCCACGTGAAACAGCACGTCTGGCGCACGGGTCGGCGCTGCGGGGCGGGCTGGGGTCCGCCCGAAGCTGGACGGATGGTCGGGATGCCGCAATGAGCCAGGATACTGCCGCGAGCCGGAATAATGCGACGGGGTTACGCAGCCCGGTGCGAGTTGCCGTCATCGACGTCACGGGCCCCCTCAGCGATCTGGACTGCACGCGTTCCGCGGCGCCGCCCTATACCGGCGCATGGATCCTCGCGTGCCGCTCCGGGAGCCCATTGGGGAGCATTGAGGTACCCCTGCACGGCACACTGATTACTGCCGCAGAGCTTGAGCACCAGCTACGCCGCCAGCTTGGCGAGGTGGGAACCCGGGTACCTTCCGACGATGCGGTGACGCTCGAACGGGCGAGCGTCGTCGTTCCCACCAATTTCGCGCGCCCCGCCCAGCTGCGGCGCTCCGTCAAGCGCCTGATGGAGCTCGACCACCCCGACTACGAGGTTATTGTCGTCGATAACCGGCCCGGGGACGTACCGCCGGCCGTTATCCCCGGAGCGCGCGTGGTGCGCGAGCCGCACCCCGGGATCTCGGCGGCGCGCAATCGCGGGATAGCGGTCGCAACCGGCGAGATCATCGCCTTCACGGACGACGACGTGGTGGCCGACCACCGCTGGCTCCGGGCGCTCGGCGAGCGCTTCGCGCGCCAGCCGGATGTCGCCGCGGTGACCGGCCTAGTGGTGCCGCTGGAACTCGAGACGCCGGCGCAGATCTTGTTCGAGCAGTCTGGCAACGGCCTCGACCGGGCCTTCGTCCCGCTTACGTTTGAGCGCGCCGGCCGCTTCCGGGTCCTGCGCCGCGCGCCGGGAGCCGGAACGGAGCAGATCGGCTCCCTGTACGAGACCGGCGAGTTCGGTCTCGGCTCGAACATGGCATTCCGCGCGGCAGTGCTGCGCGAAGCAGGCGGATTCGACGAGGCCCTCGGCGTCGGCACCCCCACATGCGGCGGCGAGGACCTGGCCATGCTCGTGGAGCTGCTCACGGCAGGGCACCGGCTCGCTTACGAGCCTGACGCGATCATCCAGCACTCCCATCGGGCGACCCTCGCAGAGCTGGAGCGTCAGATCCACGGTTATGGCATCGGCTTCACCGCGATGCTGACAGCGGTTACGTTGCGCGATCCGCGGCACGTCATCGGGCTGGCGGCAGTGCTGCCACAGTGGCTGCGGTCACTGCGCGACCCCTCATCCGCCAAGCAGGTTCACCGCACCGAGGACTACCCCCGCGCCCTGGCGCGCGCGGAGTTGCGGGGCCTGCTCGCCGGGCCGTTCGCTTACCGGCGCTCACGCCGGGCCCAGCGGCGGCGGGCACGATGAGGCCGGGCGGAAGGCTGGTCAGGCGCGGATACCTGGTCGTCCTGTGCCTGTCCTTCGCGGTCGGCATCGTGTACTCCGCGAGCGGGCTGAGCAGCCACGTGCTGATTGGAGGCTGGGGGGTGGGGACGCTGGCCGTACCGGTGCTCGCCGTCTTCGCGCAGGATGATTCCCTGCTCATCGCCCCGCGCCTCGCGCCATGGGTAGCGGCGGAGAACGTTTCCGCCGCGGTCGGCAGGCTCGGGCCTCTGCCCCTGCTGCCTGTGCTGGCGATGCCGTGGATGCGCCGTGGCGAACTCGGGGGGGCCCGGTGAGCCTCCCCGGTATCCGGCCGCTCTCGGCGGAGGAACTGCGCCATCAGCGCCGCGACGCGATCGTCGCGCTGCCTGCCGACACCAGGCTGGCACTGCGCTGGCTGCGCCGCGGCCATCTCGTCACTTCGCCGCTGCTCCCGCTTGCAGTGCGGCGAACCCTGCTGCGCCTGGGCGGAGTAAGGCTCGGGTCGATGATCTGGGGACTCCAGCGCTGCTATTTCGAGTCCGGACAGGTCAGCATCGGCGCCGGCGCCTACGTGAACGCGGGATGCTGGTTCGAGGGCCACAGGCGCATCGTCATAGGCCGCGATTGCTTCTTCGGTCCTGAGGTGATGATCATCACCTCAGTGCACGCGATCGGGTCAGGGGGTGGAGTGGCACGTGCGCCTGGCTACCGCGAAGTGCGTATCGGTGACGGCTGCTGGCTCGGGGCACGTGTCATGGTCCTCCCCGGCGTGAGCGTCGGCGCGGGGACCGTCGTGGCCGCAGGCGCAGTCGTGACCAAGGACTGTGCGCCGGGCGCCCGGTACGCTGGCGTGCCCGCGCGGCGGCTACGGTGAGCGAGACCAGGATGAAGACCACGGTGAGCAGGACTCCCGCGGTGGCTACGGCGAGCGGGATCCGCACCAGCCTGACTGCCTGGGCCGGGATCGCCGCCAGTGTCGTGGCGGTGACGGCTGTAGTGCTCGCCGTGCCGGGGACCTGGCCAGCCTTCGCGGGAGCGCTGCTACTGGCCTGCGTACCGGCAGGTGCGGCCGTGATGTGCTGGGTCGACAGCGGCGATGACCTTGCGCAGGCGGGACTGACGCTGGTGCTGAGCCTGGCCGTGACCGGGATCGCCAGTGCGGTCATGATCTGGCTGGCGGCCTGGCATCCACGGGCACTGCTCGCGTTCCCCGCCGTGAGCGTCCTGTCCTGCATCGTGCGGCTCCGTCATCCGGCTGGCGCAGCGGTGTGGGGCATCTCGATAGTGAGACGGGACCTGTGGCTTCAGCTGGCACTACTGTTCCTCGGGCTCGGCGCCTGGGCGTACGGGGTGAGCCGGTTGCGGCGCCAGACAATCGGCCCATTCGGGCTGCTGGCGAGCGCCAACATATGGTTCTTCCTCGGCCTGGCAGTGCTGCTTGGCGGCGGCTTGCTCGAGCTGAGCCGACCCAAGCCGCGTACGTGGCTGCTCAGCACATACCTGGTGGGCCTGATCGTCGCGATTTACGCGACGGTGCCGATCCTCTACAGCGTCCCGGAGTATGCGTGGGTCTACAAACACATCGGCGTCGCACAGGCCCTGGGCCAGTACGGCCGAGTGACGGACCCCTCGAACATCTACCAGCAATGGCCGGCGCTGTTCTCCGCCGTCGCTTCTGTCAGCGGGCTCGCCCACGTGGGCCCGCTGTCCTTCGCCGCGTGGGGGCCGCTCGCATTCGAGCTGGCCGACGCATTGCTACTGCTGAGCGTTTTCCGGATCCTTACAGAAGATCGCCGCGTCGTATACCTCGCGTTGTTCCTATATGAGGGCCTAATCGCTTGGGTCGGCCAAGACTACTTGTCGCCACAGGCGTTCGGCTACCTGCTCTGGCTCGGAATCGTGACGATCGTTGTACGCTGGCTGCTGATCCCAGCGCCAACCCGTGAACAACGGAGCCTGATCGCGCGGGCGCGGGCGCCCTTCCTCGTCGGGCTGCCGACACCGCAGGAGTCTACGCCAGCTCAGCGGGCGCTCGCGGGGACGCTAGTCGCCGTCATCTACTTCGCGATAGTCGCCGCGCACCAGCTCACGCCTTACCTCGCGCTCGCAGGGATCGGGGCGCTGGTGCTGCTGGGGCTCGTGCGGCGTGGTTGGCTGGTGCTGCTGATAATGGCGACGATTGCGGGCGGTTATCTTGTACCCCGCTACAGCCTGATTTCCCAGCAATTTGGCGGACTGTTCAGCGGGGGGAACGTACTCCAGAACGCGTCGGGTGTGCAGGGAGTCTTCCACCATACCGCCGAGGCGATGACGGCGGAGATTGTCCGCGGGCTCGCCATATGCATGTGGCTGCTCGCGCTGGCTGCGATCGCGCGTCATTGGCGGACGCTGGGCCGAGTGGCGACAACCGCCCTGCTCGCATTCAGCCCGTTCATGATCCTTGTCGCGCAGAACTATGGCGGCGAGGCGATCTACCGCGTATTCCTCTTCTCCGCACCGTGGTGCGCGCTGCTGATCGCGGGAGCCCTGCTTAAGCTGCGCGTCGCGCCGTGGCGATGGCTAGTCACGGCCTGCGCGTGCACCGTGGCGCTAGCCGCGGGTCTGCAGGGCCTTTACGGGCCAGTCGCGGTCGACACGTTCCCCCCGGCGGAATTGACGGCGAGCCTGTGGCTATACGGTCATGCGGCGCACGGCTCGCTGCTCGTCCTGGCGGCCGACGACTTCCCCGCGCTCGAGACCGCTGACTACAACTACTACGATCTGCAGGCGATGCCTGCCGACCCGCAGATGGGTGCGTCATGGCTGGACGAGGCCAATGTGCGCGAGGTCGAGGCGTGGATCGTCTCTCTTGGGTACCACGGCGCGTACGTAGTGTTTAGCCGCAACATGGCCGCCTATACCAACTACTTCGGTGCACCGCACGGCTATGCGCAGTTGGTGAGCGCTATCCGGAGCAAGCCCGGGTGGGCAGTCGTGTACCGCAATGCCGACACGACGATCTACCGCGTACGCGTGGGGTGAGCACTACATCCGTTACCCGGGTAATTTGCTAACCCAGGCGTTGGCTCGTGCCTGCGGCACCAGGTCGTCGATGCGGATCACGCGTCCGGGATTGATCCTAGACTCACTTACCAGATATCGCCTGGATTTCTTGCACAGGATTTAAAGGGGGTTCCGTCTTTAACCCGTCGAGGCTGACGGTTCTGCCTTTCAGTTCGCCGACTGGTCATCGGGGGCGGCGAACTTCAGCCGGACCTTCGCCCTCACAGTTATTGTAACGGCATGAGCCATCAGATCTCAGAACAATTATCCGATAGCCGAGACATCTCGCTCACGGACCACTAGCCGGTAGTACCCATCTTTGCAAAGGAATCATATTTTTGTTATTTGATAGCTTCCATGATCAAAGATTCTAGTTCGTTGAACTCTTTGCCAATCTCGTAAGCATGGCGATCAATGCCCCTCAGCGCCGAATGGCTGGACTCATTCGGAATGCACTTTGTTACTTCGGTGAATCCACACTGCTCAAGAGCAGTGATCAGGGTGTCCGCATCGTACAGAAATTGGTGACCCCATTCATGTTGCAGTCGATTTACGACATGAGTAGGCGATTGCGGATCTTGCGTGTTATTGAACGCGCGATTAGACCATGAAACATAGCGTTCAAGCACTGGCGTTAGCGGAGGATTCATGAGCTGATAGGTCAACCTTATGTCCGGAGTCGATATACGGATCACCCCTCTATCCTTAAGCGCTCGGCGACATTCACTAAGCATACCTAGCGCGCTCTCGTATGTAACGTGCTCAATAATATGCTCGGCGACAATACAATCGAACATTCCCTCATTAAAAGGCAAGGGCTTGGTGGCGTCCATATAGACGGCCCGTAGATCTAGTGGCTCGAGATCTGTCGTGAGCCAGCCATCGAGATGATGATGCCCGGCCCCGATCTGCAAGCCAGCAAAATCTCTCTCGTTCGCGAAATACCTTCGGATTTGATGCGGACGCCGCACGAGCCCCTGCATCTCACGAGCCAAATACGCAGCACGGTGAGCGGGCGGGAACTTCTGCAACATCCCTCCCACGCGCTGTACTCTTGTTTCCATCTAGATCCTTTCCGTGGCGCAGAAGCTCCTTCCCCAAAGTCAGGAGCGGTAGCGGGACACTAAACTCAGAGCATTCTCCGCGATCGATTGAGACTGCCTCGGCTCGTGTTCGACCATAACTGACTGAACTAATAATGCCACGTGGGCGCGAATGATGGAGGGACTTCCTCCGTGAAGCTGAGAATTAATGATGGGACCCCTGGGCATCTGGGCGAATCTGGACAAGCGGCGGCAGGCCAAGCGCCCGCACCAGTAAGGGCGGACGTGGCCGCTCAAGATCACTACATCGGAAGTCTCTACGGTTCGAGGGGATTGCCAGAAGCCAAGTTTAGCTAGTCGGAATGCCCGCGATAGGAAGTGCGCAACTGCCGCGCTAGGTGGTCGGCGAGGCGAAGCGCAAAAGCTACCACCATGAAGGTCGAGTTTGCCTGCCCTGAGGTCACGAAGGTCGAGCTGCTCGCTAGGTAGACATTCGGGACGCCATGGACGGCTAGATTCTGGTCGACTACCCCGTCCGAAGGCGACGCGGACATTCGCGTCGTCCCAATTTGATGGAAGCCGCCCCCCAGCCTCTGTTCTATGGCCTGGTTGAGATCATGGTGAAGGTACTCTAGGCGGCCTACGCCTAGCTTGCGGAGATACCGGTCCCAGTGCTCGTGTGCGCGGACGACGCCATCGACGTCTACTGGGGAGAATTGCAGGTCGATCGTCAGCCTCCTTCTTCCGAGCCGGTCCGCTTCGCGCGAGAGTCCGACCATGCTGGTCGGATTTGGCAACTGTTCGCCGTGGTACTGAAGGGGGTACAAGTTCTGTCGGTTATAAACGAAGAAGCCCGGTGCGCGGCGTCCTCGGGCCAGAAACCGCCGTGCGCCGAAGTCGATCATAAAGCGACCGGTGGAGAATGGCTGGCGAAGAATATTGCGTAGGTGCGAGGCACGGGACGTGATGGTCGCCCCCCCATAGGGGGTACCGGGAATCTCGGTGCCCGTCAGTGCCAGTCGCTGTACTTCAGGTGCAAACCTCGAGCCTAGCGCCGAGGTCAGCGCCAGGT
>ODAK010005552.1_pt1 | contig 12804 bp, 13 predicted proteins | sample 1539591 | NCBI WGS metagenome assembly ODAK01 (sample SAMEA3539303, study PRJEB22396) | soil metagenome | biome: tundra; feature: field; material: soil | place: USA | collected 2010-05 | depth 0.15 m | reverse complement strand
TTTTATTTCTACTTATTGCAGCGTGAGCCAAACCGGATTGTTCCTCTCTTATAGAAAAATGCGAGCAATACTCGGAGTTAACGTAAATATTGTTGCTCGACGCTGTTGTCTGCGACCTTGCCACCTTGACCCGTTCTTCGTTCTGGAAGTCATTCGCGGACGTTGCCCTCATGGACCTCCAGCCCGAAGTCGCGCAGCTTGCCGGCGATGAAGGCGGCCGTCTCCTTCTCCTCAAAGGCCAACTCCGGATGCGCGTGCAGATGCTGTCGCCAGCCGACGAATTCCGGGGCGAGCTTGTCGATGCAGGATTTGACGTCCGTGGCTGTCACCTGTTCAACGTAGCGATCACGATGCCTGGTAGAGACGAAAGATCGCCTGCGTGCCGTCCTCGCCGTGGCCTTGTGCCTTCAGCTTCTCGTATAGCTGCTTGGCGAGGGCTAGGCCCGGCAGATTCAACTTCATCTGCTCGGCCTCGGCCAGCGCGATGCCGAGATCCTTGATGAAGTGATGGACATAGAATCCGGCGCGGTAATCACCCTCAATCATGCGCGGCCCAAGACCGTTGAGCAGGAAGCTCGAGGCCGCGCCGGTGCCGACCACCTTTAGCACTGTCGCCGGATCGAGGCCGGCGCCGCGGGCATAGGCGAGGCACTCGCTCACGCCCATCATGGTGCTGGCGATGGCGATCTGGTTGGCCATCTTGGTGTGCTGGCCGGCGCCGGGCCTGCCCATATAGGCGACGTTGCCGCCCATCAGATCGAGCACCGGCTTGACCCGTTCGAAGGCCGCATTGTCGCCGCCGACCATGATCGCGAGCTTGGCGTCGCGCGCGCCCCCTTCGCCGCCCGACACCGGCGCATCCAGGGCGGTGACGCCCTTCTCCGCCGCGGCCTTGGCGATACGAGCCGCGAGCGTGGGGCTCGAGGTGGTGGCGTCGATTAGCACGCCGCCGGGCTTGGCCCTCGCCACCAGCCCGTCGGGACCGAGATAGACCTGCTCGACGTCGGCCGGGTAGCCGACGATGGTGACGATGACATCGCATTCCGGCCCCAGCGCGCCCGGCGAGTCGTGCCAGACCGCGCCCTTGGCGACCAGCGCCCCGGCATTGCCGCGACTGCGGTTGTAGATATGCAGCTTGTACCCGCCGGCCAGGATATGCCCCGCCATGTGGCGGCCCATGATCCCGAGTCCGATGAATCCAACCGAATCAATGCCATTTGGCATCGGCGTCTCCTTCTGTCATTTCGCGTTGCGCAGCAGCGCGCGGATCGCCTGCGGCGTCAGCGGCTGACGATCGACCCAGACGTTGAACGGCGCCAGCGCGTCATTGACCGCGTTGTTGAGCGCCCCGATAGCGCCCATGACGCCGCCCTCGGCCATGCCCTTGATGCCGGCCGGTGTGCGCCGATTGGGCGTATGCATGGGGATGATCTCGAAATTCGGAATCTCGCAGGCAGTGGCGACGAGATAGTCTGCGAGCGTGCTAGTGACGTTCTGACCCGTTTCGGCGTCGTAGACCACTTGCTCGAGCAGCGAGCCGCTCAGCCCCATGGCGATGGCGCCCTGCTGCTGCCCGCGCACGATCACCGGGTTGAGTACGGTGCCGCAATCCTCGGCTACCAAATAACGTTCGATCTTGATGCGCCCGGTGTCAACGTCGACCTCGACCACACAGACATGGGTCGCGTTGGAATAGGTCATTGGCGGCGGATCATAGGTCGATGAGAAATCGAGCCCCGGCGGCACGCCTTCGGGCAGCGCGATCGGATCGAGATAGGAGGTGCGCGCGATCTGCGCGAGCGTAAGACCGGTTTCCGTCCACTGCCCTTCGATCCTGCGCTCGACCACGCCCGACACCATGCGCAGTTCGCTGGGGCTGTTGAGCTTCAGCATGGCGGCGGCGATGGCGAGCACGCGCGCACGTGCCATCTTGCCGATTAGATAAAGCGCGCCGCCCCCGGCTGTGGCGCCGCGCGCGCCACGGCTGCCCATGCCATAGGGTGCAATATCGGTATTGCCGAGCTGGATGCGCACCGTCGCGGCATCAACGCCGAGGCCTTCCGCCACCGCTTGCGCGAGTGCGGTCTCATAGCCCTGCCCGGTGCCCATCAAGCCGACCGACGCGTTCACCACGCCGGAAGGCTCGACGCGCAGCCACACCGCCTCGTGGCCAGAGCCGGCGATGCCGGCCATCTTGTAGAAGCGCGAGCCGTAGGTGGTCGATTCCACCACCGTGCAAAAGCCAACGCCGAGATAACGGGCATCCTTGCGCGCGGCCGCCTGGCGCTGGCGAAACGCGCCGTAGTCGAGCGCAGCGACCGCCCCTTCCAGCGTCTCGGCCGGGGTGATGTCCTCGAGCACCTCGCCGGTCGCCATGGTGTAGGGCAGATCTTGGCGATGCAGAGCATTCACGCGGCGCACGTCGAGTGGATCGCGGCCGAGCTTGCGGGCGATGGCGTCGATGGTGCCTTCCATCACCCAGCTCGTGATTGACATCGGCGCACGCATCGGTCCGGCGCCACACTTGTTGGTGAGCGCGACCTTGACGTCATAGGCATAGGTATCGACGCGATACGGGCCGGTCAGGATCATGGCGACCACGCGCGCCAGATAATTGGCCGGGTAGAAGCAATACGCGCCGAAGTCTTCTTCGATGGCGAAGTCGAGCGCGACGATCCGCCCCTCGCGGTCGATGCCCGCGCGCACGCGGCAGGTCTGCTCGCGGGCATGACTTGCGGCCTGCAGATTCTCCATGCGGTCTTCGCGCCAGCGCACTGGCCGGCGAAGCTGGCGCGCGAGCGCAGCGACCGTGAGCTCCTCACGATAGAGCGCGATCTTCTGACCGAAGCCGCCGCCCACATCGGGCGAGATCACTGTGAGCTGCGATTCCGAGAGGCGCAGGCGCGCGGCAAGCTGCGTGCGCAAAGGATGCGGCACCTGGTTACCGATGTGGAAGGTCAGGTGCTCGCGGCCGCCGTCCCAGATGGCGAGGCAGCCGCGGGTCTCGATCGGCAAATGGGTCTGGCGGTGCTGGGAGAATGAGGCTTCCACCACCGCATGGGCGCCCCGCATGCGCGCCTCGACCTCGCCCTTCTCGAATGCCTGATGCGAGACCAGGTTGCTTGAGAGGCTGTCGTCGACGAGCGGCGCGCCGTCCCGCACGGCGTCGGCGTAATTGAGCACCGCCGGCAGCACCTCGTATTCGATCTCGATCGCCTCGGCCGCATCCTCGGCTCGATAACGGTCGGTGGCCACGATGCAGACCACCGGATCGCCCTGGAAGCGGACTTTGTCGAGAGGCAGCGTCGTGATTTCGGTCGGCTGCAAGCCCTCGATCGGAGGCGCCATGCGCAGCGTGGTCGTCCACGCCATCACTTCGCGCGCCGTCACCACCGCCACCACGCCAGGCATTTTCCGCGCCTGCTCGAAATCAATCGAAAGAATGCGCGCATGGGCATAGGGCGATCGCACGAAGCAAGCATGCAGGGCGCCGGGCACCGTGATGTCGTCGAGGTAGCGCCCCTGCCCGGTGAGCAGGCGATAGTCCTCCTTGCGCGGCAGCGGTTTACCGATCTGGCGGAATTCCGTGGTGTGGTTCATGCCCGGCCGCCTCGCATGGCAGCGGCGGCTTTTTTTACGGCCGCGACGATGTTCTGATAGCCGGTGCAGCGGCACAGATTACCCGACAGCACCTCGCGGATGTCCGCCTCGCTCGGATCGGCATTCTCTTTCAGATAGGCTTCGAAGGTCATGATGATGCCGGGCGTGCAGAAGCCGCACTGGAGCGCATGCTCCTCGTGCATCGCCTGCTGCAGCGCGCTGTAACGCCCGTCCGCCGCCACGGCCTCGATGGTGGTGATGGCGTGGCCCTCCATCTGCACGGCGAAGGTAAGGCACGCCCGCGTGGGCGCCCCGTCCACCAGCACGGTGCAGGCGCCGCAGACGCCGTGTTCGCAGCCGACATGGGTTCCGGTCAGGCCCAGATCGTCGCGCAACACGTCCGACAGCAGATGGCGCGGCTCGACCGCGGCTTCATAACTCTGCCCGTTCACGGTTAGCGAAATGGCGCGCTTGGTCATGGCCGCGATGCCTCCCGCGCCCGCTGCAGCGCCGCCGCCGTCGCCCGCCGCGTTAGGACCTGCACCAATTCCTGGCGGAAGATAGCAGGGATGCGGGTCTCCTCGATCTCGCACGCGGCTTGCACCGCGTCGGCCAACGCCATCAGCCATTTATCATCAGGCCGCTGGGTGAGGAACCCGCTCGTGACGTCGTCGAAACAAACAGGCTTCGCCGACACTCCGCCGACCGCCACGCGCAGATCGGACGCGCGGCCATCGCCATCGAGCGCGAGCAGCGCGGCCACGGCGACAATGGCGAAATCGCCCTGCCGTTGGCTGAACAATTCAAAGCCCCACCCCAGATGCGGCGGCATGACCGGTAAGTGCACGCCGACGATGACTTCGCCCGGTTCGAGCGCGGTGGTCATGATCGACTGGAAGAAATCGGCCGCCGGCACCTCGCGCGCGCCCGCCACGGAGTGGCACAGCACGTCCGCATCGAGCAGCAGCACCAGCAGCGGAAGCTGCGCCGCCGGATCGGCATGGGCCAGGCTGCCGCCGAGCGTGCCGCGCCGGCGGATCGCGTAGTGGCCGATGGAAGCGGCGCCATGCGCGAGCAGCGGGAGAGCGGCGCGGATTTGCGGGTCAGTCGCCAGCCGGTGATGCCGGGCGAGCGCGCCGATCTCGATCGTTGCTTCGCCGACGCGGACATAATCGAGTTCGGTGAGATCGTTTAGATCGACCAGATGGTCGGGCCGGGCCAGACGGAAGTTCAGCATCGGCACCAGGCTCTGGCCGCCGGCCAAGAGCTTCACGTCGCCATCGAGCGTGCGTAGGCAGTCGAAGGCCTCCGAAAGGCTGCGGGGACGATGATACACGAACGGCGGCGGTTTCACGGGCGCGGCCTCACCACAGCAGCGACCGGCCGCTGTCCGGATCGAAAATGTGCAAGCGGTTGACGTCAACCGCCAATGCCGCGACCTCCCCGGTCGCGTGACGGAGGTCTTTGCCGACGCGAAAGAACAGCTCCTTCCCTTCGATCTCCATGCCGAGAAACTGGTCGGAGCCGATCGGCAGCACCGAAGTCACGCGGCCGCGCACGGCACGGTCCGCCGGCGGCTCGCCGCGCTCGTCGACGTCCTCGGCGCGCACGCCGATGCAGACCTGCCCGCCCTTGAAGCCGTTCAGCCGCACGGCCAAGGCCGGCGGGATCGCGAGATCGACCTGCCCGCGCCGGAAGCGCAACTCATCCCCGGTGCGGGCGAGCTCACCCTTCAGGTAATTGATCGGCGGATTGCCGAGAAACGAAGCGACGAACATGTTGGCCGGCCGCTCGTAGATTTCGTGGGCCGTGCCGATCTGCTGCACCAGACCCTCGTTCATCACCACGATGCGGTCGGCCAGCGTCAGCGCCTCGGCCTGGTCATGGGTGACATAAACGAACGTGGTCTGCATCTCGGTGTGCATGTGCTTGATCTCCGCGCGCATCGAAATGCGCAAGGCCGCGTCCAGATTGGACAGCGGCTCGTCCATCAGGAACACCGACGGTTGGCGCACCATCGCCCGGCCGAGCGCGACGCGCTGGCGCTGGCCGCCGGAGAGCTGGCTGGGACGCCGTTCCAGCAAATGCGCGATCTCGAGCTTGGCGGCAGCGTCGCGCACTCGGCAGTCGAGCTCGGTGCGGGCGACTTTGCGCATGCGCAGGCCGAAGGCGATGTTCTCATAGACCGTCTTATGCGGATAGAGCGCATAGCTCTGGAATACCATCGCCACATCGCGCCGGTGCGGCGGCAGCGCGTTGACGACCTGCTCGTCGAACCACAGCTCCCCGCCGGTGATCTCCTCAAGCCCTGCGATCATGTTCAGCGTCGTCGACTTGCCGCAGCCGGAAGGCCCGAGCAGAACGACGAATTCCTGGTCCTTGATCTCGAGATTGAGCTCGTGGACCGCGACGACGTCACCGTAACGCTTGGTCACGTCCTTGAATTGAATGCGTGCCATCGTCGACGTCCCTCAGCCTTTCACGGCCCCGGCGGTGAGGCCGGAGACGATGTAACGTTCGAACAGCAGCGCCAGCAGCACGGGCGGAATAATCGCCAGTACACCGGCGGCATTGATGAAGGAAAAACTGATCGTGAAGTCGGAGGTGAACGAGGCGACGATGATCGGCAGCGTCTGCGACTTTGGCGTCTGCGTAAACATCAGCGCCAGCAGGAACTCGTTCCAGCTCGACAGGAAAGCGAACAGCACAACCGCCACCACCGAGGGCACCGCCAACGGCAGGAATACCTTAGTGAGCGCCTGCCAGCGCGAGCAGCCATCGACCCTGGCCGCTTTGTCGAGCTCGTCGGGCAGCGATTCGAAATAGCCCACCAGAATGAACACCGAGAATGGCACGGTGATCGCGAGATAAGTGATGATCAGCGACCACAGCGTATCGAGCAGGCCGAGGTTGCGGATGAACAGGAAGAACGGCACCACCAGTGTGATATCGGGAATGACCCGCGTCGTCAGGATGCCGTAGATCGAAGCCTGCCGGCCGCGGAAGCGGATCTTGGCCATGGCATAGGCCGCCGGAATGCCGATCAGCAGGTTGAGGAAGGCGACGCTGCACGCGACGATCAGGCTGTTTTGCATCGACGGCAGCAGGTTGCGCGCAGTCGAGGGGATGAAACCGCCGGTGGCCGGATCGCCCATGCGGCGGTTCTCATAGGTCACCTTCTTGTCGCCGGCATCGAAGATCGCCGCGAAATTCTGCGCCGTCGAGTGGTGTGGGATCCAGTGCGGCGGCTTGGACACGATCTCCTTCTCGGTCTGAAACGAGGACGAGACCAGCCAGCCGATCGGCAGCAGCACGTAGCTCAGGAACACCAGCGAGGCCACGCCCAGAAAGATGCCGCGCGCCGCGCGGCCGAAGCCGGAGCTGGTGCGGTAATGGCGGACGCTTGGAGCTGCGGTGACTGTATCGCCCATGTCAGATCCGTTGCGCCATGGTGCGGATAACCGCGTAGGCCAGGGCCAGGGTCGCCAGCGCCAGGATGTAGGACATCGCGGCCCCGGTGCCGAACGAGAGGTTGCGGAAGGTTTCGACGAAGATGCGCCAGGCCACGACGTCACTGGCGCCGCCGGGACCACCCTCGGTGAGGATGAAGAACAGGTCGAAATGGCGGATCGCCATCATCGCGTCGTAGATGAAGACTAGGGCTAAACTCGATTTCAGCGCCGGAAAAGTGATGTGGAAGAAGCGCTGCATCGCATTGGCGCCGTCCACCTTGGCGGCGGCATAGAGGTCGGCAGGGATCGTCTTCAAGCCAACCAGCAGGAGGATGGTGGCGAGCGGCACCTCTTTCCACACGAAGGCTTGCGCGATCAGCGGCAGCGTCTTTTTGGCGTCGCCGAGCCAGACCATGTAGTTGTCGATGAAGCCGAACTGGAACAGCAGCCCGTTGAGCGCGCCGAAATTGGAATCGTAGATCCACTTCCACATCAGCGCGTTGGCGACATAGGGGATCGCCCACGGGACCAGCAGCAGCGCGCTCAGGATGCGGCGGCCGGGAAAGTTCTCATTCAGCAACAGCGCCGCCAGTAGCGCAATCACACTGATCGCCACGACCGAAATCACCGTGAACACGACGGTGCGCGCGACCGACTCCCAGAAGTTCGGACTGGAAAGCACCGTTACGTAATTGTCCAGGCCGACGAAAGGAACCCGCCGCGGGCGCGTCAGCTTCAAATCATAGAGGCTGATGTAGAACGAATAGACGATCGGGAAGACCGCGACGATGAACAGCACGGCTGCCAACGGCGCGATGAACAGATAGGCACTGCGCTCGTCATAGGAAAAACGAGGCATAATGCGAGAGCGACGCGTGCTAATTGCGCTTGCGGTCATGGGGGCTCGGAAAAGTCGAGTTAAAGGGGGCGAGCCGCCAACGGCAGCTCGCCCCGTTTTGCTATCAGCTCTGCTTCTTGAGCTCCGTCCACTTGGCGGCGGACTTCTTCAAAGCCGCTTCTGGCGAGAGCTTGCCGAGCAACGCCTGCTGCCAAGCCGACCCATTGACGTCCTGCCATTCGCCGAACCAGGGCGTCACCACGTCCTTCTTGCGGGCGAGGTTCTGCTGCTTGCGGATCATGTCGACGTCGCCATAGGCCTTGTAGGCGGCGCGCATCTCCGGATCGTCGAACAGCGACTTCACGCCGAAGCCGGCGCCGACATCATTGAACAGGAGCTTCTGGAATTTGTACTCGCCGTCGGCCTTACCGCCGAACCATTCCATTAGCTTTACCGTATCGGCGACGTGCTCGGCGTTGGCCTGAGCGCGCGGCGTCATGCCATAGAAGCGCATCCAGCCCACCGTCGCGTGCGAGCCCTTTTCGCCTTTCGGCATCATGACTAGCTTGGCATGGTCGGCGATCTGGCTTTGCTTCGGATCGTTGAGCGTGCGCAACCGGTATTTCGGAATGAGCCCGAAGGCATGCTGGCCCGAGAGGAAGCTCTTCAGCCCAGCTAGTTCGCCTGTCTCGACACACGACGGCGATAGCGTCTTGTCCTTGTGCACGCAGTCGACCAGCATGGTCAACGCCTCGATGGCGCCGTCCTTGGGGTCTTGCATGACCGCGTCACCCTTGTCGTCCGTGAAGCGACCGCCATGGGAAAACACCAGCGCGGACATAAATTCGATGAGCCATGTCTCCTGCGTCATGCCGACCAGGAGCGGGTACTCGCTCAGTCCCTTGGCCTTGATGATCTTGGCCTGCTCCCTGACTTCCGCCCAGGTGGTCGGTGGATTCTTGATGCCGGCCTTCTGCAGGATGGCGTCGTTTACGATGAAGCCCATAAAATCAGTGTAGTAGGTGATGCCGTACTGCTTGCCCTTATAGGTCATCGAGTCGACGCAGAATTGCTCGACGTCGGAATTGTATTTCGTCAGCGCCTTGTACTGATCGACGGGGTTGATCCAGCCGGCTTCCGCCCATTCGGGCAGCCAGCTATCGGAGACCCACAGCGTGTCGATGGGCGCGTTGCCGACGAACTTGGTGATCAGCGTTTCGCGATACTGCGCAAAAGGCGTGTTCGAATACATGACCTTGAGACCAGTCTTGGTCTCGAAGGCGGCGATATGGCCCTTGACCGTGTCGACGGCGGCCGACCAAGTCTCGAAGTATATCGGCGCATCGGCCGACGCGCGCGGAACGCGTCCGAGCGTCGTTGCGGCGGCAAGGCCGGCTGCCGATCCTTGCAGGAACGAGCGACGACTGAGTGGATTGAAACGGGGCACGGCAGTCCTCCTCTTTTGTCATCGTTGGCCCCCTGAACTGACGACGCCGAACGATCTCTGCGACACCCCGGACGCCTCGAAAGCGCACGGCTCGGCCCAGCACCAAAGCGAAGCTTAGCGCGTTCTTCTTAAGTCGTAAACTGACGACTTACGGTAGGAAAATATGACCTCATGCGCGGCGGCGCGCGGCCTCAATCGCGCGCGCTTCCGCCGCCGCCGGCGTGAAGCCGGCAAGAAAGGACCGCACCTGCAGCGCGATGATTTGGTCGACCGGGACCTTTTGGCTCGCGCCGTAAATATGCCGGCGGATGGCGAAGTGGGACACGGTGCCATGCAGGACGTAGGCGAGCTCGTGCAACAAGGCGCGGTCAACAGGCAGGTCGACGTCCTGGTCGGCGGCCGTCTCGGCGACGATCAGCTCCAACGTGTCCAGCAGGATGGCCTGATTATAGTCGGGCGCCATGCGCGCTTCGGCAAGCGAGGCATAGAGGAACAGGCGCAGCCAACGCCGTGTCAACAAACCCTCAAAATAGCTGACATAAAAGGAGATCAGGCGCTCATCCCAAGGCCGGCTGCGGTCCTTGAGCTGCACCCGCCAAACCGCCTTGAACGGCGATGCGATCGCCTCTTCATAAACTTCCGACAGCAGCGCGGCCTTGGAGGGGAAATAACGATAGAGAAGCCGCTGGGCCACGCCACAGGCGTCGGCGAGCGCGCGGGTCTGCGCGGTCAGACCATATTCGGAAAAGAATTCAATCGCCCGCTGGAGGATTAAGGCGCGACGCTGCTCGGGCGCCATCCGGGGCACCGGCGCCTTGATAGCCCGGCGCGTTTGCTGGCCGCTACCGCTAAGTTGTTGCGAACGAGCCTTCATCGTTGATCCACTCGGTTAGATGACCACGGAGCCAAGATCCGGCGAAGACGCTGATCGGCATCGGACCGGGACTCACTTTAGCGGCGAGAACGCCGCTGGTATCAGGAAGGCACTCTCCTGATGTACAAGATAGGGAAGCATCTTGGGAACGAAGGCCAGCCATTCGGCGTCCTGTCCGAGCTTTCCCCGCTGCGAGGATCGGTGGCCGAAGTCGTCATATGCCCAGATGAACAGGACGGAGTTCAGCGTCCCGCTCTCGGTGGTCCAGCAACCGACGAGCTTCGCATAGCGTGATATGAGCGGCAGCCCCTCCACCTCATAAAGCTTGAGAAATTCCCCGGCCTTGCCGGGCTGCACACGATAGGTGCGGTGTTCGAATATCATGGCTTGTCCTACCTTCTTTTTGCGTTCGAGAGCCCGCGCTTCATTTTAGCGCTTGTCGGTATCTCTCAGGGATCCGGTGCCGGTTGCGCCAAGGAGGACGAAAGCAGATTGCCCCCAACGCCGGGGCCGGTCACCGCCGTCGGCCGATCTTATCCAATCGAACTAAGTCGTCAAATGACGATCTAAAGCTACCATTTGATCGTTGTCCTTTCCGAAAATCATATCCGGACGTATTGATGATGCAGTCCGGCCAAGATGGGAATGGCGACAATGACACCAGACCGTTGGACAGCTCGATGCAAGGGCGCGTCTTTCTGTAATGCCAAGGGCGTGCGCGCCTGATTGTAATAAGCCGCATACGAAGCAAGAACTCGCCGCAGGTGCGACTCACCAAAGATCAGCATTCGGTCCAGGCACTCGCGGCGCACAGTACCGATCAGGCGTTCCACATGACCATTTTGCCGCGGTGACCAGGGTGAGATCGGTCGGTCGCGGCCGGCAAGAAGCCCGCCGACATTCCGTCTAATCCAAACCAGAATTATGAAAATGATGGCTGGGCTGGAATGGGCGATTGGCTTGGGTATGCGCGCAAGCGTTGATTTTCATGTGCCAGCCTCGCACTGTGTCAGGGGGCGTAGCGTTCGGCGGTCTTTAGATTGTCACCTTGCTAACCGTTGGTGACGTGAGGCGCTGGCGCGGATACCCTCGACGGAGTGCACATGTCTGGACCCAAACATTACTCACTAGCAGTTTGCTGAAAAACCCTCGTCGTAGCGAGAATATGATGATTCAGTTTTCTATCACGAATCATCGGAGGCTCGCATGCGGGGAGCATTTAAGGATCAGGGCGGGTTGTTTTCTTACATATCGTCGGAGGCGCGGATTCCGACAAGCCATCCGCTGAGAAAGATCCGGGAGCTTGTCCGTGAGGTGCTCAGCGAGCTGAACCGTAGCTTGGGCAGCCTGTACGCAAGCGAAGGACGGCTGTCCCTGTCGGAAACTTGGTCCGCTAGCAAATGAAGTAGAATCGGGCGATGCTGCCGCCCGATGGTGACACCTCCTATCGATGTTGAAGTAACGAGCTTTCGTTGGCCGCCTATGGAATAATATTATTGCGCAGGAAGGTGCGCCATCCCTGGACTATAGGCCCCTTTTGGTAGGCAGGTACAGACTAGGTGTCTGTCGCCATAGACATTGTCGATGCGATTAACCGGGCACCAATACTTGTCGCCGTTTGCGCCCGTCGGATAGCAGCCGAGCATGCGCGGATAAGGACGCGTCCAATTGTCATCGGCGAGATCGAGCGCGGTATGCGGCGCGTTGTTGAGCGGATTGTCGTTCTTCGACATGCGGCCCGTTTCGATGTCGCGGATCTCCGCCCGGATCGTAATCATGGCGTCGCAAAACCGGTCGAGTTCTGCCTTCGATTCCGATTCCGTCGGTTCGATCATCAATGTGCCGGCCACCGGAAAGCTCATAGTCGGCGCGTGGAAGCCGTAGTCGATCAGCCGCTTGGCAATATCGTCGACCGAGATTCCGGCGGATTCCTTGAATGGCCGCACGTCGATGATGCATTCATGCGCGACGCGACTATTCTGGCCGGAAAACAAAAGCGGATATTCGCCCTCCAATCGAGCAGCGATATAATTCGCATTCAGGATCGCCACCCTGGTCGCTTCGGTGAGGCCATCGCCGCCCATCAAGAGCATATAGGCCCAGGCAATCGTCAGAATCGATGCGGACCCATAGGGCGCCGCAGACACTGGCCCGACCGCCGACGGCTTGTCGGGGAGATGCGGGTGCGATGGCAGGTACGGGGCCAGATGCGCCTTGACGCCGGTGGGCCCCATGCCGGGTCCACCTACGTCGTGCTCTCTCTCCCGATTTTTCGGCTGGTGCGCTCGCGCTCTTTATCCCTTGGCGCGTGGGTGCCGAAGAATCTGGCGCGGCGAAGGAAGCCTTCGGCGGCGCGCTGCCTGCTCGACCTGCTCGGGCCGCCTGGGCGGCGCAGCGGCTGCTGGCCGCACGATGGTGAGGTCGCCGGCGGCGCCGTCGCCGATTCCACTTTAGTGATTTCCGGTTCGGGGCGGTGGCCGCGCCGCTCTCAGGTACGGGGTCAGCTTCGCCACGACCCGATCGCAACAGCTGGCTGAGGGGCTCTACGTCGTGCTCTCTCTCCCGATTTTTCGGCTGGTGCGCTCGCGCTCTT
>ODAK010005551.1_pt1 | contig 12806 bp, 5 predicted proteins | sample 1539591 | NCBI WGS metagenome assembly ODAK01 (sample SAMEA3539303, study PRJEB22396) | soil metagenome | biome: tundra; feature: field; material: soil | place: USA | collected 2010-05 | depth 0.15 m | reverse complement strand
AAAAGCCCGACTCGCAGGAAATCTGCTTCATCCCCGGCGGCGACTACAAGCAGTTCCTCACCGCTTACCTCGAAGAGCAGGGACAAACAATGCCGGAAACTGCGGGCGAACTCGTGACCTCGAACGGCGATGTGATCGGCCGTCACGAAGGCATTTCGAACTTCACCGTCGGCCAGCGTAAGGGCCTGGGCGTTGCCTCGCCATCTCCGCTCTACGTGTTGCAGATCGATCCTGCCAGCCATCGCGTCACCGTGGGTGCGGACGCAGAGTTGGCCACGCGCACTCTCCGCGCCGGCCGCTTGAACTGGATCAGCATTCCGTCGCTCACCGCTTCAATGCGTGTGAAGATCAAGATCCGCCATCGCCACGACCCGGCCTGGGCTATTCTCGAACCCGCCGGTCAGAACTCGACCGCAGGCGGAGAAGTTGTTGCCCATTTCGATGAGCCGCAACGCGCCGTTACCCCTGGCCAGTCCGCTGTCTTCTACGATGGCGACGAGGTTGTGGGCGGCGGCTGGATCATCTAGAGAAGCACCCGGAGTCCATCCCGGTCTCTCCATCGCACATCTGAAACGTGAGTACTTAAGCCGCGCCCCGTGGCAAATTTCCAGTGCGTGGCAGACCCTTCGAATTCCTTTATGCCCCCAAGGCTACCCTATTCATCGTGAACGGATCCCAGCTGGAGGAAAGCCGTGACTACCCGCGCCTTGTTTGCACCCTATCGTCTCTTCATGATTACTTTGTCGGTGCTGTTGTTTTCGCCTGCTTTGGCCGAGGCGCAGGGCGATCCGGCTCAAGTGGAGCAGCTCAAGTCTCAGGTTGAGCAATTGAAGGAGCTGGTGGCAAGTTTGCAGTCGCGGATGACGGCGCTCGAACGGCGCAACGGCTTCACGGAGTCCACGCGAGCTTCAGGTCCGGACGATGCCGCGGCGCTCGCCACGGCCGCTTCAGAGCTGCGTGGCCCCACGACGCAAACTGCTTCAACCCTGCCGGCACCTCCGACAACACAGACGGTAACGCCAGCCAGCGCAACTCTTCCATCGACGCTGCCCGGCGAAGCTACCCTTAACTACTATTTCGATGGGTACTTTGAAAATAACTTCAACAATCCCACCGGCCGCGTGAACGATCTGCGCGCCTATGACGTGCTCAGCCGCGTCTTCAGCATCAACCAAGCGGATATCATCCTAGCCCTTGACCCAGACGTGCCGGCAGGTCGCCGCTATGGCGCGCGACTGGATCTTCAGTTCGGACAAGCGACCGAAACGCTGCAAGGCAACCCCACGAACGAACCTCGCCCGGAGGTTTATCGCAATATCTTCCAAGCTTATGGAACATACATCGCTCCGGTGGGCAGCGGCATCGACATCGATTTCGGCAAGTGGGCGAGCTCGCTGGGAATTGAAGGCAACTACACCAAGGACCAGATGAATTACTCGCGCTCTTACTATTTCTATTTCCTGCCCTTCTATCACGCCGGTGCACGCGTCCACTACAACTTCAACAGCAAGCTGGGAGTGAATTACTGGATTGTGAACGGGAATAACCAGTCTGAGCCCACCAACGGTTACAAGGATGAACTCTTCGGCCTTACGGTGCAGCCGGCCAAGTCGGTAAATTGGACAGTAAATTACTACGTGGGCCAGGAGCATCCTGACGCAGTTCAGTCAACGAACTGTACCGTTCCGGTGCAGCCTGGGTTATGCTTCGCACCTGTTACGCCGGCGCCTAACGGCAAGCTGCATATCTTCGACAGCTACGTCTCATGGAATGCCAGCCCGAAGCTGACGATGGCACTCGAAGGCGACTATGTCATTCAACGTGAGTGGGCCAATGCGGCTCCTGGTGAGTCTTCTGCGCCTTCGCATGTAGATGGCGGCGCGGCTTACGCGCAGTATCAATTCTCACCGCGCTATTCCGTCGCCGCGCGCGCCGAATATCTCTCCGATCGTGGTGGCATGTTCAGCAATGCGACGCAAGCTTTGAAAGAAGTGACAGGCACTTATCGCTACAACATCGGCGATGGATTCGCCGCCTTCCTCGAGTACCGGCGCGACTGGTCGAATCGCCCCTACTTCATCACCGACGATCCCGCCGCGCCGTCCAGCCATCAAGACACTGCCGGAGCGGGCCTCATCTGGTGGTACGGGGGCAAGCAGGGAGCTTGGTAGTAATGCATGGTATGCACCCACAATCGGAATGTGGCCGCGGGTGAAACGAGGAGCATTCTGCGGGCTAATGTTCCTCACCAACTACCGCATCAAGTGGTGCGGGGCTGGAGCCGAGCCCTCTGCGATATACTGGCGCGGCACCAGAAACAGGAGAAATTTGCATGCTTGAGAAAACGTTTGCTCGAACGGCTGCATTGGCCGCCTTTGCCCTAGCTTCAACTCTTGCATTCGCCCAGCCACAGATGGCAGTCCTTACCATTCATGCCGACCAGCCCGTCACGCCCGTAAGTCCCACTCTATATGGCCTCATGACTGAAGAAATCAATTTCTCTTATGACGGTGGCCTGTACGGGGAGCTGGTCCGCAACCGTACCTTCCGGGCTGATTGGTCGGGCGTCGAGTATTGGTACCTCGTTGAAAATGGCACCGCGGTGGCCAAGATGGAGGTCGACAAACAGACCGGTCCCAGCGACGCCCTCAAAAGCAGCCTTCGCCTCGACATCGAGCAAGCCAGCGCCGAGAGCCCTGCGGGAATACTCAATGTCGGGTATTGGGGTATGCCCGTTCGTCCCACGACTGAATACAAAGGTTCGTTCTATGCCAAGGCCGGCGCGGGTGACATCGGCCCGGTGACTGTGAGCCTTGTGGGCGATCAGAGCGGAGAAGCCGTTGCGACCGCCACCGTCTCCGGCCTGACGACGGAATGGAAGCAATATCAGTTCACGCTCAAGACAGGCGCGGCGCAAGCTTCGGCAGCCAATCATCTGACTCTCACCGTCGCTCACCCCGGCAAGGTGTGGTTCAATCTCGTTTCGCTCTTCCCGCCGACTTACCACAATCGCCCCAACGGCTTTCGCCTCGACTTGATGGAAAAACTCGCGGCCATGCATCCGGCATTCTTGCGCTTTCCAGGCGGCAATTACCTTGAAGGCGATCACATCTCGGAACGCTTCGATTGGAAGAAGACTATTGGCCCCATGGTCGACCGGCCCACCCATCCCAGCCCGTGGAAGTATCACTCCTCAGACGGCATGGGCCTGCTTGAATTTTTCAACTGGTGCGAAGACCTCAAGATGCAGCCGCTGCTCGCCGTATATGCCGGCTATTCGCTCATGGGCGAACACGTGAATCCGGGAGCGGACCTCGAGCCGTATGTGCAGGACGCTCTCGACGAATTGGAATATGTCACCGGTGGTCCCGACACCAAGTGGGGCGCCATGCGCGTTCGCGATGGCCACCCCGCGCCGATCAAGCTGACCTACGTTGAGATTGGCAATGAAGACCAATTCGATAAGTCGAACAGCTACGATGCGCGCTATGAACAATTCTACAAAGCGATCAAGGCGAAGTATCCCAGCTTGCAGCTAATCTCGACCGCACCCGTTAAGAGCATGAAGGCCGATGTTCAGGATGATCACTATTACGTCCGCGCGACGCAAAACTTCCACGACGCCAACCACTACGACAAGATCGATCGCAATGGACCAAAGATCTTCGTGGGTGAATGGGCCACGCGTGAAGGCTCGCCTACGCCAGACTTCGGAGCAGCGCTGGGCGATGCGGCCTGGATGACTGGTCTCGAACGCAACAGCGACCTGGTCGTCATGGCCGCGTATGCGCCACTACTAGTTAACGTGAATCCAGGTGGCATGCAATGGGAGACTGACCTCATCGGCTACGACACGATGAAGAGTTATGGTTCACCCAGCTACTGGGCGCAGGTGATGTTCAGCTCGTACCTTGGGGATCACACCTTGGGATCCAAGCTCGATGGCGCCGGGCCAAAATTCTTCTACTCCATCACCAGCGACGCGGCCAGGAAGAAGATTTACGTAAAGCTGGTGAATGCCTCGACCGATGCACAGCCAGTGATCATAGATCTAGATGGCGGAAAGGTCGCGCCAACGGCAAAGCTCGTCGCCCTCAGTGCCCACGACACGCAGGCCACCAACACAATCGACCATCCAGACCAGATCGTCCCGGTTGAAAGCGTCTTGAACGAGGTGAGCAGCCGCTATCACCACGCGATGCCCGGTCTGTCGATCCAGGTGATCGAGTTCGACCAGCAATAGCGCAGCTTAGCACTGCAGTTCGACTGGAGTATCTCGAAACAAAGGGGTCGGTTATCAGTTGAGCGAGATCAATCTAATCGCGATCAATTGATAACCGACCCTCTTTATTCTCCTAAGAGGTTACCGCTTCATGGCCGAAAACACCACGAGGCACTGTCCACTCACCCCACTGCAGGGCAACTTCGAATCTTCCAGGCGCCGAGGTGAAGGCCTTCGCTAAACATAGTGAAGTTTGCGGCGCCTTTCGAGTCGAGTAGAGTCTATGAACCTGCGGGGTTTGGTCGCGGCTGACAGCACGATTAGAGACGAATCAGAGTCTAAGCGAGGAAAGCTGACCTAGACAAGCAAGTCCTTATCGTCCGTGATTACAGTTGGATTGACGCGGCGCGGAGGAGTCGGGGCGCGGAACGTATCAACCATAGCCTTGGCTGCGGCAACGAGGCCTGAAACCTGCCGAAGTGGCACTTTCACAGCTTCGTTCAGAATTACGCCCACCTGTTCGACCTTGTCGAGAACTGTCGTCGCCATATGGTCCACACGCACGACCTGACGATTGACCCGACCGACAACCTCATCGGCCGACGCCTGAACCTTGATCGCTTGGGCGTGCAGAGCGTGGGTCACCTCGGCGAGATCGCTAGCCGCTGCATCAAGCTTAGGCTCAACCCGCGCAATCAAATCGCGGGTGTTGGTGATGATCGGCATGACCACTGTGCGAATTTCTTCTGTCTTCTGTTCCGCGGCCTTCATGGCTTTGCGTACAAAGACGAAAATCGCGATGAGAACAATCAGTTGAAACAGTGCCGAAAATCCGGTAATGGCCACCAATACGAGCAATGCACTATCTGTAGACATGGGATCTCACGCAGGACGTTCACCGACTGAGCGGATTTATGTACTGTTTCCGCTGCGCGGTATGGAAGCGCAGTAGCCGGAGCCGATATCGCGCCACACAAAAACTGCCCGCGAACCGGCCCCGTGCCTGTTGAACTGATTACTTCGCCAGGCCAGATGCGACCCGGCGAACAATCGATGATTACTCGCTGGTGGTGCTCTTGTAAGCTTGGCGTCCAGCGTCGACCGCTGCGGCTACACGGCCGGTCTGATCTCCCACCAACGTCTTGCCCCGCTCGACAAAGTCTTCCCACTGCGCACGTCCGCGGTCTACAACCTCGCGACCACGATCCACGTAGTCGCCTACCTGTTCCTTGCCCTTGTCAACCAGGCCGCCGACCTGCTCGGCAACCTGCTTTGAGCGGTTGCGCAGATACTCGGTGCCCTCACGGGCGCTGCTTGCTAAATCCTCGCGGGTTTCGCGGCCACTCTTGGGAGCATAAAGAACCCCTGCCAGTGCACCAACACCTAGTCCCGCCAAAAACCACGCAAAACCATTGATCTTTTCCTCTGCCATAACGAAATCTCTCCCTTAGCTGAGCCCGAAGCATGCCTGAGCGTAACAAAATTCTCCGGTATGTCGCAAATTTGGTGACCGATTAAATTCGGCTGCAGGATAGACAGACGCCCCTCGGGCTGGATTCGCGTCCTGCCATACCTTCTCCGCATTGGACGCACATTCCGATTCAGGAGTTGTAACACACGCGGGCCACGTTGCGGCTCAAACTTGCGTGATCGGGTCCTAAGCTGTGCATATTCGCGCTCTTGCTCAATAGAAATGCCTGTGCAAAAAAGAACGGCGTGGATCAGGAAGATCCACGCCACAATGCAACATGACCCGTTGAGGTTTAGCCGTTAAAACTCTAGCCGCATAGAAACCTGCCCCGTGCGCGCGCCACCAAAATCAGCCGACGTGCCGTTATAAGCGCCGATGGTTCCCGTAATCAAACCAAAACTCGACGAGCTTAAGTCCATGTTGGGATCGCCAAGGTTGGTGTGATTTAGCACGTTAGTGAAGGTGCCTTCTGCCTTGAGCTTCAGCCGTTCCGTGATTGAGAACGCCTTGCTCAATCCGGAGGAAAGGTTAACCAGCCCGGGCCCGACAACCGAGCCGACTTGCGAATTGCCAAAGCGGCCGATCGGCAGGGGGCTATTGCTCAAAGGAGCGCCCGTGGCTGGGTTGAATCCAGCACCTGTGGTGCACGCCGTACCGGCAGTCCAGGTTGGATCTCCCGGGCAGGCAAAGGCTGCAGGGTTGGTCCACTTGAAGCGATTCTTACCTGCAGGATTCATGCTGGCACCAGCGACCTGGTCGGGATGCTGGTTACGATGCCCTCCATCAAAACTGCCGGTTCCATCGCCGAAGGAGCCGTTCAACCCTGAGCCCGTTCCCGAGGGATCGCCTTCGCCGCTGTCGAAGTAAGGAGTTTCATAGGGGCCAGACTGCACCGTAAGAATGGAGCTGAGACGCCATCCGCCCACCACCGCATCGGCAAGACGAGACATGTTGCTGCCGATCATCTTTCCCCGACCAAAGGGCAGATCGTAGAGAGCAGTGGTTTCCCAACGCAATCTGCGTGTTCCATACACGTTTCCGAAATCGGCGTGCCGGTCGAGAATCGAGCTGGAACGATTGCCACCACCCTCACCGCCAAACCCGGTACCATATGGACCTTCGTTGTCCGCCAGGGCTTTGGCCCAGGTGAACCCAGTGTGGAACTCAAGACCTTGCTGCAGACGGTGACTGCCCTCAACCTGCAGTGAGTTATAGCTCTCGTTGGCTCCAGTATCGCGCGTGTTGATGCGCCCCCAGTTGGGGAATCTGCGCGAGCTGATGGGTGCGTTGAATGCGGAAACGGTGGTCGAGAACGGCAGCGTGTTCTCGTCTGGAGCCCAAACCAGTTGATGCGTCTCAGAGCCGATGTAGGAAATGCGTGCCGCATAACCAGAGCCAAGATCATGATCGATACTGAGCGACCATTGCTCAGTATAAGGATCTTTCCACTTAGTGCTGTTGGCAGTGCCGAAGTAATCGCTGCCATAAGCGGGCGCAGCGACGCCACCGGATCCAGCATAGATCTGCGGCCATTGGTAGCCGATAGCGTGCGTCGTGGAATTATAGCTGTTAGTGAAGTTCTGCGTATAGGCCTGCACCGTGCCGGTCAGCGAGTAGAAACTCGATCCGAGCATGTTGATGTTGTAGAGACCCACGCCGCCGCGGATGGCCCATTTGTCATTGCCGAGCGGACGATACGCGAATCCTACGCGCGGCATGAAACGGAGGTGCGGAAACTTCTTCAGACCCTCGGGGTAACCTGCCGTACTATTGCCTTGCACCTGCATGCAAGGCGCCCCGTTCACAGTTGCCGAGTTGGTCGCGTTCACTCCGTCAGGATCGCAGGCATTGGCGCTGGCCAGAAAGCCTTGGGCCAGCAGTGAATTCTTGCCTTGCGGATAGATCACTTTGCCGGCTAACGGGACGCTGGGATCGAAGTTACCGATGTCCCCGTACTTATCAAAGTAGCCAGGGTGCAGCTCGTAGCGCAGGCCGTAGGAGACCGTCAATTGCGGCGAGAGGCGCCATTCGTCCTGCCCGTAGAAGTGGTAGTGGTTGGAGAGGCCGTCGTTATCCTGGCGCACCACGTCATAAAACGTCTGGTTGGGAAGTCCGAGCAGGAAGTCAGCAAAATCCACTCCCGTAAACATGCCTGCGCTCGCGCTTGTATTGAACTGATAAGTGCCGTAGTTGTCTGAACCGTTGAAGCCTAGCGGCGTAATCGCTTCAAGGTGCTGGATGTTCAGGCCGAACTTGATCGTGTGGTTGCCTTTGGTCCAGATCAAGACGTCGCTATAGTCATAGGTGTTTGACTTGGTAAGGCTCGTTAGACGATCTGCGTTCAGGCTCCGGATATTGTTGAAGTCCATCTCGGGAATGCCGTTGTAATACAAGTTCTGCAAACCCTGCCATCCCTGTGCCTGCGTAAACGCAAGACCGTTGAAGCTGTCGCTGTTACCCGACGTGTAGCGGGTAAATCCGAATCCACCTTCGTTGATCAGGTTGGGCCGAATCGACCAGTTCGTGTCCACCTTCATCGCACGGTTCTGGCTGATCGACAGGTACGACGGAACGATTAGCATCTCAGGCTGGCTGACCGGGAAGTTCTTCCACGTGAACTTGCCCCAAAGCAGGAACTTCTGGTTGGAGCCGAAGTATTGGTCGCCGCGCACGTCGAATTGATCCGAGTGGCCGCTATTGTCAACGTTGGCTTGCCAGTTGGGCACTCCATTGTCGGTATAAGCAGTGGGATCGCCAATGTTTGGATCGGGATAAAACTGCTTCAGCGTATTGAGCGCAATCGGACTGATCGAACCCGAAGGAATCGCTGTCCCAAAGGTGCCACCAGTGAACGGATTATTCAATCCGGTGAACGTCCCATCCGGTTGCACATACTTTGAAAAGTCACCTTGCTTCATCAATGTGCTGGGGACCACCTCGTTCAGGGTGGTTTGCGCAGGATGCCGCCAGCCTTCGTAAGTTCCGAAGAAGAAGCTCTTGTTATGTCCGTTGTAGAAATGCGGAAACACGACCGGGCCGCCAATGCTGGCCCCGAAGGTATTGCCGTGCACGCTGGCCTTCTTCAAGGTCGTTGGAAAGGTGTAAGGAATGGCATTGAAGGCAGAGCTTTGGTAGTACCAGAACCCGGTCCCATGAAACGTATTGCTACCGCCCTTGGTTGTAACTACGACTTGGCCTGGATCGCTGAATTCAGCGCCTGCCAACACTCCGTCGGCACGGATTTCTGAGATCGATTCGGTTGATGGGAATGAGTCATTGATGAAGTTGCCGCCGGTCGCGCTTTTTACAGTAACGCCGTCCACGGCTACTTCAACCTGGTAAGGCAATGCGCCTTGCAGCGAGATGCCCGATGCATCGGACTGCACACCCGGCAGCGCGCCGAAGATAGCGGCAGCGCTAGTTCCTGAGAAACTGGCGCGCGTATTTACCGGCAAATTGTCCGCGTCATCGGTCGTAAATGTCGCGCTGATGGTGGGTGAATCGGTCTGAATCGCGCTTACCTGGTCGCCGGTTACGGTGACTTCCTGCTGAACCGCTCCCACCGTCAACTTGGCATCCACGCGGAGTTCCTGGCGCACCTCGAGCGCTGCTCCTGTAACCAGAAACTTCTCAAATCCGGGAGCTGCGATCTCCACCGAATACTGCCCGGCCTTGACGTCGATGAAACGATAGTCACCCACGCTGTTTGTGCTCGTTGTGCGTACCGTTCCTTCCGCTGTGTTGGTAAGGGTTACGGAGGCGTTTGGCACCACCGCGCCCTTCGGATCCTTCACACTGCCGACTACTGAGCCTTGCGTGGCCTGCGACCACGCGCTGGTACAACTGAGCATGAGCGTCAGCACAATGCCGACCGTTAGAATCGACTTACTCACCAACTTCTGCCAGAGAGCATAGGTGTGTTCTTGCATGTTCACTGTCTCCTGAAGTGCTTTCGTAAATGAATCCAGGTTGGTTCCATACTTGTTTAGGGCTTGGGGATGACTCGACGTGGATGCGCCCGTGGGTAAAGGGTCTTTGAGAGGGCCGGAGGAACGACCGTTGATCGCAGCATGACGCAATTCCGCAAGAATTGCCAGAAAAAAGTCCTGAATGGAATCTCAGTGATGCAAGCTGCGGAGCTTGTCTACTGGCCAACGTCGGTACCTAATGCATTGATACTTTTATAAGTTAGCGAGCTTAGGTTACAGTCTCTTGAATAATCGCCGTCGCGTCCCAAAAATCAATCATCGGTTTTCGGTCGATGAAGGTGCTTGGCGGACTTTTCCATTTCCCCACGAATTTCGTCCGCGTCGTCGACGTCCCGCAGAGCCGCCGCCTCTTCTTTGGTCCTCGGCTTCGCGCTGCGTGCCTTCGAGGAAACGAAGACGCGCGGATCTGCCGGCTGGAAAACGAAGGGTTCCATATGCGGCTGGCTGTCGAAGACTCCTGAAATTTCGGCCGCAAGTGCGTCTTCAAGGTTCATGGGCCCGAGGCCGAGTAACTCATCGATGGTGCGCGTGATCGAACCCATGCTGGTGTGCTGGCGCGAGACGGAGCCTGGTTTGACCCAGGGGCTGGCGACGAGCAGGATACTGCGATGCGCATCCACGTGATCCACTCCGCCCTGCGCGTCGTCCTCCGTCACAAAGAGAGCTGAGTCCTTCCAGATTGCCGTCTTCGAAAGGAACGCCACGATGCGGCCGAGTGCCAGGTCATTGTCGGCCACGTACGACGCCCGATAGGGGTACCCATCCCCCGGCCGTGGGTCCATGGTGTGATCATTGGGCAGTCGGATTACGATCAGCGCTGGCACTTTGCCCGCCGCCAGCTTGCGCCGAAAGTCCCGCTCAAACTCGTCAGCCCGAAACTGGTCGGGGATGCCCAGGTTGAAGGTGGGAAAGCGCCTGTCGCTGGACTCAAAAACCGGCTTGGGGAGTGGGGAATTCAGGAACAGCCGTTGGCCTTCGGGCTCCGCGCCGGCAATCTCCGCGTTGCCCTCGAGTTCCAGGCCTTCACCATAATTCAGGATTCCCAACGGTCCCTTGACGCCTGCTGCGATGTGCTCCCACAGTGAGCCAAACTGCGGCTCATCTTCCGGCATGGGCGCATCCGCGCCACCAAACAGCGCGCGGCGGCCGGGTTGCGGCGCACCCGCGAAATCCTTGCGTCGGCCACCATAGTTCGATGTCCACGCGGTGTTGAAGTAGGGTGTGGGGTTGATGCCCATGACCCATCGATGCCCGTCTGCCGAAACGTCTGAGTCAACATAGAAGTTATCGCTGATTGCGTAGCGGGCTGCTAACGCATGCAGGTTCGGCGTCACTTTCAAGTGGGTCGCGGTCTTTTCCTCCGCCGCCCAACCGTCCATTCCATAGCGCCCCAGCGAAGCATCGCCGTTGGTTCCCGCCACATCGCCCAGAATCTCGTCGTACGTGCGATTTTCGCGAATCACCAGAAAACAATGCTTGAGCCGCGGCAAGGGCTCCTGATGCGCAACCGCAAAGGTATTGGCAGCGATCACCGCCCGTGTTGACGAGTCTTCGGAATGGACGCTGCCCATGGAAATCGCAGACACGCTACCCAGTTCCAACGAGCCAATGTAGGTGGGCAGATTCGAGTCGTGTTGCTTGCCGCCATTCGGACCTGTTCCCTTGCCCTTGGTATTCACCACGTAGAGCGTATTGCCGTCCGGCGAAAACGCAACCGCGGATGGATTCCAGCCCACGGGTAGATGCTCGGCTACCTTCAATGACTCCGCGTCGAGTACGCCGACCGCGTCAATGCCCGACTCCGCCACGTACACTTTACCCTGATGCACGGCAATGCCGCTCGGCATCACTCCACGCAGCGCGCGCCCCTTCGCATCTTTATAGCGCGCATCACTGAACGGCGAAAGCTCGGTCTGCGCAAGCACTCTCGTCCCATCTCCACTGACCTTTGCGACCGCATCTTCATGCGCGAGAGAGACAAACACTGCATTCGCATCAGCCGCGACTCCGGTCGGCGCCGCGCCTCCCACGGTGCCATTCTCTGCTTCGGTAATCTTGTCGCCCAGCCGCAGCTTGGCTGTAACCACCGGGCGTTCGCGATCGGTTATGTCGTACGTCCAAAGCGAACTGCCCCGCTCGGAATTCTCATCGCCGAGCCCGGGGATCTGCTTGCCCTCGACCATTGCTCCTTCACGCGCAGCTTTCGAGGGATAGCCGAATGGAGGAAAATGCAGCCCGGTTCCCACTGGATTCTTCGCATCTGCTCCGGGGATCGTCGTGTATTCAAATAGGCCGGTGTTGGTGACGTAGAGTCGACGGCCGTCCGGCGAAAGCGTGAAGCCGAATGGATAGGTTCCTGTCGGCACGGAGGCCACGCGCGCCAAGCTCTGTGCATCGAGGACAACGATGCGCCAGTTACCCTGGTCAACGACGTACAGCGTCTTGCCGTCCGCTGAAACTACCAGCGTGGCCGCGAAACTGGCGCTGAAATCTTTTCCGCCGACTGCCCCATCGAGCGAAACCTCGCCCACCGCTTTCCAATCGCTGGTGCGGTAGGCTCGAATCTTCCCGGAGTCGCCGGTGGCGACGTACAGCATCGATCCATCTGGCGAATAAGCTAATCCCGCGTGCACCTCGATCGCTGGATCATCCTTGGAGTCCGCGGGCATGCGCCGCACTGCCGGACTTGCACCCGACGGTCTATCAATCACGTTGAGCGCAAATGGAAATCCGATAGACGGAATCGCGAGTTGCCCGCCATCGCTTCGGACCGCAATCGCAAAAGGATAAGGAGCGACAGGAATCCAATTGCCGGCAGGATGTATGGACCGGCCATTCGGCAACACTGCGGTCACGCCAGTTTGTGAGTATAGAACGGAAGACGCGATCATCGCGCAAAGAGCGGGAATCAGCCACTGGAAGCGACGCATGCCTTTCAGTATGCCCCCTCGAAATGAACGTCCTGTTGCGATGCGCCTCAGTAAGCGGACAATCGACACATGAGAACCTATCATCTGTCCTCGGCGATTCGCCGACGGAAGCTGAATCGCATCAAGTCTAATATCGCTTCGTAATCGCCGCAGGGGTCGCTCCCATAAGATTTCGTGCGAGGGGACTGCCTGCT
>ODAK010005549.1_pt1 | contig 12810 bp, 13 predicted proteins | sample 1539591 | NCBI WGS metagenome assembly ODAK01 (sample SAMEA3539303, study PRJEB22396) | soil metagenome | biome: tundra; feature: field; material: soil | place: USA | collected 2010-05 | depth 0.15 m | reverse complement strand
CGCCCACGGTCGTGTAGGGGCCGGCGGTGGCGCTCGCCTCACGAAACTCGCACCTGGTGCGCATCAAGAAACGCCGCAGCGCCGAGGTGGTGGCGCCGCATATCTCGGCACGCACCGCGATGTCAATGCCCTCGGGGTGATAACTGCATCGCAGTGAAGTGATGACGCCGCCGCTCGGGGTCAAGAGCAGCCCGTCGACTGACTGGCCGGCGACAATCGACAGCACGTCGCAGGAGAGTTGACCCTGCAGAAAGGCGCGAGTGTCGTCGCCACGCGCCTCCAATAATGTCCACGCCACCGGCTCCCCGGCGGATACGACGAGCGGCAAGGTCATGGACTACTACAGTATTCGACGACGAGGCGAGTCGCGCCGCTGGAAAGTGTGACGTCAATGTCAACTCAGACCGAACTGAACACCATCACCTCGACGTTGGGTGAACTTGCTTCGCGCATCACCGCACTGGTCGAGAGTGACGGGCCCCACATGGACAGCGACGTCTACACCGAACTCGTGGCCGCGGAGCGCACCATTGGGGCGCTCCTTCGCCGCCTTAACCGGGCGGCCCGCCGGTTCTAGCGGGACGAACACTAACCTTCGAATATGGACGTTGTATGGCAAACTTCTGCGGTGCTAAGCGCGGCTGAACGTCTAGAAGTCCTCAATCTGATCAATCGAACCGAGACGGTCCTCGGTCGCGAAGCCCTCGACGAGACACGCCGTCGCACGGTGGTACACGGTTGGCGAGGCGAACATTGGTTGCTGCGCGAAGGTCACGAGCTTGTTCAGTACGCCCTGGTCCAGGGGCAGAGCCACGTCACGCTCGAGATGTGCGGTGGCGGCTTTGACCAGTCGCTGCTCACCCTCGTTCTCGAACGCCACGACGTGGTCGACTGGTGGACTCGTGACAGCGACGGCGCGCAGGAGAACGTAGTACGAACGCTCCAGCTCCTCCACATCAATCTGCCCGTGCCGGAAGTGCGCGTGCCCGACGGCGCGCTACTTCGCACGTTCGTCGCCGGCTTCGACGAGGGCGCGTGGCTGGCCCAGAACAACGCAGCGTTCGCCGACCACCCCGAACAAGGAGCGTGGTTGCTCGATGACCTCGAGGCCCGTATCCACGAACCGTGGTTTGACCCCTCGGGCTTCTTGATCCTCGAGATCGACGGACGCATCGCCGCCTCGTGCTGGACCAAGGTCCACGAACTGCATCCTGACCGATTCGGCGAGATCTACGTCATTTCCGTCGACCCGAGCTTTCAGGGCCACGGACTCGGTCGCGTGATGCTCTCGCAGGGACTGCAGTCACTGCGACAGCGCGGGGTGCACCGAGCGATCCTGTTCGTGGACGCCGACAACGACAGCGCCCAAGGGCTGTACCACAACTTTGGTTTCGAATTGGAGCGAGAAGACCAGTTGCTGCGATTCGCTCGCGCCTAGTGGCCGACGAGCCGACCGACGCCAAAAGTGACGCTGGCGGCTAGAGCAGTGACCACCACTTGGCGAAACGCCCATTTGAAGGGGCCGCGACGGGTGAAGACGCCGATCGCCCCTCCCACGCCAGCGGAGCCCACGCCGGCAAAGCCCACCGACCACCAGATCTGATTGCCCGTCGTTGACCACAACCACGGCACCAGCGGGATGAAGGCACCAATCGAGAAGGTCAGCAGGGAAGACGCCGCGGCGGCCCAGGGCGATCCAGTCGCCGAGGGATCCACTCCGAGCTCTTCGCGCACGTGTGTCTGCAGGGCCAGTTCGGGATCGCGCATCAGGTCGACGGATAGGCGTTCGGCCAATTCCTGCTCGATACCACGGCGGATGAACATGTCACGCAGTTCGTGGCGCTCCTCCTCGGGATCGTCAGCGATCGACTTGCGCTCGACGTTAATCTCGTATTCGAAGAGTTCCTTTGTCGCGCGCATCGACAGGTACTCGCCAGTCGCCATGGAGAAACCACCGGCAATCAATGCGGCCACCCCGGCCAACCGCACGAAACCGTGGCCGGAGGAGGCACCCGCGATGCCCAAGAGAACCGAGGTGTTGGTGACCAACCCGTCACTGATGCCAAAGATCCCCGCGCGGATCCAGCCATCGGAGATCTGACGATGGTGCTCTTGAGTGATGTGGTCGGTCATGCAAAGTAGTTTAGGCCCTTCGCTTTAGGCTTCTCGGGGGGCTACCTACCGGTATGGTTATGGGGGAGGTCGCCTTGTCACGAAGAATTCACTCAATCAATGACGTCGGTTCTCTGGTGGGCGAGCACTTGGGATATTCGTCGTACGTGACGGTCACTCAGGCGATGATTTCGACTTTCGCCGACGCCACGGGTGATCATCAGTGGATCCACGTGGACGTCGAGCGAGCGGCGACGGGGCCCTACGGGCACACCATCGCCCACGGCTATTTGATCGTGTCGATGATCCCCGCACTGTTGAACCAGGTACTGGTCGTGGAAGAACCTGGCACGCGCATCAACTACGGACTCAACCGCGTCCGCTTCACCACGCCGGTTCTCGAAGGCCGCGACGTGCGTGTGGGCGCCACGATTGCCAGTGTGGAACCTGCCGGCGCGGGGTGCCAGATCATTCTGGACGTGATTGTGGAACTGCGTGACGTCGATAAGCCCGCCTGTGTCGCGCAAGTGGTGTACCGGTGGTACCCGGCGTGAACAACACCCCCCTGCCCACCGGTGACGAGAAGACCCGCGCGGTACGCTCAATGTTCGACGCCATCGCCGGTCGCTATGAGATGGTCAACAAGATGATGACGCTGGGCTTGGACTCACGGTGGCGTCGTCGTGCGGTGAGTGACCTGCGATTGCCCGCGAACAGCCTGGTGCTGGACGTGGCGGCGGGCACCGGCGATTTCACTCGCGAGCTTGAGCGCCAATCCCAGCGCACAGTGGCCACCGATCTCAGCTACGGCATGCTGCACGCGGGACGTCAGATGGAGCGTCGTGTACAGGCCGACGCATCAGCGATGCCCTTTCGCACCGCCGGTTTCGACGGGCTGACCTGTGGTTACGCGCTGAGAAACTTCACCGATCTCGGCGCCACCTTCGACGAGATGGCGCGCGTCGTGCGACCCGGCGGACGCCTGTCGCTGCTCGAAGTCGCCGAACCTGAGAAGGGGCCGCTGCGGGCGGGCTTTCGGATCTGGTTTCGCCTCGTGGTGCCCTTCATCGGCTCGCTCGTCTCGGATCGGGCGGCGTATCACTACTTGCCACGGTCGACGGCCTACCTCCCGCCGACCGAGCAGATCGTGTCGATGCTCAACGCGTCGGGTTTTAGCGCCGTGAACCATCGACGGGTGATGGGTGGTCTCAGCCAGCAGTTCATCGCGACGCGGAACGCCTGATGTTCCAGCGCCGAGCGATCGCTCCCTTACTACCGTCGCAGTTGCGCACCCTGGGCGCGCGCTCGGGCTGGCTACTCGATTCGCCCGACACGTTGCGCGTGGGATTCGGCGGTGCGGCGTACACGTTGGACTTGCCCCACGGAGTCAGCGACACCGACGAGGTGCGGCGCCAATTGGCCGAGCTCACCGTGATCGGTGACGATGGCCCATCGGGTTCGGGCGTCGTGGCGATGGGAACGTTGCCGTTCAATCGCGAAGCGCCCAGCCGACTCGACGTGCCGCGTTACGTCATCACGCAGAGCGCCCAGGGTACCTGGATCTCCTGCGCGGACGACGCGCCGTGGCGACACTTCATCGACGACGAGGCCTTGGCGGTGCAAGAAGCGCAAATGGCCCGCAGCGTCACCTATCGACCATCACCCGAGGAATACGCTCACCACGTCGCCAACGCCGTGGAGTTGCTGCGGCGCAAGGAGATCGACAAGGTGGTTCTGGCGCGCGCCATCGTCGGCACGGTCGAGCACGATATCGATTGCGGTGCCGTGGCCCAGCGTTTGCGGGTACGCGAGCCCTCGTGCACCATCTACGGTCTTCCCACCACCGATGGTCGACGTTACGTGGGCGCCAGTCCCGAATTGCTCGTTCGCCGCCAGGGTGGCGACGTCACGTGCCATCCCCTGGCGGGGACGATCGCCATACCGAGTGACGTCGATCCCGAGGACTACCACGCCTGGTTGTTGGGTAGCGCCAAGAATCTCCACGAGCACGGCGTGCTGGTCGATGATGTCGTCTCCACCCTCGGGCGCTACTACGAGGACATCACCGCCGACGCGACGCCCTCGATTGTGACGCTGCGCACCGTGGCGCACCTGGGCACCTGGATTCACGGCCAACACTCGCAGGCCTCGCTCGCGCCCGACGCCTTGGCCCTGCTCGACGTGCTCCACCCCACGGCCGCCGTCGGCGGTTTGCCGCGCGTGGCCGCTTATGAGCTCTTGCAGCGACTCGAACCCTTCGACCGTGGACACTACGCGGGTCCGGTGGGCTGGATCGACCAGAACGGTGACGGTGAGTTTTGGATCGGGATCCGCGGCGTGTTGGTGAGCGGCGCGGACTTCGAGGCCTGGGCCGGTGCGGGCATCGTCTCTGAGTCCGATCCGATTGCCGAACGAGAGGAGACCCGCGACAAACTCGCGAGCGTCCTCAGTTCGGTGTTACTCGATCGGATCTAGAGATCTGGCGAAGGGCCGTTGTAGGGCCCACTTGGTAACCAACCAGAGCGCCTCGTAGACAATGGATGAGCTCATCTTGGAATCGCCCAATTTGCGATCGCGGAAGGAGATGGGCACCTCGGCGATGCTCGCGCCGCCGCGGCGGGCCCGATACGTCATCTCGATCTGGAAACCGTATCCGTCGGCCCTCACCGATTGGTAGTCAATCTTGCGCAGCGCCGAGTGCGAATACACGCGGTATCCGGCGGTCGAGTCGGCAACGTGCAGACGCAACATCAGCGAGGCGTATTCGTTGCCGCCGCGCGACAGGAGCCGTCGCGAGCGCTTCCACTGCGGTATGCGCCCGCCGGGCACGTAGCGTGAGCCGATGACCACCTCGTGGTGGGCGGCGGCCTCCAGCAACGAGGGAAGGGCGGCGGGGTCGTGTGAGAAGTCGCAATCGATCTCGACAAAGGTGTCGTAACCCTGGTCCAGGCCCCAGGAGAACCCCGCGCGGTACGCAGCACCGAGGCCGCTCTTACCCTCACGTCGCAGGATGAAGATCTGTCCCATTTCGTCAGCCACGTCGCGGGCTTTGTCAGCCGTGCCGTCGGGGCTGGCGTCGTCCACCACGAGCACGTGCGCATCGGGCACGATCGAGCGCAGGGCGCGCAGCATGGCCTCCACGTTCATGGCCTCGTTATACGTGGGAAGCACAACGAGTAGGCGCATCACCGAATTCTAGTGAGGTCGCGTAGACTTACTCGAGTCAGTGCCGCCTGCGTGGGCCGCGTTTTCCGACTCGTTGAGAGATTCTTATGACCGATGCCACAAAGAGGCGATTCGCCTTGCCGCGCGAGATCCGCATCATTCTCAGCGTCGGTTGTCTGGTGTTCGTTTTCGAGTACCTCGTGTTGCCACAATTCGCCTCGGCGCACCACTCGCTGCATTTGCTGGCCCTCTTGAATCCCTTCCTCGTGGTGCTCGCCGTCGTTCTTGAGATGGCCGCCATCTACGCCTACGTGGAACTGACGCGCGCGGTGCTCTACCCCCACGCTCCCAGCCGCTTCAACATCTTGCGGGTCAATCTGGCGGGACTGGCCATTGGCCACGTGGTGCCCGGCGGGGCTGCGCCCTCGGGTGCACTCGCGTATCGCATCTTCAGCGAACTCGACGTGCCCAAGGACACCAGGGCCTTCGGTCTGGCCGCCCAGGGCGCGGGTTCGGCGGTGGTGCTCAATATCCTGTTTTGGATCGCCTTGGTCATCTCGATCCCCCTGAACGGCTTCAACCCGGCCTACGGTTTCGCCGCCCTGGCCGGCGTCTTCTTGCTGATGGCGTTCTTCGGGACGGTGTTCTTGATCACGCGTGGGCAAAAGCGCGCCGACGCCTGGTTGCGGGTGGCGGCGCGCCATATCCCTGCGCTCAACCCGGACAAGATCTCCGATCTTCTCGTCAAGGTGGCCGGTCGCATCAACCTGCTGATCAGCTCGCGCCGCACGCTCTGGACCGCCTTCACCTGGGCCAGCCTCAACTGGCTCCTCGACGCCGCGTGCCTGTGGGTCTTCATCTGGTCCTTCGGCACCAGGATCTCGCCCATCGACTTGCTGGTCGCCTACGGACTCGCCAACGTGCTAGCGGCCATTCCCGTCACCCCGGCGGGTCTCGGAGTCGTCGAGGGCGTCCTCATTCCCGCCCTGGTGGGATTCGGCGTCCCTCATAGCCAGGCAGTCCTCGCCGTGCTGGCCTATCGCCTGGTGAACTTCTGGATTCCTATCCCCATCGGGGGTGCGGCGTACGCCAGCTTGCAGTTTCGACGTCAGCCGCTCAAGAACGCAGCGACAGCGAACGGGAACGCTGCGTTGCCCGACGCTTGAGCTCCGACTGCGCCGAGAAGTCGTTCACCGACTGCAGTCGACGCCAACGCCGATCAGTACCCAGCACCCAGGTGAAGCAGTCGTCACGCCACGTCACGTCGAAGGCTTCGAGGACGTCATTTTGCAGCGACGGCGTCTCGATGGGCACCAGTACCTCGACGCGACGGTCGAGGTTGCGCTCCATCACGTCTGCGGAACCCATGTAGATCGAAAAGCTTCCCTCGCCAGGACGCCCGAAAATGAAGAGGCGCGAGTGCTCGAGGAACTCTCCCACCAGACTGTGCACTGTGATGTTCTCGGAAAGTCCCGCCACACCGGGGCGCAAGCTGCACAGGGTGCGCACCTCGAGACGGATCTCCACTCCGGCGCTCGAGGCCTCGTAGAGGGCGTCGATCACCGTGGGGTCGGTCAAACCGTTGGTCTTCATCAAGATTCGACCCTGCTCGCCACGATCGCGTTGCTGCGCGATCAATTCCACCATGCGCTCTCGCACGAAGAAGGGGCTCACCACAATCTTCTCGTAGTTGCCGTTCTTGGAGAAGCCCGTGAGGAAGTTGAACAGTTCTCCCACGTCACGGGTGATCGCGGGGTCGCAGGTCAGTAGTCCGAAGTCCTCGTAGTTACGTGCCGTCTTGGAGTTGTAGTTGCCCGAGGCGATGTGCACGTAACGCGTGGTGGCCTCGCCTTCATTACGTACCACCAGGGCCGTCTTGCAATGGGTCTTGAGACCCACAATCCCGTAGACCACGTGCACCCCGGAGTCTTCGAGGGCCTTGGCCCATTCGATGTTGGCTGCCTCGTCAAAACGCGCCTTGAGTTCGACCAGCGCCACCACCTGCTTGCCCTGTTCTGCGGCGTGGATCAGCGAAGCAACGATGGGCGAGTCACCCGAGGTGCGATACAACGTCTGCTTGATGGCGACCACGTCGGGGTCACGGGCGGCCTGGTCAATGAAGATCTCGACGGAGTCGCTGAAGGACTCGTAGGGATGGTGCAACAAGATGTCACCCTCGCGTACGGCGGCGAACACGTCGCCCACGTGGTCTCCGTCGAGGAGGCGCCGAGGGGTCAGTGGTGACCATCCCTCCCCCTTGAGCTCCGGCCGGTCGATCGCGTAGAGGCTCCAGAAATCGTGCAGTCCCAACGGCGCGTCGGTGATGTAGACGTTGGAGCGGTCGAGATCGAGCTGGGAGACCAGCAACTCCAAGAAGTCCGGTGACATGCCGCTCTGGATCTCCACGCGCAGGGCCTCACCGAAGCGCCGCCGACGAAGCTCGACCTCGAGCGCCACCAGTAGGTCGTCGGCCTCGTCTTCTTCCAGTGACAGGTCGGCGTTGCGCGTCACTCGGAACAAGTCCGCGCGACCAACGTTCATGCCGGGGAACAAGTGCTGAAGGTTGGACATAATGAGGTCTTCGAGCAATACCCAGCGACTCTCGCCCACACGCATGAAACGCGGGAGCGAACTGGGCACCTTGATACGGGCATTGCGCTCCTCGCTGGTGTGTTCGTCGGTCACTGTGACCGCGATGTTGAGTGACAGATTCGAGATCATCGGGAACGGGTGGCCCGGATCCACCGCCAGCGGCGTCAGTACGGGGTAGACGTGCTGCTCGAAGTAGGCGATCAGCTCCTCGCGCTCGTCCTCACCGATGTCGCGGTAGCGCACGACGGCGATGCCATCGGACACCAGCTCGGGCAACAGCACATCGAGAACGAGACGATCCTGTCTCTCGACGAGCGCCAGGACCCGCTCGCGGATGTCGGCGAGCTGCTGACGAGGACGGACACCGTCCACCGAGGGGGTCTGCACCCCCGCGGCCACCTTGTCCTCGAGACTGACGACGCGCACCTGGAAGAACTCGTCGATCATGTCGGCGAAGATCGCGATGAACTTGCAACGCTCGAGAATCGGCAGACTCTTGTCGTCGGCCAAATCGAGCAAACGAGAACCGAATTCCAACCGTGACAACTCGCGGCTCGAGAATCGCTCGGGTCCGAACGATTGAATATCAAATGCCACGAGGCGAAACACTTTCTACGAGAGAGTAACAACAACTTCAATGCTACGACTACTGTGGCAACGTGGCGAGACATGCACGGAGCGATGTGGTGAGCGTTTCGAGGCCACCGGTGACCAAGACGTCACAATCTCGTTCCACGGAGTTGGGTCTAATGGTGCTGGCGTGGGCCGTCGTCACTGGTTTTTACATCTTGATGTTCCTGGCGACCAAGGGCCATTTACCGGCTCGACTCGGTGCATTCCTTGGCGTATTGATCGCCGTCTCTCTCGTGATGCACTTCGCCATCCGCCGCTACGCGCCACGGGCCTCCCAAGTCCTGTTGCCCATCGCCACGTTGCTCAATGGCATCGGGTACGTGGAGATCGCTCGCTGGAACCCGACGCGCGCGGGGTATCAGGCGTTCTGGTTCATCGTCAGTGGGGTCATCGTGGTGTTGACCTTGAAATTCGTCAAGTCGATCCGTGACCTCGACCGTTACCGCTACCTCACGCTCACCGCGGCGATCCTGCTGATGCTCTCGCCCTTCACCCCACACTTCGGCGAGAACATCAACGGCGCCCGACTGTGGGTGGCGGTGGGCCCCCTCTCGTTCCAGCCCATCGAGATCGCCAAGGTCCTCCTGGTCTTCTTCTTCGCGTCCTACTTCGCCGCCAATCGCGAACTACTGTCGACGCCCACCCAGCGCTTCGCCGGACGATTGATCGTTCCCCCGAAGGTTCTCGTGCCCATCCTCGTGGCCTGGGGCGTCGCCCTGCTGATCCTCGGAGGCGAGAACGACATCGGTTTCGCCATGCTGCTCTTCGCTCTGTTCTTCGCCCTCCTGTGGGTGACGACGGGCTTGAAGAGTTACATCGGCCTGGGCCTCGCGTTGTTCGTCGGCGGGGCCTTGATCGCTGACAAGATGTTCCACCAGGTCCAACAGCGCGTCAATTACTGGCTCGACCCGTGGTCGGCCGCCAACTTTTATCACTCGAGCCAATTGGCATTGGGATGGTTCTCCCTCGCAGCGGGTGGCGTCGCCGGCACGGGACTGGGCCTCGGTCAGTCGGGCAATATCTCAGAGATCACTTCGGACATGATTTTCGCAGCCCTGGGCGAGGAGCTCGGATTCGTCGGCATCATCTTGATACTGAGCCTCTTCGCGGCCTTCGTCGGCGAGGGGTTTAGAATTGCCCAGCGTTCGCACTCGGACTTCGTACGCCTGACGGCCACGGGTTTGACGGCCACTATTGGACTGCAAGCCTTCTTCATCATGGCGGGCGTTTTGCGGATCGTGCCCTTCACCGGCATCACATTGCCGTTCATGGCCTACGGGGGCAGTTCACTCTTCGCCAACTATCTCATCGTGGCCCTGCTCCTGCGGATCAGTCACGAGAATGCCGAGGAGAAACGCGGCGGCGAGGTGGTCGCCATCTCGTTCGACTAGATCGACCCCAGGAGTTCATCGGCCACCAGTAGCGGCGCGGGATATCCCTGACGCAGGGCGATGCCCATCGCGTCGCTCGGACGACAGTCGAAGACGCGTCGGCCCCTGGAGGTCATGAGGTCGAGCTCGCCGTAGTAGACGCCGCCCTCTTCACGGACGATGCGCGTGGCGATGACGTCGGCGTGGAGTTCCTGCAGGATCAACGTCACCAGTTCACTGGTGCTCGGTCGACGTCCCACGACCCGACGCCACGCCTGATGAAGCGCCGTGGCGTCGCCGAGTGCCACGGGCAGCGTCAACTGACGTCGCGCGCCCTCAGCCTCGCGCAGCACGACCGCCGCGGTGGAAGTGGCGAAGTCGAAGAGTATCTCCTCGACGTGGACCACGCGAAATGCGATGTTGAGCGGCGACGTGGTGGATGTCTCGTCGTCCACGTTCAATTCCCCAGACGTCGCGACACCGACAACACGAGACCGCCGGCGGTGAAGAAGACGAGCGCCGCCGAGCCGCCGTAACTCAAAAGCGGTAGCGGAATCCCCGTCACCGGCATGATCCCCATCGTCATCCCGATGTTCTCAAAGCAACTGAAGGAGAAGAAGATGAAGATGCCGATGCACAGCAGCCGGCCCATCACGTCCTTGGCGTGGCGCCCGATCACCCACATTCGCCACGCGATGAAGGCCAGCAGCAGGATCACCGAACCAGCCCCGATGAAACCCAACTGTTCGCCGATGGCCGTGAAGATGAAGTCGGTGCGCTGCTCGGGTACGAAGCCCAGGACCGTTTGCAGGCCTTTGAAGATTCCCGCGCCCCAGAGTCCCCCGGCCCCGATGGCGCTCTTGGCGTTATGGACCTCGTAGAGCAGCGGTCCGATGGCCGTGTTGGTCGAATTCTGATTCAGGAACGACACGAAGCGGTCCACCTGGTACTTCTTCAAGAGGTCGAGGTACACCGCCGCCACGAGACCCGCGGAGCCGACGATGGAGAGGACCGTCATGAATCGCGGTGGGATGCCCGCCACGACCATCATTCCCGCTACGACCAGCACGATGATGATCGACGTCCCGAGGTCGGGCTGTAGGACGATGAGAACCAGTGGGGCTCCGGCCATGATGAGTAGGCGCACCACGTCGTACATCCGAAGACCCTCCGAGCGCCGCTGACAGAACGTCGCGACCGCCAGGATGATGAAAAGAACTGTGAACTCGCTGGGCTGGATCTGGATGAAGCCGAAGCTGTACCAGCGCTGGGCGCCCAGGGAACTCTTGCCGATCACGAATACGCCCGCCAGGGCGAAAAAGGAGCAGATGTACAGGGGTGTCGCGAGGATCTCCAGACGTCGATAATCGATACGCGCCATGATCGCCATCGCGACGATGCCGACGCAAACGAAGAACCCCTGACGTTCGAGGTAATAGTGAGGGTTATCGCCGGCGTTGACCAGTGCCACCCGCGTGGCGCTATAGGACATGAATGCGCCAAAGAAGCCCAGCACGACCAGAGCCAGGGCGAGTCCGTAGTCGACGTGGTTGCTCGGACGCCGTAGTGAGATGGCGCGGGCGTCGAGGGTACTGGTCACGCGATGGCCTTGATCAATTGGGCGCCGTCGAGGTCGGTGTTCCACCACCAGTTCATCTGACGCGCTACCGTGTAGGCCAGCATGGCCAGGCCGTTCGTGTGTCGACAACCGAGACCGGCGTGCAGGGCCAACCAGGCCGACGTGCGCGGCTCGTACGTGATATCCACGGCGATGGTGTCGCGCGTCACACCCTGCATGACCGCCGCCGCGTCCTCTCGTCCCGGCACGGGCGTCGTGTTGACGATGACGTCGACGGGCCGGTACAGCACAGTGTGATCCCTCACGTTGGGGTGGCGCGACACGATGCGCTCGACGTTGGCTTTACTACGGCCGTGCACGCTGACCGAGTGGACTCCTTCGAGGACTAGTGAGTCCACAATGGCGCGGGCCGCGCCGCCGGCGCCCAGCACCACGACGTACAGGTTCTCGACGGTGAGGTCGAACACCCCGCGCAGAGAGTCGACGAACCCGGGACCATCGGTCGCGGCACCCAGCAGCTGGCCCTCACGCCACAGGAGGGAATTGACGACTCCCAGGGACGCCGCGCGCTCGTCTAGTTGGTCACAGAGTTCAGCGGCCGCCGATTTGAGTGGCATGGTGACGGAGAGGGCGTCGACCGTGATGCCCATCAGGTCGCGCAGCGCGTGGGCGTCGGACTCAACGATCTCGTAGCGATGCGACGAACCCTGCAGCCCCGCCAGGGTCAAACCGGCCGCATGCAGTTCGGGCGAAAGGGAGTGGGCGATGGGTGATCCCGCCACGCCCAGACGCCAGTTCATCACACCCCGGCCTTGGCCGCGATGGCCTCCTGGGCCAACTGCTGCGCGTACGTCGTGGAGAAGGCCATGTCGCCACTCTTATCCACCAACACAAAGTACAACCAGGAGCCCGTTGGCGGATTTAGCACGGCCGCGAGCCCCTGGGGCGAGACGACGCAGATCGGCGTCGGTGTGAGACCCCCGTTCAGGTAAGTGTTGTAGGGGCTGGCGGTCTGGAGCATGGCGGGCGTGACCGTGCCGCCGTCCAAGCCCAGGGCGTAGAGCACGGTCGAGTCCATTTGCAAGGGCATGTTGCGCGCGAGTCGATTGAAGATCACCCGTGCCACGTCGGGCATGTTTTTGACGTAGTAGCCCTCCTTCTCGACAATCGAGGCGGCGATGATGAGCTGATAGGCGTCAAGACCCTGCGAGGTCGTCGTCGGGGTGAGGCCCGCAGCGGCGGCCTCCGTGGCGAAACCGGCTTGCATCGCTGCGAGCAATTGCGCCGGCGTCTCGCCGGGCGTGATGAGGTACAGGCCCGGACCGATCAGAGCCCCAAGGCTGCCCGAGGGGGGGTAGG
>ODAK010005548.1_pt1 | contig 12813 bp, 12 predicted proteins | sample 1539591 | NCBI WGS metagenome assembly ODAK01 (sample SAMEA3539303, study PRJEB22396) | soil metagenome | biome: tundra; feature: field; material: soil | place: USA | collected 2010-05 | depth 0.15 m | reverse complement strand
TTCGCGATCGTGGCGGGGGCGTTCGTGCCGATGAACTTCCTCGCCGTGCGCCTGTCGACCGCCTACCTGCATCCACGCGTGCTTGGCGGCTCCTCGAACCTGCCCGCCCCGATGGCCTTTACGTTCCTGGTGGCACTGGTGGCGATGGCGCTGCTGTTCGCGACGCTCTGCTCGTATGAGCTCGCCGCCAAGCGCACGCGCATGCTGCTCAAAGCGCGCAGCAGGATCCTCGGTTTCCAATGACCCCGCTCGCTACAGCTCTACCGGCAAACTCGAACGACGGCTACGTGGCGGCCGCCTACATAGTGTTTTTCGCGATCGTGCTGATCTACGTGGCGATCATGGCGATTCGCCTCACTCGGGTGGAGCGTGGCCTGCGCGAGTTGAACGAGCGCGCGGAGCGGCCTCAGCAAGAGGAGGCCTCGAGCCAGGTACGGGAGCGGGAGACGGTATGAGCGAGCTGCTGGCGCTCGGTATCTCCCACAAGACAGCGCCCGTGGCGTTGCGCGAGCGCCTGGCATTTACCGAGGCCGAGGCGAGTGAGTTCGCAAGGCAACTGACGGCAAGCGCCGAGGTGCGCGAGGCGGTCGTGATCTCCACCTGTAACCGCACCGAGGTCTACCTCGTCGTCGGCGACCCGGTACAGGCCGAGGGAGACGTGCTGGGACTGCTCGCCCGCCGTGCCGGGATCCGCCCGACGGAGCTGGCGCAGGAGATCTACTCGCCGCGCAACTGCGACGCCGCTCGCCAGCTCTACCGCGTGACCGCGGGCCTCGAGTCGATGATCGTCGGCGAGGCGGAGATCCAGGGCCAGGTCAGGCGCGCGCACGAGGCGGCGATGCGCGCTCACACCACGGGAGCGCTCTCGAACCGTCTATTCGCCGCCGCGCTGACGACGGGCAAGCGCGTGCGCACCGAGACGGAGATCGGCTCGAGCCGCGTGAGTGTCCCCTCGGTGGCCGTCGATCTCGCATTGAGCGTGCTTGGGGCCTTGGAGGAGCGTCACGTGGTAATCCTCGGCGCAGGCGAGACCAGCGAGCTGACAGCGCGTGCGCTCGCCGACCAAGGCGCGGGCACGATCTTTGTCGCTAACCGCCACGCCGACCGTGCGCTCAGCCTCGCCCAGCGCTTCGGCGGCTCGGTAGTCGGGCTCGATGGCCTCCCCGACCAGTTGCTGCACGCCGACATCGTCCTCTCCTCGACCTCCTCCCCCCATCCGATCGTCGGCCGCGAGGAGCTCGAGCTGGTGATGCGCGAGCGCGACGGGCGGCCGCTGCTTTTCATCGACATCGCGGTGCCACGCGACATCGACCCAGCCTGCGGTGAGATCGAGGGGGTGAGCCTGTACGACATCGACGACCTGCAGGCCGTCGTCGCCCGCAACCTGAGCACGCGTGCCAGCGAGGCGCCCCGCGCGATGGAGATCGTGGAGGAGGAGATCCACCGCTTCGCGCGCTGGCTCGGCCAGCTCGAGGTTCTGCCCACGGTGAGCGTGCTGCGCGAGCACGGCAACGCCCTCGTCGAGCAGGTGCTCGCCGAGAACGCCGGCCGCTGGGAGTCGGCCTCACCGCGCGATCTCGCCCGTATAGAGGCGGTCGCACGCGCCGTGATGAGCCGGCTGCTGCACGAGCCGACGATCCGCCTGCGGAGCCTGTCGGAGGAGCGCGGGCACGCGAGCCTCGAGCTTGTGCGCGAGCTATTCGGGCTGCGCGACGAGGAGGGCGCCGATGGGGCCGAGGCGGAGCTCGCCGAGGTCCACGACCTCCAGCGTCGCCGCAAGCAGGGCTGATGCGAATCGGAACCCGCGGGAGCGCGCTCGCGCTTACGCAGGCGGGCCAGGTAGCCGCGCTACTCGGCGGGGCGGAGATCGTCACGATCTCCACGAGCGGCGAGGACGCAGGGAGCGAGGACGCAGGGAATTACACGAAGAGCAAGGGCACTCCAGCTGACAAGTCGCGCTGGGTGGACACGATCGAGCAAGCGCTACTGGCCGGGGAGATCGACCTGGCGGTGCACTCGGCCAAGGACGTCCCAGGCGAGCTGGCCGACGGGCTGTCGTTGCTGGGCTCGCCCGCACGGGTACCTGCGGAGGACGTGCTGTGCGGCGCGCCTTCACTGGACGCCCTCCCCCAGGGCGCGCGTGTAGGTACCGGCAGCGTGCGTCGCGCGGCGCAACTGCGGGCAGCACGAGAGGATCTGCGAATGGTGTCGATCGGTGGCAACGTCGACACGCGCCTGAGCCGTCTCGGCGAGGATGGCCTGGACGCGATCGTGCTCGCGCGCGCCGGACTGGAGCGACTGGGCCGCGAGGAGGAGGTCGGCGCGGTGCTCGACCCAGCGCGCTTCGTGCCGGCCCCGGGCCAGGGCGTGCTCGCGCTCGAGGGACGCACGGGGGACAGCCTCGTGGAGGAGGCGGTGGGTGCGATCACCGACGCGGACACATTCGCGTGCCTGCAGGCCGAGCGTGCTGTGGCGCGCGGGCTGGGCGCGAGCTGTCACACACCGCTCGGCGCCCATGCGGTACCAGCCGGCTGCGGTTGTTTGAACCTGCGCGCCTGGGTCGGACTGCCCGACGGGTCGGAGTGGTGCAGCGACGAGTTGCTCGGTGGTTTCTACGATCCCAACGCGCTCGGGCTGCGGGTGGCAGAGCGAATGCAGGCGGCCGGAGCGCGGGAGCTGCTGCGCCGGGCGGAGGAGATGGCCATTGAGCACGCCTGAGGTTCCATTGAGCACGCCTGAGGTTCCGTTGAGCACGCCTGAGGTTGGGTGCGTCTATCTCGTCGGTGCGGGTCCGGGCGACCCCGGGCTGCTGACTGCACGCGCGCTGGAGCTGATCGCAAGCGCGGACGTGATCCTCTACGACCGCCTGATCCCCACCGCCGCGCTGGATGGAGCGCGCGCCGATGCCGACGTGCTGTTCGTGGGCAAGGAGGGCGGCGGCCCGTCGGTTCCCCAGGAGGAGACCGAGGCGCTGATGCTCGCGCGCGCCCAGGCCGGGCTGCGCGTCGTGCGCCTGAAGGGCGGCGATCCGTTCGTGTTCGGGCGAGGCGGCGAGGAGGCCCTGGCGCTGCGCGAGGCCGGTATCCCTTTCGAGATCGTCCCCGGCGTGACATCCGGTGTGGCCGCCGCGGCCTACGCGGGCATACCCGTCACCCATCGCGGGCGTGCGACTGCCGTGGCGTTGGTGACCGGGCACACCCGAGCGGACGATCCCGATGAGTCCCCCTTGGACTGGCCGGCGCTCGCGGCGTTCCCGGGAACGCTCGTGTTCTACATGGGTGTGCGCCAGCTACCCCAGATCGCGGAGTCGCTGATCGCCGCCGGGCGTCCCGCCTCCGAGCCCGTCGCGATCGTGGAACGCGGCACGCTTCCCGACCAGCGGACCGTGACCGGCACACTCGAGGACATCGCTCAACTCGCCCTGCGCGAGGAAGTACGAGCGCCTTCGATCACCGTGGTCGGGCCCGTCGTCGAGCTCGCCGAGCGTCTGGAGTGGCGGGCGGGCGGGATCCGACTTCCCCTCAGTGGACGTACCGTGGCGGTCACCCGCGCACGCGCCCAGGCCAGCGGCTTGGCGCGGCGGCTGGAAGAGCTGGGGGCGACCGTCATCCAGGCACCGGTGATCCGTAGCGAGCCCATCTTGGACCCCACCCGCCCCCCTCTCAAATTGACGGCGTATAACCTCATCTGCTTCACGAGTCCCAATGCGGTGGATAGGTTGTTCGAGTGTCTATCGCATGCGACCCACCCTCCCACGGATGCGCGCGCGTTCGCGGGGGCGCGGGTTGCGGCGATCGGTCCCGGCACGGCACGCGCGCTGGCCGAGCGCGGGCTGATCGCGGACATCGTGCCCGAGCGCTTCGTCGCGGAGGCGCTGGTCGAGGCGCTCGCCGGAGAGCCGGTCGAGCGTGCGCTGGTGGCGCAAGCCAGGCAGGCGCGCGACGTGATCCCGGACGCGCTGCGCGCGCGCGGCGCCGAGGTCGACGTGCTGGCGTTGTATGAGACCGTCGCCGAGCCCCTCTCTCCCCGAGCGCTTGCGGCAGCGCGGGAGGCCGACTACATCACCTTCACCTCCTCCTCCACCGTGCGCTTCTTCCTCGAGGCGGCGGGCGGTGGCGCCGGTCTTTCAGCTGAGACGCGGATCGTCTCGATCGGTCCGATCACGAGCGAGACCCTGCGTGAGCACGGACTCGTGCCGCATGTCGAGGCCGAGGATCACGATGTGGACGGGGTCATCCAGGCGCTGCTGGCGGACGTTGCGACGCGAACAGCCCCCTGAGCGGAGGACGCTCTTCGATCGGCACCCTGCGCATCTCCATCGGCGCGTCCAACTCCTGCGGGGGTAGCGCGATCGAGCCCGAGGCACGAGCATCGGTGAACTCGGGGCCGAGGAAGCGCGTCGAGGCGGCGAGGAGCACCGCATAGGCCATCGCGGAGAGCTCGCGCAGCGACTGGTGAGCATGCTGGCGAGACCCCAGATGCACTTGGGCAAGGCCATCTAGGCCCACCGCGCGCCACGCGTCGATCAACATCGCGATCTCCACGCCGTACCCGACGCTGAAGGGCAGGCGCGTGAGCAGCTCTCGCCGCGCAGCCACTTCGCCGGCGAGCGGCTGGTCGAAGACCGCGAGCTCGGGGGCGTGCAGGCTCAACAGCGGCCGGGCCAGCAGCTCGGTGACGCGGCCGCCCTCCCCCGGGCGGGCGTTCGAGCCCGATTGCGCGCCGTCGCGAAACGGCCGCTCGAAGCACCCCTTCACGAATTGGATCTCCGGCTCGCAGATCAAGGGTCCCAGCAGACCCATCAAGAAGCCGGCATGGAAGCCCTCGGTATCGGCGTCGAGGTAGGCGACGATGTCGCTTTGCACGATTCGCAGCGAGCGCCACATCGCATCGCCCTTGCCTTGCGCCGGGCCAAACTCGCTCGCGATGTCGTTCTCTTGAATCACGGCCAAGCCGGCGGCTGCGGCGATCTCAGCCGTCCCATCGGCCGACGCGGAGTCGATCACCAGCGCCTCGTCGATCAACCCAGCCGCCTGCAGCTCTGCGACGCACTCCGCGATCGCGCCGATCGTCGCGGCGACTTCGCGCGCCGGGAGGACGACCGCGATCGAATCGCGCTTGGCGGCGAGCAGGCGCTCCAAAGGAAACTGCTCGGCCTTGAAGCTGCGCCGTGCGCGCCAGTTGGTAGCCCCCAGGTCGTGGTTCATCCTCCCTAACTTAACCGCCGGCGGCGGTGGCTCCGGCGCTCGCGATCGCGTGAGGAGGATCGGCGAACTCCTCGACGATCTTTGGGCGGCGTGACTGGAGGCTAGCCGGGCGGTTTGTAGTCGGGTGGTTGGGCTGCCGAGTGGTTGAGCTGCCCAGATTTTGGGTAGACCGTCGCTATGACTACTGGAACCTCTTTATTTTTCATCGCCGTCGGCGCGATCCTGCGCTATGCGGTCACGACTACGGTGTCGGGCATTTCGCTGCCGACAGTGGGCCTGATCCTGATGATCATCGGTATCGCGGGATTGGTGCTGTCGCTCTTCTACATGCTGGCCTGGAGGCCGCGACGCGGTCGGGTGGTGCGGGATCGAGTGATCGAGCGCGAGCCTTACGAAGATCCGGCGACCCGTCCCTAATCGCGACCCGTCTCTAATCACGACCGGTCTCTAACCACGCTCCGCCCCTAACCACGCTCCCTCTCTAGCCCGAAACTCGAGAAAAGATGGCCCAAGAAAAGATGGCCCGAGAAAAGATGGCCAAAGATCATGGTCCCAGCGTGAAGAACGACAAGCAGTACGAAGGGCTGCGCAAAAAGGGCATGAGCAGAACGTGCGGCGAAGATCGCGAACACGGCGGGGGCTTCGAGCAAGGGGGGCAAGGGCAGTCACGGCGGCTCCGCGCAGAGTAAAAAAGCGGCGGTCCGGGCAGCGGGGGAACCGCGCCCAGAAGCAGGCGGCCTCAGGAAGGCTTACTGGATGGAGATCGAGGGTCGTTGGTTGAGCGCGGCGGGACCGGGAGGTCTCGTGCAGCGGATTACTCCTGGGGTAAGCCGGGTACATTTGATGGGCGATGCCCAGCACTCCCAGATACGAGCAGGAACAGGCCGACGCGGCGGCCGTGGAAGCCGCGGGTATCGGGGGCGTGAGCGGTGAGGGCGCGCTCGGCGAGGGCGAAGCGCGGCTGGACCCCGCCCAACGTCCGGTCACCGAGGCAGGAGGCGGCGTCTCCGAGGGCTTCGAGGAGGCAGAGCGCGCTTTGATCGAGCACGCCTCTCATGGCGATCAGCAGGCCGCCCACGCGATCCTGCACGATCAGGGCCCGCCCGAGGAGGAGCTCACGGGGCGGGAGGATTCAGACTCAGACCACGAGCGCAGCAGCGAGCTCGGCGACGAGCGGTGAGTCCTGGCGCGGGCCGCGAGACGCGGCCGCTGCGCGAGTACAAAGCCAAACGGGACTTCTCCAGCACGCCCGAGCCTGGGGGCGGCGCGGGCGAGTCCTCGGGGGGCGCGAGCGGGGGGCGGGAGGAGTCGTCGAGTGCCGCGGGGGCGCGGGGGGACGAGCGGCGGCGGCGGGACGAGCGGCGGCGGGAGCAGCGGCACGAGACCATACGCGCGGTTGAGGCTGGGATACTGACCCTCGATGAGGTCGAGTCGCACGAGGGGGATCGACCTGCTGGTCGAGGCAGGAGCGGTTCTGGCCAGCTCTCTGGACCCGAGAACCACGATGCGAGAAGTCGCAAAGCTCACCGTGCCGCGGCTGGCCGATATCTGTGTGATCGACCTGCTCGACGACGACGGCAAGATCAACGAGGTCGCCGTCGTCGCGGCTGACGAAGAGATAGCGCGCGGCATCGAGCGGCTGCGCGCTCGCTCTCCGCTGGATCCCGATGGCGAGCATCCCGTTGCCCGGGTCATCCGCAGCGGCCAGCCCGAATTGCTTGCCGAGATGGCCGACACCTCGCTGCGAAGCTTCGCCGAGGGAGCGGCCCACGCGGAGTTCATGATCGTCCATCACTACCGCTCGGCGGTCGTCGCGCCGCTGCGCGCACGCGGCCGCACGCTCGGCGCGATCTCGATCTTGCGGGTCGAGCCGAGCAGGCCACTCGGGCAGAGCGAGAGACCCTACGGCCAGCAGGACCTCGAGCTCGCCTCAGAGCTCGCGCGGCGGGCGGCCCTGGCGATCGACAACGCTCGCCTGTTCTCCGACCTTCGCCGTCTCGAGCGGCGCCTGGAGGCGATCCTCATCAACGTCGCCGAGGCGATCACGGTCGTGGATCGCGCTGGAGCGACGATTTTCGCCAATCAAGCCGCCGCGGATCTCCTGCAAGTGGCCTCGCCCAGCGAGCTGACCAACGCCCCCCCGGGCACAATCATGCAGCGCTTCCTGGTCTTAGACGAGCAGGGGCGCGAGCTCGATCTGCAGAGCATGCCCGGAAGGCGGCTGTTTGCGGGCGAGCATCCGGAGCCGCAACTGGTGCGAAACATAGTCCGCGCGAGCGGTGAGGAGCGCTGGATCGTGGCGCGCGCCTCCCCAGTCGCTGACCCCGACACGGGGGAGATGCTCTACGCGGTCAACGTCTTCGAGGACGTCACTCCGATCAAGCGCGCGCAGCTCGCCGAGAGCTTCCTCGCGGAGGCAAGTCGCGTGCTTTCCTCCTCGCTCGACTACGAGCAGACGCTCCAGCGCGTAACGCAACTCACCGTGCCACAAGTCGCCGACTGGTGCGCAATCGATCTCCTGGACGAGCACGAGCAGATCGAACGGGTGGCGGTCCACCACGCCGACCCGGCAAAGCTCGAGCTCGCCGAAGCGCTCGATCGGGCCTATCCCCAGCTACGCGACGATCCCACCGGCGTCCCGGAGGTGCTTCGCAATGGGCAGGCGCGCATCTTCACAGGCGAGCGACTGGATGCTCTGATGGCCAGCGCGCGCGATCGGAAGCACCTCGAGCTGCAGCGCGCACTCGGCAGGACCGCCGTGATCATCGTGCCGATGACCGTTGCCGCAAAGGTCATCGGCACGATCACGCTGGCCATGTCGGTATCCGGGCGTCACTTCTCCGACGCGGATCTCTCGCTTGCCGAGGAGCTCGGTCGCCGAGCGGGCACCGGCGTCGAGAACGCGCGGCTCTATACCGAGCGAGCGCGGATCGCGCACACGCTGCAGCGCTCGTTGCTCCCAGAGTCTCTGCCGGAGATCGCCGGTGTGGAGCTGCAGACGCTCTACGCGGCCGCCGGCGAGCTGAACGAGGTGGGCGGCGACTTCTACGACGTCTTCGACTACGACGATGCCCGCACGATGCTCGTGATCGGCGACGTCTGCGGCAAAGGGCCCCGAGCGGCTGGTGTGACGGCCCTGGCCCGCCACACGCTCCGCGCCGCCGCGATCGGCGACCAGTCGCCCACGGACATGCTCTACACGCTCCACCAGGCATTGCTACGCCAACCACCGGGGGCGGATCTGTGCACCGTCTGCCTGATCATGCTCGAACGCGAAGCGGGCGGCGCGCGGCTCACGATCGCGCTCGCCGGGCACCCGCCCCCGCTGCTGATCAGATCAGGCGGAGAGGTCGAGCAGGTCGGCCGCAGTGGCACGGTCCTCGGGGTCATCGACCCGCTCAACATCGACGAGAGCGAGATCACGCTCGGCGCCGGAGAGACACTGTTGATGTACACCGACGGCGTGATCGAGGCGGGCAGGCCGGACAATCTGCTCGGCGAGCAAGGGCTGCTCGACCTCTGCGCGGTGGCGCCAAGCCTCCCGCTTACCGACTTTCTCGAGCACATCGAGCTCGCGGCCCTCACATGTGCACAGGAACGACTCCGCGATGACATCGCGCTGCTGGCATTCCGCATAGAAGGTTGATTGCGCGCACGAGAAGTACGTCACGCACGTAAGTGGAGCGTCGAGCACCTAAACGGGGCACTAATCGTGCGCTAAGGTTTCGCCTATGGGGATCCAGAGCAACCTCTTGATTGACGTAAGCCGCGAGGGGGAGCGGGTGGTGCTGCGGCTCGACGGTGAGCTCGACCTGGCCAGCGTCCCGCTGCTCGAGAGCGAGCTCGAGGGCGCCACACAGGATGATCCGGCGACGATCGTGCTCGATCTACGCGGGCTCGAGTTCATCGATTCCACCGGCCTGCGAGCGATCCTCTTACTCGACAAGCGCTCCACAGAGCGCGGAGCGACGCTCGCGCTCGTCCGCGGCTCCCCGCAGGTCCAGCGGCTGATGACCATGACCCGCGTGGACGAGCATCTGAAGATCATCGCCACCCCCGAGGAGATCCTCCTTTAGGGTTGGTAGAAGTCGCCGGTATGCCATCTCCGGTGATTGCCTTCCTCTCCGACTACGGTCACCTAGATGAGTTCGTCGGTGTCTGTCACGGGGTGATCGCGCGGCGCGCTCCGAGCGCGCGTGTGATCGACCTGACCCATTCGATCCCCCGCCACGACGTGCGCGCGGGCGCATTGGTGCTGCGCAGCACGCTCGCCTACACCCCCGCGGAAGTCCACCTCGCGGTAGTCGACCCCGAGGTGGGCGCCGTCGGCACCAACGCCCGGCGGGCAGTCGCGCTGCGCACCGTCGCCGGTCCCCTGCTCGTCGGGCCCGACAATGGGCTTCTGATGCTCGCCGCCGAGTGGTTGGGAGGGGCAAGCGAGGCTGTGGACATCGGGCGCTCGCCCGAGCGCCTGGAGCCCGTCTCGGCAACCTTTCACGGGCGTGACATCTTTGCGCCCGTCGCCGCCGCGCTGGCAGCGGGCGAGTCACTCGCGGGCATCGGCGAGCCACTCGCGGTGGAGGAGCTGCGCGCCCTCGAGCTGCCCGTGGCGCAACTGCTCGACGGTGCGCTGCTCACCCACGTGCTGCGCTTCGATCACTTCGGGAACCTGATCCTCGACGCCTCTCACGAGCAGCTGAGGGCGGCTGGCATCCCGCTGGGCGGAGCGCTCTGTGTAGAGGTCGCGGGAAACCTTCACCCGGCGCGCTACGCATCCACGTTTGCCGATGTCCTCCCCGGCGAGCTGTTGCTCTACGAGGACGCTCAACTGATGGCGGCGCTCGCCGTCAACCGCGGCTCGGCCGCCGAGGACCTCGGCGTCGAGCGCGACAGCGAGCTGTTGATAAGACTCGCGTGAGTCCTCTCGGCCGGCCACGGGTGCACCTGCGCGAGACTGCCTCCACCAACGCGCTCGCGCGCGAGCTCGCGCTCGCCGGGACGCCGCATGGCACGCTCGTCACGGCTTCCACGCAGACCGCCGGACGCGGGCGCCAGGGTCGCCGTTGGAGCGCCCCGGCGAACAGCTCCCTGCTGATGTCACTCGTCCTGCACTCCCCTCCATCTCTGCTGCCGTTGATCGCCGCGGTCGCAATCTGCGACGTGGTGGAGGACGGCGCTCAGATCAAGTGGCCAAACGACATCGTGCTGCCGCGCGCAAACGGCCTGGCAAAGCTCGCGGGAATCCTCGCCGAGGGACAGCCCCAAGCGGGCTGGGCCGTGCTCGGAATCGGCCTCAACGTTGCCGTCCGACTGGAGGAGTTGCCCGTCGAGCTGCGCTCCACCGCTGCCACCCTCGGCTACTCGCCGGAGGCGATCGAGCCACTGCTCGAGCGTCTGCTCGCAGCGCTAGGACAGAGGTTGGCTGAGCCCGCCGCAGCGACGCTCACGGCCTGGCGTCTACGCGATGCGCTGCATGGGCGCGAGATCACTTGGGGGACACACGGGCCAGTGGGGTTGGTCGGGCGCGGGCGAGCTGAGGGGATCGACGACATGGGGCGCCTCACCGTTGCGCTCTCCAGTGGGGGACACGCCACGCTTGACGCGGGCGAGGTCCATCTGGAGTCAGCTCACTCCTCGGCGTGATCGAGCGCCTGCTCGACATTGCGCTGCAGCTTCTCCCCCATACCCGGCGCCAGCTCGCCACCATTGTCCTCGGCCTTCCCAGGCCCGCTCGACAGCGCCTCCGTCAGCACTGCGTCGCTAGGCGCCTGCTTGCCTCTACGCCGGCCCTTACCGGCCCCTGCCGGACGACCAGGACTCCCGCCCGTCCCGTTCGTGGCGTTTGCGCCGTTTGCGGCGCCCTTGGAACCCTTGCGCCGGCGCCGGGCGTTACGGGCGCGACGTTTCGGGAAGTTGCGCAAAAGCTCGCGAGCAAGTGCCGGTGGCTTACGCGCCATCCGCGTGCGCGCGCCTCGCAGCGCCTCCTCAGCCTCGGGGGTATGCGCCAGCGCGGCAGCCAGCAGCGCGGCAGCCAGCCGGCGGTCCTGCTTGCGCGCGGCGTGGATCAACCGCCGTGCGTTACGCGCGTGCGCGCCCCCGGCAGAGTTGACGAGCAGGCCCAGCAGTCGCTTTGTCTCCGGCCAGCGCTGCACCGCGTACTCCTCGTGCACGTCGCGCGTGTACTCCGCCAATCGCCAAATCCAGGCGTTGGCCTGATCACGGCGGCCGATGCGCCGCTCGACCAGCGCACGCAGCATGATCTTCGACGCCTCCCTGCGCTCGTCGCGCGGCCAACCTCCGATGATGTCGATCGCCGTATCGAAGGTGTCGGGATCGCCCAGCGCCGGGATGTCGGTCAGGGCCCTCAACCGCAGCTGCGCGTTCTTGTTGCGCTGCACCGCGGTGATCAGGAAGCGGCTCTTCAGCTCGCCGGTCCGATCGAAGTTGAGCATCGCTCGAGCCCTGCGCCAGCCGTTCGGTGCGACGCGCGCCCCGGCCAGCGCCGCCCACACGTGCTGCTCGCCGTAATCGAGGTGCTCGACCGCGATCCGCCACAGCTCACGCTCGAATACCTCAAAGCGCCGCTCCTCCTCAGCGCACACGGGCAGCACGCGCCGCTCCACCCGCATCCTGCGTCCGCGACCGCGACGTACCGGACCGACGACGATCGCCCCACCGCGGTATACGTCGCGGTCGAGCAACGAGTGCAACGTCACAACGGGGTCGTCGTGCTTGGTGGCGGGGTGCACGAAGTCGACCACCAACCCCGCCTCCTTGCCGGGATGGCGGCGGGTGACGCGACCCACGCGCTGCTGGTAGATGCGCTTGGACGCGGTCGGCGCCAGATGCACACAGACGGTCGCCCGCGGGCTGTTCCAGCCCTCCGCGAGCAGCTGTGCGTTGATCAGGACGTCGATGTCGCCTCGCTCATAACGGGCGAGGATCCCGGCCAGCTCGCGCTTGGGTGTCTCCCCCGAGACCGCCTGCGCCTTCAATCCCTCAGCACGAAACGCCTCGGCGAGGTTGTACGCATGGCGCACTCCAGCGGCGTATACGACACCGGGCACTCCGTTGAAGCGTGTTTTGTAGAGGTTGGCCGCGGCCATGTTGAACGGCTGCTGGTCGAGCAGCTCGGCGAGCTCCTCCTGGTCGAACTCGGTGTCCACCTCGCCCCTGCGCAGCGGCACCTTGGCGATCGTGCGCACGCCCGTGCCGGGTGAGATCCGCACGCAGCGCAGCGGCGAGATCACGCCGCGCCGCGCCGCCTGGGCGAGATCGAAGCGCGAGGTCTGCGTCGGGAACAGGTCGGTCACGTGTCGCGCGATCAGCGCGCCCGTGGCGGTCATGCCGATGAAGATCGGCCCCGTCCACGCCCTGATCGCCGCGCTCGTCTTCTCCCCCAGCGCCGTATGCGCCTCATCGCAGATGACGATCGTGTAGGCGCTGGAGATCTTGCCCGCGTTACGCACGAACCACTGGTATGTCTCGACCGTCACAGGACCCTTGGTCGAGTCCTCTCCCACGAGCAAAGCACGGCTGATGCGCTTGGAGTAGCCGCGCTGGCGCAGCTCGCCGTGGAACTGATCGACGAGGTTGCGCCGGTGGG
>ODAK010005547.1_pt1 | contig 12813 bp, 12 predicted proteins | sample 1539591 | NCBI WGS metagenome assembly ODAK01 (sample SAMEA3539303, study PRJEB22396) | soil metagenome | biome: tundra; feature: field; material: soil | place: USA | collected 2010-05 | depth 0.15 m | reverse complement strand
GGTGTCGGCGGCCTTGCGCACGATCGGTTTGGCGTTGAACGCGACACCGAGTCCCGCGCGCCCGAGCATGTCGAGATCGTTGGCGCCGTCGCCAATCGCGATCGTCTGGGTGAGTGGCACACCTGCCGATGCGGCGAAACGTTCGAGCGCAGCGGCCTTTCCCGGCCGGTCGATGATCGGCCCTACCAGTCTTCCGGTGAGCAGCCCATCGACGACGTCGAGGGTGTTGGCGGCGGCGAAGTCGAGGCCGAGTTCGTCGACGAGACCGTCGGTGATCTGGCTGAACCCGCCGCTCACGATCGCCACCAGGTACCCGAGACGCTTCAGAGTACGTACCAGGGTTCGGGCGCCCGGCGTGAGCACCAGCGAGTCGCGCACCTCGGCTAGCACAGATACGGGCAGTCCTTTGAGCAGCGCCACCCGCTCTCGCAACGACTGTTCGAAATCCAACTCACCCCGCATCGCAGCCTGCGTGATCGTCGCCACCTGCTCGGCACAGCCTGCGCGTTCGGCCAGCAGCTCGATGACCTCGCCGCGCACGAGCGTCGAGTCGACGTCCATGACGACGAGCCGCTTCGCCCGGCGGTACAGCCCACTGCGCTGGACGGCGACGTCGACCTGGAGCAACGCAGCCTGCGCGTTCAGTTCGGCACGCAAGAGATCCGGGTTCGCACCGGACACGTCCATCTCGATGCAGGTCACCGGGTGGCTGGCGAGCCGCACGATGCGGTCGATGTTCGCGCCGTGACTGGCAATGCAGCCGGCGACACCGGCCATGGCCGCAGGCAGGAGCGGGTGGCCCAGCACGGTGACGTGCAGGGGGCCAGCGAGTGGGCTCGCGTCGACGTGCGGCCCGACCGTCATTTCGATCTCGAGACCGAGTTCGCGTGCCGCGTGTGACAGTCCGTCGCGTAACGCGAGTTCGTTGGCCGCGTCGGTACCTGCTAGGTCGGCGAGCACGCCGAGGATCAGCCGGCCACGCAACACAATTTGCTCGGTGTCGACGACGAGCAAGGGAAACCTCGCCAACTCGCTGAACAGGCGCGAAGTCACGCCGGGCCGATCGCGGCCGGTCAGCGTGACCAGCAAAGTGCGGTCGACAGTCATCTCAGATCGGGCTCGACAGCGCCGGCGCGTCCACCCGTGGGCAAGGCGAGCAGGGGCACGTTGTAGGCGACCATCGCCGCCTCTCGAACCGCGTGAGACAGCGCACTGAGCGCCTGATTTCGAGCGTGACTGCCGGACGCCGAGATGGCGCCGGCATCTGCGCGAGCAGCGCGCACGATCCGCCACAGCATGAGCGCACGTTCGGCGAGAGCGCGCGCAGGGGGTGGCCAACCAGGTGGAAATCGCTGCCCTGCAGCACGCAATGCCGCTTCGGCCTCCTTACGACCGGCGGCGACCTCGGGTCTCCAATGCGCGAGGTCGAGGGCGGCGAGCTCGTTGGTCGCCGCGCGCAACGCACGGCCGAGCGCGCGATCGGCCTGCTCGACCACGTGGAGTGGATCGGGCGCGGGCAGGTCACCGATCGGTGCGAAGGCCGCTGCCGGAGTAGGAGGTTCGCCGAGCACCGCGATCTCGAGCACATCGACGGACTCGCGCGGTTCGATCAATACTTGCCAGCGCCAACCCCGGTAGGACGACCCCCGCTTGTCCGGCGCCGGGATGAGCCCGATCCTCGCCTGCTCAGTGACAAGGAGGATGCCGCATTCGGCCTCGAGCGCGGCCACCGAGAACGGGCCCACGCCGGTCAGCCCGAGCGGGTCTCCTGCCACCGGTAGCACCAGCGACACTTCACTCACGCCGATGCGCAGCAACCGTCCGACGACATCAGCGAGGGCAAACTCGACAGCGACCGCACCAACGTCAGGAACCCTCGCGACCAGCTCCACGCCGTCGCTGCTGTCGATGTCGACCCGCCAGTCGGGCCAGCCGGTCACAACATGGCCGTCGCTCCCAGCTTCGATCGCAGTCAGCGCCGCGTCCGTGTCGACGCGATTGCCCAGTGCCGCGGCGAACCAGGCGGCGAAACGACCACACAGTTCGGGGTCGGCAAGAGGCTCGCGTGGAAGCTCCTCCTGGGGCGTCGGCACACCCCTACCCTAAGCGCCCTTTCCGAGCGGGAGGCTCCGCCATGGCACCAGACTTGGCGTTGAGAGTCGTGATCGGGTTGGACTTGCCAGACACACTCAACGATGACGTGGCAGGCTTCGACAAGTATCGTCTGCAATCTGATCCGGGCTTGCTGCGTGATATCGCAGCAAGTTTGGCCGCACTCATACCTCAGACGTCGAGGTGCTCGCCGGGGTCGAGCTTGGTGGGGTTCCACTCGCAGCAGCGGTTTCCCTGTGCGACGGGCGGCCGCTGGCAATCGTCAGGCAGCAACCGCGGAGCGCCCATGGGCGTATCGCGGGCGCCCAGGTGTCGGGAGGGCGAGTCGCGGTGATCAAAGACATGGTGCAAGGTGGGTGCTTTCATCTCCGCTGCACAAGCGTTGCGAACCGACGGCGCGATTGTTTCTGACGCCATGTGTGCGATCAGCTGGAACGCCGAGGTCACGCGAGTCCTCGCGGCATCGGACCTGATTCTGCGTCCCGTCCTGACGCTGGAAGATCTGCGGATCGCATGGACGGTGCGTCGATGAGTCGCACCCGACTAGTGCACGAGATCACTCGCCCGAACCTCGAACACCACGCTGGTCAGCGGGCTACCGCGAGGACGTGATGCAGCCGCTGGTCCTGTTCGTCTCGAAGTGACGGCAGCAGCAGCGTGGTGATGCCGTGCTCGACGGCCGCACCGTCCGGCCTTGGTCGGTCACCGACCATCACGGTGTGCGCCGGCTCGCAACCCAGTGCCGCCAGGGTCCGGGTGAACATCAGCGGGTCGGGCTTTTGTACGCCTTGCTCGAACGACAGCGTGAAGACGTCCACCAGGCCGCTCAGGCCGGCAGTCTCGAACGCCGGCCGAATGTCGAAGTGAATGTCGCTTGCGACCGCGATACCGATGCCGCGCTGGTGCAGCTCGCGCAGCGTCGCGTGGGTGTCTTGGGCGAAGCGGTTGTAGGCGGGATCGGATTCCACCTCGTAGAGCGAGTGCGCCAGCTCGTCGTCTAGCCCGGCGTCGGCGAATATGTCGAAGTAGGTGCCGCGATGAAAGCCGGTGTCGGCGTCGATGCCTGGACGATCCAGCCGATCGTTGATGCCGGGGACCGAGCGAAGAGCAGCAACCACCGCACGAACGTGCTCATCACCGCCGTCCCGCCGCGCCACGCGCAGCGCGTGTCGCACCCAGTCCGACAACGACAAGGTGGTGACGAGCGTGCCCCGCCAATCGAAGATAACCGCCCGGAAGCTCATGGCGGCAGTACACCACCTCACCCGCAGCCTTCACAGCGAGTCATTGGCTCGGCCACCGCTCCAGCTGGACGCGGCAGGCTGAGCACATCCGTGCGCTGTCATAGGTCGCTGGCACCATCGTCGCTGTGGCGTGGACACGGATCGGCGCGCAGCTTGGGGTGATCCAGGTGGTGAAGGTGCGGTTGCTCCCGACGGCGTCCCAGGCGACGGTGCTGGCCGGGTACTGCGGGACGGCTCGCGCGGCCTACAACACGTTGCTGTACCGGGTGAAGGCGAACGTGGCCCAGCGTGAGGCTGAGCGCAGTTACGGACTGGTCGGCGATGAGCTGATACCGGCGCTCTCGTGGCACAAGTTCGGGTTGGAGAAGCTGCTGCGGGGCAATCGCGAGCAGTGGGTGCCGTGGTGGGACCAGGTGCCGTGGCAGGTGCTCGACTTGGCCGCCCAGCAGCTGGCGGCCGGGCTCGCCCGGTTCAAGGCCGGCCAGGGCCGGTTCCCGACCTTCAAGAAGAAGCACGGCGTCGGCGCGGGCCTGGTCCCGGTGACATTCCGCGGCACCGACACCGCGTGGCTGTCCGGCGGTGGGCGGGTGGTCAACCTGCCGGTGCCGGTGGCACGCCGCCGCGAGCTGGGGACCGCCGCGGCCACGAAGTTATCCCAGATCCGCGTGGTCAAAGACAACCGGGCTCGCAAGGCGGCGAAACTGATCCGCGATGGGCACGGGCAGGTGCAGACCGTCACCTACTCGTTCAGCGGCGGCTACTGGTGGGCGGCGATCCGGCTCCGCGTGCTGCCCAGCCACCACACCACCACCAGCCGCCACGGTGTGAAAGCCCGGGTGCCCGCGATCGGCGTCGATGCTGGGATGGGGCGGCTGTTCGCGACCTTGAACACCCCGATTGCCGGTGTCACGGACGCAGCCGGGCACATCGAATCACCGCAACTCCTGCGCCGGGCGCTGGCCGACCTGGCGACGGCGCAAGGATGGCTGCAGAACACCACAAAAGGCTCGGGTCGCAACCGTAAAGCCCTGGCCCGGGTGCAGAAGGTGCACGGTCGGGTCGCCGACCGGCGCCACACGTTCCACCACCAGCTCGCCATCGTGTTGACCGAGCACGCGCCCTTGGTTGGGGTGGAGACCCTCAACCTGCGCGGCATGGCCAAGAGGAAGACGGGCTTCCGGTTCGGCTTCTCGGTCGCCGACGCCGGCTACGGGGCCTTCGTCGAGATCCTCACCCGACAGGCCGCCAAACGCGGCTCGGCGGTCGTAGCAGCATTACCGTGGTTTGCCAGTTCGAAGACGTGCTCAGGATGTGGGGCAGCGAAAACCAAACTGCCCCTGTCCGAACGCGAGTACCACTGCACCACCTGCGGCCTGGTGATCGACCGGGACGGGAACGCGGCCACCAACCTGGCCGCCTACGCGACCCGGACGATGGCCGCAGCGCACGGGCACCATCCGCACGACGGCGTGAGCGACGCCGGCGAAGCAAGCAGCCGTCAGACACCGCCCCCGCGGGGTGCAGCTGCGCTCGGAAACGCGGCTAACCCGCGACCCGTGAAGCGACGCGTTCCCATCCCGAACTGCGGAGCCGCGTAGACCGGTGAGGGAAGCGGCCCAGGGAAACCTGAGCCTGCGACAACTGCGAGGAAACGGCCGCGCAACATGTGCTGCCTAAAACCCCACCGGTTGCCGTACTGGCACCCTAAGCAGCCGGCCCGCGGGTCGGCGTCCCGGTAAGTTTCCCTGCCGGTAAGTTTCGTGCGTGCAGGCAACCGGCGACGTCATTGCGATGCGGGGCGTCGGTGTGGTCCGCGACGGTGCGACGCTGCTGGACTACGTCGACTGGGCCGTCGACCAGGATCAGCGGTGGGTCGTCCTCGGCCCGAACGGCGCCGGCAAGACCACGTTGCTGCGGATCGCCTCCACCCGGCTCTTCCCGACGCGCGGGTCCGTCGACATCCTCGGGGAGCGGTTGGGCCGGGTCGACGTGTTCGAGCTTCGGCCGCGAATCGGGTTGTCGAGCGCGGCCTTGGGGGAGCGGATCCCCGCTCGCGAGAAGGTGAGGGACGTCGTCCTGACCGCCTCGTACGGCATGGTCGGGCGGTGGCGCGAGCGCTACGACATCCACGACGAGGTGCGCGCCGAGCACGTGTTGAAGCAGGTCGGGTGCGCGCACCTTGCCGATCGCACATACGGCACGTTGTCCGAGGGTGAACGCAAGCGCGCACAGATCGCGCGGGCCTTGATGACCGACCCGGAGATGCTCCTGCTCGACGAGCCTGCCGCGGGTCTCGATCTGGGCGGGCGCGAGGACCTTGTCGCTCGGCTCGCTGCAATCGCTGCAGATCCCGGCGCTCCGACGACGGTGCTCGTGACACACCATGTCGAGGAGATTCCGGTCGGCTTTACACACGCGTTGCTGTTGCGCGGCGGCCAGGTGGTCGCGGCCGGACCGTTGCACGAGTCGATGACAGAGCAGTCGCTTTCTCACACCTTCGGGGTGGAGCTGCGCCTGGACTATCGCGACGGCCGATTTGCCGCCCGCGCGCACTGAAATACCGGCCTATGATCGAGTTATGTCCGCTTGGCTCGTTTGGACGATTGTGGCGGCCGCGTGTGCTGCGGCCGAGGCCGTGACCCTGACGCTGATCCTGGGCTTCGTTTCTATGGCCGCGGTGGTCGCGCTGGTCGTCGCGGTGGTCGGCGGACCCGTACCTCTGCAGCTCGGCGCCTTCATCGCCGGCTCTATCGGGCTTGTCGGGGTGGCCAGGCCGATCGCGAAGTCGCACCTGCGGACGCCGGCCGAGCTGAAGAGCGGCATCGACGCGCTCGTGGGCAAGAGTGCGCTGGTCCTCGAACGGGTAGACGCTCATCACGGACAGGTCAAGATCGGTGGAGAGATCTGGACCGCGCGCGCGTACATGGAAGACCAGGTTCTCGAACCTGGGACGTCGGTCGACGTCGTGAAGATCCAGGGCGCGACCGCCCTGGTCTATGGAACGGAGTAGTTCATGAGTCCGGAACTCATTGCGCTCATCGTGGTCGCGATCTTCGTGTTGCTCGTCGTTGGGCGCACGGTTCGAATCGTCCCGCAGGCGCGCGCGGGCATCGTCGAGCGCTTTGGCCGGTACAACAAGACGTTGACGCCGGGCCTCAACATCGTGGTGCCTTTCGTCGACCGACTGCGTCCGTTGCTCGACCTGCGCGAGCAGGTCATCTCGTTCCCGCCGCAGCCGGTCATCACTGAAGACAACTTGGTGGTCGGCATCGACACCGTGTTGTACTTCCAGGTCACCGATGCACGCGCGGCGACGTATGAGATTGCGAACTACATCCAGGCCATCGAACAGCTCACCGTCACGACACTTCGCAACGTCGCCGGTGGGATGGATCTCGAAAAGACTTTGACCTCACGTGAGGAGATCAACTCGCAACTGCGGGTCGTGCTCGACGAGGCCACCGGTAAGTGGGGCATCAAGGTCAACCGCGTCGAGCTCAAGTCGATCGATCCGCCGGCGTCCATCAAGGACTCGATGGAAAAGCAGATGCGCGCCGACCGTGACAAGCGGGCGGCCATCCTGACCGCCGAGGGCTTCAAGCAATCGCAGATTCTCACCGCCGAAGGTGAGAAGCAGTCGGCCATTTTGAAGGCCGAGGGCCAGGCGCAGGCGGCCGTGACCCAGGCGACGGCTGACGCCAAGGCGCAAGCGCTGCGAGCGGAGGGTCAAGCCCAGGCGATCGGTACAGTCTTCAAAGCAATACACGACGGCAAGCCGGACGCCGAGTTGCTGGCCTACCAGTACCTCCAAATGCTTCCGCAGATTGCCAAAGGCGACGCGAACAAACTGTGGATCGTCCCGAGCGAGATGGGTAAGGCGCTCGAGGGTCTCGGCAGCATCGTGGGCGGCTTAACCAGCGGCGGTGGGCCGAGTTCGCCGAACGGGTCCGCGCCGACGCCGTCCAAGCCCGCTGCGATCGCGCCCCCGTCAGCGCCGTCTGAGTCCGCCTGAAGAAGGGCTCAACTGATTTTGGCGGCCAGCGACTCGACGAGCTGGACGTACCAGTCTGCGTGGTTGTAGTTCCAGATCGCCGTCGATAGGGATGTCCCGCCTTGCCCTGCGCCGTTAGCGCACAGGTAAGCGGCTGCGGTGTAGACGGCATCCGCCGGATCCATGATGTTGGCCTTGCCATCATGGTCCCCGTCGCGGGCGTATTCGGCGAACGTCGCTGGCAGGAACTGCATCGGCCCGAGCGCGCCGGCCGATGACACCATCCCGCCGGTTCCGTTGTTCGTCTCGACCTGGCCGATGGCTGCGAGCACAGTCCAGGAAAGCCCAGGGCAGGTGGTCGCTGCGGCTTGATACAGCGCCTTATAGAGCGCCGGCATCGCACCGGGCTGCGCGCTCGCCGCGGCTTGCGCGGCAGCCGCCGCGGCCGCGGCTTTCGAGGCGGCCAGCGCTGCGGCTGCATCCTTCAGCGCCCGCAGATTCTTGGCTCGGGCGGACGCCTGGTCGAGGAGAGCCTGCTGCTGGCCCAGAAGATTCTGCAGATCGGCAAGTCGCGAGTTCACGGCATCCGCGTTGGAAATGCCGCTGTCGATCTGGTTCTGCGTGGCGTCAAGCGTGGCTTTTGCGGACGCCGCCACTGCCAGCGCGCTAGCTGCGCCATCGGCGTCCGACGTGACGATGCCATTGAGATAGGGCACCTGATGCAAGCTGGCCGGATTGCCGGACCGCAGCGCGCTGGCGTAGAGCGCTAGCGAGCCACCGGCCTTGTACAGCGCGACGATGTGGGAGTCCCGCTGCGCGACGAGGGTGTCGGCCTGCTGGAGAAGCGATGAATAGACGCGGCCCGCGGCAACGTTCATCGTCACTGCCTGTCCCAGAGCGGTCAGCGAGGTGTCGTACGCCGCGAGAGCGGCTTCGACCTGGGGCTGCAGCTTGCTGATCTGGGCGGCCAACTGCTGTGCCTGGGCGTTGGCTTGATCGAGGCTGTCGGCCTGCGCGGACGCACTTGCCCCGAGGATGATCGCCAGCGAACTCCCAACGACTACGGCGATCTGAAGCCGCCCGCGCCACGGTCGACGACGCAGCTGCAGGGACTTCACCATGGTTTAGTCGACCGCTGTCGAGCCCCTCTTGACCTTTTGGGGCTTTCGTGACGGAAGTCTCCCCGGCAGCCGGGCGGCTACCATCGCATGCGTGCCGGCGCTGAGCCCTTGGGAGATTGCCGGCGTTTTCGGTGCCGGCGTGGTTGCAGGCACCGTCAATACGGTGGTCGGTTCGGGGTCGCTGCTGACCTTTCCGACGCTGGTCGCCTTTGGATACTCACCGCTGGTCGCCAATGTCTCGAACACGCTCGGGCTGGTCCCGGGAGCGATGAGCGGCGCGGTGGGCTATCGCCGCGAGTTGACCGGCCAACGGACCCGCATTCGTCGCCTCGGACTGATCTCCATGGCCGGTGGATTGCTCGGGGCAGGCCTGCTGCTCGCCCTCCCTAGCGGCTCTTTTGAGCGCGTCGTGCCGTACCTGGTGGTTCTCGCCTGCGTGCTGGTCGTCGTCCAGCCCCGGTTGTCTGCTCGGATGATCCGGCAGGCTGCGTTGCGGCCGCCGCGCGTGCGCCCACACCTGGGGCTCGATCTGGGTGTCTTCCTGACGGCGGTCTACGGCGGCTACTTCGGTGCGGCGCAAGGGGTGATCCTGATCGCACTGCTCGGCATCTTCGTCGACGACCACTTGCAACGGCTGAACGCCCTTAAGAACGTTCTTGCCGCGCTGGTCAACGGCGTGGCCGCGCTCTTGTTCGTCTTCTTCGGGCCGGTTGCCTACCTGCCAGCGGCGCTGCTCGCGGTCGGGTCTGCGATCGGGGGGCAGATCGGAGCCACCGTCGGACGCCGACTGGCACCCAACCTGCTACGGCTGCTGATCGTGGTGGTCGGGACGGGGGTCGCGGTCAAGCTGTTCGTATCGCCCTGAAGTTCAGGGGCGCCGGCGCGTCACCATCACCTTGATCGCGAAGCCGAGAACGATCAGCACGGCCGCGATGATGATGAGCGCGTGAATCAGCGCATGAAAGATCAGTGCAACCACTAGTCCGGCGACGAAGCCGCTGCCGAACAACGCGGCGCTTGCCCGCACGATGCGCATCACCGACCCCCGGCCGCGGCTGCCGATGACTTGCAGGTCGTCCATGGAACCCAGCTCCCCTTGAGATCAACTGCGGGATCAACTGCGGGATCAACTTGTGTGATCAACTCACTCCACGGTACGCCAGCTTGCGGCGTCCGGGATGATGCGTGCCGTGGCCCGCACAGTGTTCCTGGACGGCGTGTTCCTGGACGGCACGTTCCCCGACGGCGCAACCGACCCCGCGCTCGCCGACTACCGCGCCTTGACAGACGTCGAGTTGCGGCGCCGGTCCGAGCCTGCGCACGGCATCTTCATTGCCGAAGGCGGGATGGTAATCCGCCGCGCCTTGCGGGCCGGCTATCCGATGAGGTCGGCGCTGATGACGCAGCGGTGGGTCTCATCGGTCGCGGATCTTGTCGCCGATATCGATGTGCCGCTGTACGTCGGATCCGAGGAACTGCTCGAGTCGGTCACCGGCTTCCACGTGCATCGCGGTGCGCTGGCGGCGATGGGCCGGTTGCCGCTAAGGAGCGTCGCCGACGTGCTGCCCCAAAGTTCGCGGCTCGTGGTCCTGGAAGAGGTGAACAGCCACACCAATCTCGGCGCGATCTTTCGAAGCGCGGCCGGTCTGGGCATGGACGCCGTGCTGTTGAGCCCGACCTGCGCCGATCCGCTGTACCGACGCTCGGTCCGGGTCTCGATGGGCGAGGTCTTCTCGATCCCGTACGCCCGGATCGAGTCGTGGCCCAGCGGTGTGACTGAGCTTCGCGAGGCGGGCTTCCGCGTCCTGGCGCTCACACCGGATCCGCGGGCCAAGTCGATCGACGACATAGAGATGCGGGACGGCGAGAAGCTGGCGTTGCTGCTCGGCGCGGAGGGTCCGGGGTTGTCGACGAATGCCCTGGAAGCGGCCACGAGCAAGGTGCGCATACCGATGGGGAACGGGGTCGACTCGTTGAACGTCGCCGCCGCTGCGGCTGTGGCCTGCTACGCGATAGCCCGCAAGACAGCTCGCGACCTGTCCAGCTAGATGTCCCCAGACATGAGGCAAGCCGCCGGGTCGGTGGGGGGTTCGATCCGGCGGCTCGCGGTCTCAGTCGCTCGACGGTCGCAACTCTGATAGCTCTTACAACTCGTACAACCGGGCGGGCGGGTGGGCTACCACCAGTGCTGGTCGCGCATTGCGTTCCTCCAAGTCCGGGGGAAGACGTTGGGGGCTCGCGGGTCATCGGTGCTGGCTGACTCGTCGGCACCCTTGAACAGAAACTTGAACGCGTATATCAAAACACTCGAACCGGTCATATCACACTACCGGGTGCGCATCTATCGCACAGCGCGTAGAGTCCGTGACTACAGCGGGTGATCATCCGACGGTTTGTCAGCTGGCTTCGTACACCGGGGGGTGGGCGCGATCGAAATCAGCCGCGACCATGGCCTGCCCGTGAATTCGGTATCCCCGAACGCTGTCCCCTCCCGTGGGGTGCCTTCGAATGGGAGGCCACGCCCGCTCTGGGCGCTGCCGCGCCGGGCACGGCCTTTCGTGCTGGCGGTGAACGCGCTCTATCTCGGGTCGCTGGCGGTCGGCGTCGCGACGACGCGCCCGAAGATGTCGGACGTCCTGACGTTCGCCGTCCTGGCGGCGTGCGCCGTCCTTTCCATCGAAGGGTCGTTGCGGCTGGTCTGGCGAGGCCCCAAACCTGGCCGGACGACCAACGACATGCTCGCGGTGTGGACGATCCCCGTCGTGTTGTTGCTGCCGCCTCTATACGGAGCGCTCGTCGTGCTCCCCGTGTTCGGATTCCTGCAGCTTCGGGTTGGCAGGCGTCCACTGGTCAAGCTCGCCTTCAGCGTTTCGGCCGCCGGCTTGGCGAACTTCGTGGCATCCATGTTGCACGGAAGCCTTGTCGCAGGGCAGCTGCACGCAGCTCAGGCGAGTTGGGACGTGCATGCACTGGTGGGCACGCCCGGCGTACTCGCGGCCACTGTGACCTGTGTAGTTGTGCGACACGCGATCAACATGGGCCTGGTCGCCGAGGTCATGACGTTGTCCTCGACGTCGGCTCGGCTACGCGACAGCTTCGTCGATCCCGAGGCCTGGGTCGGGATCGCTGCGGAGTCCTGCACCGGGATACTGGTGGCGCTCGCGTGCGCTGCGTCGCCGTATGCGGTGCTGTTTGCACTAGCCCCCGTTTTGGTATTGCAGCGGACGCTGTTGCTCGCGGAGTTTCGCGACGCAGCAAGGACTGATCCGAAGACCGGACTCGCGAACTCAAGCTACTGGCGAGAAGTTGCCGAACGTGAGATCAAGCGCGCGCGCGGTGGCGGCGAGCCGCTCGCGGTACTGCTGGTCGACATCGACAACTTCAAGGCAGTCAACGACAGGTACGGGCACCTTACGGGTGACGACGTGCTCCGAGGTGTGGCAACCGGACTCACCGATGGGCTACGTCCGCGAGACTTCGTTGGCCGGTTCGGCGGCGAAGAGTTCGTCATCCTGCTCGCCGGCTCCGACCTCGAGCAGGCGCGCCATACGGCCGAGCGCGTCAGGGCGCAAGTCGCTGAGGTCGCCGTTGCCGCGGCCAATCGGCGCGAACAGGTAAGTGTCACCGTCTCTGTTGGCGTCGCCGCGTTCCGCGACAGCGGCCATTCTGTCCACGAGTTGCTCGATGCTGCCGACACTGCTCTGTACGCCGCCAAGCACGCCGGTCGAAACTGCGTACGCGTGGCTGAAGGCGCACGCCAGCAGGTTCTCGATCTCGAGGGCGACGGCCGGCGCTTCATCGACTTGCGCGCACAGCCCGAATCTGTCGACTAGCGTGCCTCGCTCGGATCGCGCGCGCTCCGATGGACGACGCGCGTTGTTCGTCATGGCCGGCGTGCTCGCGGTGCTGTGGGCGGTGCAGATCGTCAACTGGATCGACCACTACTGGCTGAGCCGGCACTTCGGGATCGTGGCGCGTGAACCGTCGCGGTTGCCCGATATCTTCACCGCGCCGCTCCTGCACTGGAGCTTCTCGCATATCGAAGCCAACTCGGCACCGCTGTTCTTTCTGGGATTCTTCGCCGCGTATCGAGGTGTCCGGCGATTCGTTGGGGTGACGGTGCTGATCGTGGTGATGAGCGGGCTCGGCAGCTGGTTGTTCTCCCCGACCCGGACTCTCGAGGTAGGGGCGAGTGGCGTTGTCTTCGGCTATTTCGGCTACGTGGTGGTGCGCGGGATCGTCGAGCGGCACGTGCTCGATGTCATCGTGGGCATTGTCGTTGCGGTGTCGTACTGGTCGATCCTGCAGGGCGTGTTGCCCCACGATCCGCACATCAGCTGGCAGG
>ODAK010005546.1_pt1 | contig 12813 bp, 13 predicted proteins | sample 1539591 | NCBI WGS metagenome assembly ODAK01 (sample SAMEA3539303, study PRJEB22396) | soil metagenome | biome: tundra; feature: field; material: soil | place: USA | collected 2010-05 | depth 0.15 m | reverse complement strand
CCCAGCCACGCAACGAATATTAAACCGATCTGCTTCATGCTCCTCCTCAGTCCCAGGTGCGACAGGCACGGGCCACTTGCTGTCTGGCTTGGTTTACGTGAAGTGAGGTTCGACCGGATGTTGCAACGGGAAATATATTTTTAAAAATCGACAATATGCGTTGTCAGATGAACGGAATCGCACATAGTTGTGGTTCGGCTCACCGTTTTGCGGAAATTCGACCAACCGAATGGAAGCAGTGGTAAGCTCCATTTGATGAACCGCTTGATCTTGAAATGGATGGCAGTCGCAGGCGTGCTGCTGGCACCGGCCGCCAGTTATGCCCAGATCTCGTGCACCCGCGAAGGCCTCCAGGCCGCGGCCGATCTCTACGTTGCCGCTCAGACCAAAAGCGACATCACCGGCCTGCCACTTGCAAAGGGGCTGGGCTACGTCGAAAACTTCAAGCCCATGAATATCGACGACGGCCTGATTAAAAAGGCGATGAAGATCGACCATCATCGCAGCCTGCTGGACACGGCGACATGCCAGACGTTCACGGAAGTGATCGTTTCGGATAAAGCGGGTCCGTATGCGCTCGGCACGAGGCTCCGCGTGAATCACGCGCTGATCGCGGAAATCGAAATGATGTGGACCACCACGGGTTACTGGGGGTTCAACGTCGACAACTATTTGAAGTACGCGTCTGCCGAAGATTGGGGAGCCATTCCTGCTGCGAAGCGCGACAGCCGCGCCACGCTGGAGTCCGCCGCCAACGCTTATCTCGATGCATTCCTCGAAGCAAAAATGGACCTCGTACCTTGGGGTTACCCCTGCAACCGCACTGAGGGTGGCATGCATACGGGAAAGGGAGCGCCGGATGACACCTGTCAGGTTGGCGTACCAAGCGGGGTCAACATTGCAAACCGGCACTTTGTAGTAGATGAGACGCTTGGAGCCGTCGTGGCGTTCTGCACGTTCGGCGCCGGCAACGGTGCAGGCGGCAGCGGCGCCCCTGATACCCACCTGTTCCGCGTCGAAAACGGCAAACTGCGTTTCGTTCACACGCTGACCCATCTGTTGCAGGCGAATGGTCCTGGCCGCGGCACCGCTCCGGGCAGGGGAGCCACACCTCCCGACCAGAAGTAACTGGCTTGCGCGGTTGGTAATAGCCTCCGACCCCTGTAACAGCACTTCGGGGAAATGCCTGCCGTACCATCTTTTTGCCAGCCGACAGGACGTTCCGCCCTGGGCCGAAGTCTTCGCCGATAGACACCATTCAGTGCTGAGGCCCATTGCGGCCCTGGTAAACCTGACCCTGTTCCTCGTTCCAGCAAACGGCAATAATGCTCGCCACTCGCAGGCACTGGCCAGTACTGTGTGTGCTGGCGACGTTGGCCTGGTGCGGGGTTTATCTCGCGTCTCTTTTCTTTCTGTTCCCGGCAACTGATGGACCTTAGAGCGTCTAAGCTCACCGGACCGCGCATGGACGTGCAGTGACTCGTCAGCCCAAGGCTTTCTTCAATAGCGCGCCGATCCTTGCCTCGTCGGCGGCGGTCAACTCCTTCAGGGCGAATCCGACCGGCCACATGGTTCCTTCGTCAAGGTTCGCCTTGTCGCTGAAGCCGAGCGTCGCGTATCTCGCCTTGAACCTGTGCCCGCTTTGAAAGAAGCAGACGACATTTCCGTCTTTCGCGTAAGCGGGCATCCCTTACCAGGTTCTCGGCGAGAGGACTGGCGCGCTGGCATTAACGATGGCGTGGACCCGCTCGGCCATGGCGCGATCCCGTTCCGGCATCTCGGCAATCCTGGCGAGTACGTCAGCTTCCCCCTCCTCCGCCTTCGCCCGCGGACCTCGGCGCGCCTCCGCCTTCAGCTCCTGGGCGCGCTCCTTCATTGCGATGCGTTCCTCGTCCGTGAATCCCTTGACCGCCTTGCCATTCGCGGTGCCGCCTCTGGTGGACTTAGGTGTCTCCTTCTTCGGTTTCATAAAGCCCCCTCATCAGCAAACCCATCGCCAGCCAAACCCATAACAGCTCAGTCTATCTACATCGCAGGCTTGTTGTTACCCGCCCGCGCGGCTATACTGTGCACGAGTTTCTGAATGCGGACATTTCTTTTTGTCCTCGCGCTGTGTGTCATCTGCCTGGCGGAACCAACCCGTGATGTGGAGGTCGTCGTGCCAACTTCTGCGGCCCATCCCCAGAGCTGGCTCCATCCTCAAATTCGCGAGAATCCAAAACCGGACTATGCAGGGAAATCCGCAGGCACCCTGGCGGAGTTCGTCGCGCCCGAGGTGATTTCTAAAATCGTTGTCGATCAATACGCCGGCGACCCTGCCGACGTGCGGCGCTATCTCACTGCCATGCCCACCGCGGCGGCCCAATACTTCGGTCCCTCTCTGGAACTTTGCAAGGCTCACTCCAATCCCAACGGGCTCCCGACAAACGGTTCCGCGCTCGCCTGGACCAGCACATCCACCGTTACCTTCGAAAGCGGCAGAAGTGGCAAGCTGGCGGTCGCCACCGTTTTTGTTTCCAGGGCTGCGGGCCTTGGGTTTGCATCCAATGAGTCCGGCGCGCCTCCTTTTACCGAGTGTGTCGGGCCTGACAAAGTACCGTTCGACAGCCTCTATGTGAGCTACGTCGATCCTGGCGGTTACAGTTGGTACTTCGCGGTCCCGTTGCAGCGGAAGTAGCTGGCTGTAACCCCAAACGTAAGTGCGGGGAAAACCCCCGCGTTGCCTCTCCCGGGAGTTTGCCTGCGCCGTGGAATAGAATGTCCAAAGGCTCACCGAGGCTCCTTAGCGACTCAAATCGGTCATTGAAGGGAACACATCGTGACTACGCTCAACATCAAAAAGACTGCCTCGTGGGTGTGTGGCGCCCTCGCCGCGCTTACTCTCATTTCCACGATCATCGCCCAGCAGCAGCCGCGCGTCGTTGACGCAAAAGTGATTGACGCTAAAGTTCTCAAGACTGCCGGTACAGCCACGGACGCTCTGCCGGGCACCTGGCTCACCTACGGCCTGACGCAAACGGAACAGCGCTACAGCCAGCTGAAGCAGATCGATGAATCGAACGTCGGCAAGCTTGGCCTGTCCTGGTCGGCGCCGCTCACTGCCGCGAGAGGCCGCGGTGGCACCGAAGGCACGCCTCTGATGTGGAACAACACAATCTACCAGACGATGGACAACAGCATCGTGTACGCCCTCGACGCGCGCACCGGCGAACAGAAGTGGATGTACGATGCGAAGATCGATCCGATCACGCCGCGACATATGTGCTGCGGCACGCACAACCGCGGGCTCGCGCTCTCGGACGGCAAGATCATCCTCGCTGCCAACGACGCCCGGCTGATCGCGCTCGACGCCATCAGCGGCAAGGAGCTCTGGCAGAGCAAGATCGCGGAGATCAATGACTACTACTCATTGACCATCGCGCCGCGCATCGCGGGCGACAAGGTGGTGATCGGTGTGGGTGGCGGCGAATACTTCATTCGCGGATTCTTCGCTGCGTACAACCTCAAGGACGGGTCGCTGGCGTGGAAGTTCAACGTAGTACCTCCGAAGCCGGGCCAGCCTTTTGAGGACGCGGCTCAGGAAAAGGCCTCCAAAACCTGGGGGAACGGCGACTGGGCGAAGTACGGCGGCGGCGGCTCGGTATGGGATGGCCTGGTGTATGACCCCGAAACCAACCTGGTGATCGCCGGGACCGGCAATGCTGAACCATGGCCCCAGGAGATGCGCGGCATTCCGAAAGCGGAGTGGGGTAAGTGGGACGCCCTCTATACGTGCTCGATCGTGGCCGTGGATGCGAAGACCGGCAAGTTGAAGTGGTATTACCAGACGGTTCCGACCGATAGTTGGGACCTCGATTCCGTCGGCGGTTTCATCATGGCCGATGTCCAGATCGAAGGCAAGACGCGCAAGGTTGTCATGCAGGCTCCGAAGAGCGGTGTGTTCTACATCCTCGACCGCACCAATGGACAGTTCATCTCGGCCGAACCCTTCGTCCCGGTGAACTGGGTGAAGGGCTTCGATAAGAACAACAACGGCAAGCCAATCATCAACCAGGATGCATTCTACGACCAGACGAATGCGGTCTTGATCTATCCGGGCGGCGGCGGGGCGCACAATTGGGCGCCGATGTCCTATAACCCGAACGCAGGCCTGGTCTATCTGCCTTACAGCGCCGGCAGCTACACCTTCAGCGCCGCGGCGGAACCCGATCCCAAGGCCGGTGGCGGCGCGCATGGGTTGGGCCGCGGCGGCCAAAACAAGACGACCCCGATGCCGATCTGGGGCCCCGACAACGTGGGGCGAGGCGGGATGCAGGCACGCGATCCGAAGACGAACCAGATCAAGTGGGTGAAGACGGGAAGGGGCGCCGCGACGGGCGGCGGCACGATGACGACGGCCAGCAACCTCGTGTTCCAGGTGGCGGGCACTTCGCTGTATGCGTACAAGGCGGATACGGGCGACGAGCTTCTGGCCCTGCCGTTCAACCTCCCTGGTGGGGCTGCCCCCATCACGTACACAGTCGACGGCACGCAGTATGTCGGGTTCGCGACCGGCACCCGATTTATGGCGCTGAAGGTCGGTGGTCCGGAGAAAATGCCCGATCCTCCGCCTGCGCGCGGTGGCTTCGGACGCGGCCGTGGTGGCCCGCCCGCTCCGCCTGCTGCACCCGCGCCTGCACCTGCTCCGACGGAACTGCACGGCCAGGACAAACAATAAGCCGCCCGCAATATAGATCGGCGCATAAGAGCGAAACGGCCAGGCGGGGTTGATATCATTCCCGCGAGGGGACTGTTTGGTCCGGGCTAGAGTGGCTCGCTCGTTTTTGATTTCGCTGGTGGCTGGCATTGCGCCGCTCCATGGCCAGACAAGCCAGATCGCAACGGACCGGCCCGCGATCACGAACTCCAGCGTCGTTGTTCCGAGCGGCAGCCTGCAGGTGGAGAATGGTCTTCAGACCACAACCGCCGGCCAGCGTACCGTTGACGGTCCCGAAACCCTCGCGGTGTTCGGTCTGACAGATGCGACCGAATTGCGGCTCACCGTTCCGGACTATATCAACTCGCCGGCAGGTTCCGGTTTCGGCGATCCGGCTCTCGGAGTCAAGCAGCAGATCGTACACACGTCAGGCGGATTCGACCTCTCTCTGATCCTGTTCCTCAGCTTCCCGGCCGGCGCATCCGCCGTATCCAGCCACGGGTATGACCCAGGTCTCCAGATGCCGTGGTCGCAGAAGCTCTCCCAAAACTGGACGGCTGCCGGAATGGCTTCTTTGTACTGGCTGACGCAGCCGGGCGCCCGAAACCTGACCGGGGAAGGGACGTTCCTCATTGACCGCCAGCTCACGGGGCCCTGGGACGCCTTCGTCGAATACGCCGGCGACTATCCCGAACGGGGCGGCCCGAGGCACCTGCTGCACTTCGGCACGGCGTACAAGCTGGGTTCGCTCCAGCAGCTTGATTTCCACGCCGGCGCAGGCTTGTCCCGCGCCGCCATCGATCACTTCATCGGCGTTGGCTATTCGTTCCGCTTTTCCGTGCGCAGACCGTAACTTTTGTCTTCTGTCTCATCGGGCGGAGCCCAGGTCTCCAGCTCGATGAGCCGGGCGCGGAGGTTCGCAAGTTCCTCCTGGTTCAGCCGTTCGGCGCAGCCGGAGACGACCCGTTTACCGGCAGCCATTAACATCCGGCGGCGGTGCGCATCGGGAGTAGTTGCGGCGACATCTCCCAGGGCCCGGAGCAACCGCAGGCTCACCGCCGCATCCCCTTTCGAGTACATTCGAATCTGTTCCAGCGCCGACTCCAGGAGACCGGAGAAGCCGATCCACGGGATGCTTACGCGCAGGACGCCCGGCGGGTCGTAGAGAAAAGAATCCTGCGGCTCGCGTGAAGAGTAGCGAATCAGGATACGGCTCAGTTGATCCACGCAGCTGATGGCCGTCGTCGGGTCGTTCACAGCCGGGGAGATTGCCTTGAGCGCAACATCCACGATCTGCAGCACTCCGAACTCGACATCCTGCTGCAAAGTGCGGGATGGTCCCAGATCGAAAGCCCCGAGCAGCTGCCCGGTCACAGAGGGGGACAGCCGATCGCCGCGGGAAACCGCCAGCAGCGACACCCCGGCGGGCACGAATTGACCGACCCGCCGCAGCACGCGGATCTGAAAGCGATGCTCCTTCGCCAGAGCGACCAGCCGGGCCGTATCGATATACCGCACGTAGCCAGAGCTTTCGCTTGCCACCGGCGCCTCCCACTCGATCGATGGCGCAATGCCGGCATTCCGGTACCCGCCGTCATGACGGGGCCACGGAAGAATTTCGTCGATCACCGCCTCCGTGTCGCACGCGATCTTGTCGACGATGTAGTTGACGCTGATGGCGCGCGAAATGTGATGAATGAAGAAGAGCAGCCAGGCCACACAGGCAATCGCCAGAATCATGGCGCCCAGGACGGCGTCAACGGGCGCGAAAGGAAACGGCAGCGAGCGGGCGGCCGGAAGAGCCGCCATGCAGTACAGGAATGTTCCAAGGAAGATGCCGAGCGTCCATTGCGTCACTCTGTCCTGGGAAAAACTGACGATAATGCGCGGCGAGAACTGCATGGAAGCCAGCGTCAGCGTCATGAGCAGAATGGCGAAGACAATAGAGACTACGGTCATGATCGACCCGGCGATTCCTGCCAGAATGATCTGCGCCACCTGTGGGTCGGAATGCGAGGGAAAGATCGCCTTCGGTACCCACTCGCTCAGGGAGGGAAATTCTTCATCCAGCCACGAGAGAAGTGCCCCACTGCACCCGAGGGTCACCGCAATGCTGAGGGGACGCACCAGAAAACCGCCCCGCAGGTTGTACATCGCCTCGCGAAGCAATATCGCCAGGCGCTTGCCTCCGGCGCCGGTCACTGAAAAAAGACCCCGGACTTCATCAGGTAGTGCTCGGCAATCGGGGCGAGCGAGAGGGTGGGGAAAAACGTCAGGGCCGTTACGATCACGATCGTGCCCACGAGCAGGGCTCCGAACAGAAAGCCATGGGCGGGCACTGTACCCACCGTGACAGGGGTCAGCTTCTTACGCACCAGACTTCCCGCGATCGCCAGCGCCGGAATCAGGACCAGAAAACGCCCGATGAGCATCTCCAGTCCGAGAGTGATGTTGAACCACGGCGTGTTGGCGTTCAGGCCGGCGAAGGCGCCTCCGTTTGTGCCAACGGCGCTCGCATTGGCGTAAAGGATTTCACTCAGCCCATGCGGGCCGCGATTTGCCAGATTGGCAATCGCCGCTCCCGGAGCGTTCCAGTAAGACGACACGGGAAATCGCACCAATACGGTGGCGGCCGAAAAAAACAATATAGCCGCCCCCGTGGCCACCAGCGAGATCATCACAAGCTTCATTTCTTTCGCTTCGATCTTCTTGCCCAGATATTCCGGCGTTCGGCCCACCATCAGACCGGCGATGAAGATTGTGATCAGGCAGGTCAGGATCATCGAGACGAGACCCGATCCCGCCCCGCCGAAGATCACTTCTCCGGTCTTCAGATTGAAGAGCTGAACCAGACTGGCAAGAGGTGTGAAGCTGTCATGCATGCTGTTCACGGCGCCGTCGCTCGATGCCGTGCTCACCACCGAGAAAACGGACGAGGCGGGGACCCCGAACCTGACCTCTTTGCCCTCCATATTTCCCCCGGCGCCCCTTAAAGCGGCATTGATCACGGGCGTTCCGGTCTGTTCGCTCCACATCGCAATGCCGCTGCCCGCCAGGAAGAGGAACATCATGACCGCGAACAGCGTCCAGCCATGGCTCCGCTCCCGTGCCATTCGACCGAAAGTGGCGGTGAATCCCGCGGGAATCGCCAGGACGAGCAGCATCTCAACCAGATTGGAAAGCGGCGTGGGATTTTCAAACGGATGCGCCGAGTTCGCGTTGAAAAAGCCTCCTCCATCGGCACTCAGAAGCTTGATGGGCTCCTGTGAAGCCACCGGGCCAAGCGGAATGGTCTGCGCAGCGCCTTCAAGTGTCGCTGCCTGCGGCCCGGCGCGCAGGCTCTGCACCACCCCCTGCGAACACAGAAACAGCGCCGCAACGAACGAGAGCGGCAGCAGGATGTACAGCACGGATCGCGTCACATCCACCCAAAAATTACCCAGCGTTTCCGACTGCCCGCGGGCGAGAGAGCGGATCAACGCAACTGCCACAGCCATGCCCGCCGCCGCTGACGTAAAGCTTTGGACCGCGATCCCTGCCATTTGCGAGAGGTAGCTCAGCGTAGTCTCTCCGGACCACGCCTGCCAGCTTGTGTTGGTCATGAAACTGATTGCGATGTTGAAAGCGAGGTCCGGAGTCATGGGCGTTGATCCCGACGGCGTCGACGGCGTGCCGAAACCACGCGGGTTCAGCGGCAGGAAGCCCTGAAGCCTGAGATGGGCATAGAAAAAGAGAGCGCTTGCCAGACTGAATGCCAGACAGGACGCCGCATAAGCCGTCCATGGCTGCTGGCGTTCCGCATCAATGCCACACAAGCGGTAGATCAAACGTTCGAAGGGAACAACAACGGGCGAGAGCAGAGTGCGGCGGCCTTCGAATACGTCGGCCATGTAAGTGCCGAGCGGTTGCGTAAGGAGCGTCAGGAGTACGGCGAACGCGAGCAACTGCCAGAGACCCGGACTCATATGCCTTAAATAGTACAAGCATGTAGTACAGGTTCGTGTGGTGCCCGAGTTGCGCCGAGAAGCGTACGCCGGGGGCATCGGAGGAGCGCTCAGCGGCGGGACGCTTCCGCGGGCAGGCGATGTGGCAGTGGATTTAGCGATGGAGGGGTAGTCGCGGAATTTGTTTTCATCTGGACGTATAGAGAGGCTTTGTTGTTTGTCTTCGCAATTCAGCGGATTCTGACAATTTCCCCCCGCTTCAGCTTTCGAGCGCCGAAATCCCTGGGAGCCCTGCCAAACCCGGCAAAACGGACGGTCTGACAGTCGTGGCCAGAGAAAAGAGCCGCAGGAGTTCGTCGACACATTCGTCGATCGGGAGCCGCATCAATAGCGCGCAACAGCAGCATTCTGGCTTCCTCGATCGCCTCCAGAGCCAGTTCGCGGGAAACGGTCGGAAATCCGGCGAGAAAATCTTCCAGCGTTTCTCCCCCTTCGAGGTAGTCGAACAGGGTCTGGACCGGGCAATCGCTGGCGGACCGTCACTGGATTTCCGCAGCTCCCGCGACACAACAGCGAAACACTCCTGGTGTGAGGCGCGCTTCCAGTCGCGAACTCCAATTCCAGCTGACGTCTCGCATGTTTCAAAGTTCAGACACAACACACTTAGTCGCGAAGAGCCGGTATGTACGACCAGGCCAGCAATCCTGCGCCGATCAGCAGCGGAATCAACCCGCTCAGGTATATCGGCGCTTCCCGGATGAGCGCCCATAGGAAGACCATCACACCAATTCCTACCCCGCAAGTCACCAGCCCGCCGATCTTGATTTGTGCACGCACACGTTCCCTGTCGTTTCTCTCCTGCTCGCGTAGAAATTCGAGGGCGGGCGCCGCAACCTCGGGCGTGGACGCAGCAAGCCTCCGAATCGCTTCGCTTTTGTAGTACGCTTCTCTTTCACGCCGGTGGCTCTCCGACCACGAGGCTACCGCGAGAAACGAAAACAGGGCGACGGCCCCGACGCTCAAAAATTCCCAGAGTGCAACTGAGGCGTCCATTAAGATATCTCCTTTGCGCGGTGTCTCCCGCTGCAACTGGTCCGACAAGGGTGACGCCGGGACGGTTGCGTTTTTTTTTTGCGGAAAAGAAATGCAACCGCGCCAGGGCGCGGCTGGTCCTGCCTGCGGAGGATGAGTGGGGGCTGACGATGATCGCATCGATGTCGAACGAGTGCTGGCCGGGGACCTCGCCTCTTTCGAGAACATCGTGCGCCGCTGGCAAGGCTTTTTGGTGAACCTCGCATATCGGTTCTGCCGCGATCGCTCGCGCGCCGAAGAGATGGCGCAGGAAGCCTTTCTGCGATCCTGGTGCGGCCTCTCCACCTGGCGCCGCGATGCCGCGTTCTTCACCTGGCTGTTTGCGTTGGCCACGAATCTCTACCGTACGGAACTGAGGCGAATAACAGCCGGGCAACTCAGAGACGCCAGCTGCGAGCATGGTGGCCTTGACATCGATGATCGCGACCGCGCCGTGCAGCGTGCGGTGCTGGCTCTGCCTGCCAAATACAGGGAGGCGCTGACCCTGTTTTACTTTCACGATATGAATGTGCGAGACGCCGCGCTCAGCCTCGGCCTGCCGGAGGGTACAGTGAAGGCAAGACTGTCCCGGGCCCGCGAAATGCTGCGCGGCAAACTTCCGAGGGAAGTTCGATGAGAGCCGAAGATATCGATCTCATGCCTGCTCGTGACGACAATATCGTTCCGTCGTCCGGTTTCACTGCGTCCGTGATGGAAGCAGTCATGCGCGAGGCAACTACGCCCCCGCCGATTCCATTTCCCTGGAAGCGGGCGCTGCCAGGCCTGGGTTGGTGTTTGGCCGTGCTGATCGCATTTCTCATTATGGGTCGAGGGTTCAATGGCCACCCACCTCCCGCAACTGCAGTACCTTATCTTTCGAAAGTGCTCGGCGGGGTAGGTTGGATAACTGCAGCTCTCGCGGTGTCGCTCGTGTCAGTCGTTCTTTCAACTTGGTAGGGTAGGCGCTTCGCCTGCCGCTCTTCCTTAAATAAAAGACTTACCACTGCACCGGCTGATACAGGCACTGGTTTCTTTCTGATCGAGTAAACTGAGTTGGCATCAGGATCGAGGCAGATATGAAGAAGCTTGCCATGGTGGCGGGCCTTGCCGTTGTCGCATGGATGCTTGCCGGCGCGCTGTCGATCGCACAAGCACCGGTGGAACGGCCGTTCAGGATCATCAAACTGGACCCGGCTCTCGATCAGATTATTTCCCCTGACGCGAAGCTCGAAACATTGGGGGACCATTTTGGTCTGACCGAAGGACCAGTGTGGGTAGCGCACGGGGACGACGGGTATCTGTTGTTCAGCGACAACGCGGGCAACGAGATTTACAAATGGTCGCCGCACGAGCCGCTTTCGGTGTTTTTGCAGAAGAGCGGCTACACCGGCAACGATGTGATGAATGCCGGTGCGCAAACCACAACGGGCGGCGGCGTTGCGATTCTGCTGATCGGCTCGAACGGGCTGACGCTCGATTCCCAGGGCCGGCTCATCATTACAGCAATGACAGACCGCACAGTAGTACGCCTGGAGAAAGACGGCACCCGAACGCTTCTCGCTGACCGCTATGAAGGGAAGCGCTTTAACGGCCCGAACGATATCGTGGGTAAATCCGACGGCGCGATTTACTTCACGGATACAGTGTGGGGCCTGCGTGGCGCGGAGAAGAGCCCCGACCGGGAACTGCCGTACAGTGGGTTCTTTCTGATCAAAGACGGCAAGGTTACGCTGCTCGGTGGTGACAAAGATAATCCGGGCGACGGACCGAATGGTATCGCCCTGTCGCCGGATGAAAAGCACTTGTATGTGACAGCCGGGTCATCGAAGACCCTGCGCTACGATGTGCTGCCCGACGACACGGTCGCGAAGCCGGTGAAGTTTCTCGACGCCGGTAACGACGGCATCAAGGTGGATCGGGAAGGCAACGTATATTCGACGGTGCGGGGAAATGAGATTTGGATAACCTCGCCCCAGGGCAAACGGCTGGGAACGCTGCAATTGCCGCAGATTGCAACCGAACCCAGACCGCGGATTGTTGCCACGAACCTTGCTTTCGGCGATGCCGACAGTAAAACCCTGTACATTACCGCATGCACGCATCTGTTCCGGATTCGGCTGAAGGTCGCGGGCGTGCGGCCGGGACCACAGCGTTGATTCATAGTCTCGGATGTTTGAGCAGCCATTGGACCACGCAGGTGTAAACGCATCCCTGGCTCGCCCGCCCTGCACGAAGCCTGACTCTCCACCGCACAACAAAGGCTCAGAGTTCTTCCCCTCTGAGCCTTTGGATTTACCTGAACAGTCCGCTTAGACGTCAGCTTCGCACTGAACTGCGCCTGACGGGCCACGTCGGGAAGGCCGCCGCTTCCTGCAAGCGAAGTGATCGCGGCCCCCATGGGGCTGAAGCAGCCTGGCGTGGAGGCAAACGTTGTCGCTGGACCGCAGCTGGACCCCGCGTTGATGATCGTCGCGGCCGGAGGCGCGAAGTTCGGATGGTTGAAGATGTTAAAGAGCTCTCTCTGAGCTGGAGGGTCAGCTTTTCGTTGATCTTCGTCATCCTGGTCACGGAAATATCGGTCTCGGCATAACCAGGCCGACCAGCACGTTTCTTCCCAGATTGCCGGCCGTGCCGTACTGCGATGGCACAAAGCAGCTTTCGTTGAACCAGTTCGACGGGCTCTGATTGGCGTAGACATTGCAGCCGGCTACATAGTTCGGCCGCTGGCTGTCGAAGGTGTTCCCGGTATCCATCTGGTCGCCTTCACATGTACGCAGAAAATGGCCTGCTATGGTGGGCGCTGCATTGCGTGAGAAGTTCTACACTGCCGCGGGATATGTTCACGACCGCAATGGATAGCCATGCGCCGAGTTAACCTGAAAGTCAGGACCTCGCTCTAACCGAACGAATCACATTCTTTGTTCAGCAAGAGAGATCTCTGCCCGCTGGAAGGAGAGCGTATTTATGTCGCAGAAAAAGATTTCCAGCGGTGTGGTACACGAAGTACCCGCAGATCTGAAAAAAGCACTTACATCCGATCCGCAAGTGTTAACAGCATGGGAGGATATTACACCGCTCGCACGCAACGAGTGGATATGTTGG
>ODAK010005545.1_pt1 | contig 12815 bp, 8 predicted proteins | sample 1539591 | NCBI WGS metagenome assembly ODAK01 (sample SAMEA3539303, study PRJEB22396) | soil metagenome | biome: tundra; feature: field; material: soil | place: USA | collected 2010-05 | depth 0.15 m | reverse complement strand
ACAGGCGTCCAAATAAGAGGCGAAAAATGACAAAGGTAATTGGCAAAATACTGGACTTTGCGTTGCTCCTAGCGTTCTTTTCTCCTCACCTTGAGGCAACTTCAGTTGAGGGAGCGCGCGCCCTTCATGTTCCTCTCTGCGGTGCCGATAATGCCAATGTTTGGCCACTCCAGCTTGATGCTGGAGTCGGCAAGCCGCGAAGACTCAGTGCCGGCCTGCCCGCAATGAGAAAGGACCTCGATCATGTTTTCACTCCGCAATATTCCCATCGCGCGCAAGATTGCCTGGGCATTCGGCATCGTTTGCCTGCTTTGTGTCTTGTTAGGCGTTTTCGCCCTGATCACCTTGCACGGTATCGCAACCGAGAACGCCGACATTGCCACCGACAAATTCCCAACGGTCGTTGATCTCGGTAGGATTCACAACAACATCGAAGAAACGCGCCGGTGGGACCTGGGCATGCTCCTCTGCAGCACGCCGGCATGTTCGACAAGGAATCGCGCTGGTCGCCAAAAAGCCTTGGATGACTATGAGGCAGGAGTGAAGGCCTACGTGCCATTCGTTTCTGGTACGACCGAGCGCGAATTCTACGAGAAGTTCACATCTTCTTTTGGCAAGTACCTCGAGGTTAGCAACCAGGCTCAAACCTTGCTTGTAAGCGGAAAGACAGGCGATGCCCTTGACTTGCTCTCGAGTGAGTCAACATTTGCCTTGATCAAGGATGCTGAGGCTGCCGCCGACGCAGACCTCCAACTCAATACCACGGAGGGCACATCGGGAGTCGTGCATGCCGCCACTGCCAGCACCCGCGCAACCTGGGTGAACAGCATTGTGACCCTGCTGATCGTGGTACTGTCAGCCGCGATTGGTACTGTGTTGACCAGGTTGATTGCGCCGCGTATAGCCAGGGGTACTGCCACGCTCGAACGATTGGCCGCCAAAGACCTGACCGCGCACGTCGAGGTCACGGGAACCGACGAGATTGGGCGACTGGGCGACGCCCTGAATGCTTGCGCCGAATCCATGCGCGGCGTGCTGCGTTCCGTAGCCCAGGGCGCAGAAACGCTCTCTGCCGCTACGACCGAGATCAGTGCCCGCGCCGTGCAAACCTCAGGCAATGCCCACGCCCAGTCGAGCAAGACCAACCAGATCGCCGCTGCGGCACAAGAAATGACTGCCACCATTGGCGAGATCAGTCACAACGCTGAAGCGGCCGCGAATGCCAGCCGCCTCTCTGCTGAAACAGCCGACGAAGGTGGCGCGGTCATGCAGGCTGCTTCGCACACGATGGAGAAGATCGCCGCCGCCACCGGCAGTGTTGCCGAGAAAATGAATTCGCTGGCGCTGCGCTCTGAAGAAATCGGTAAAGTCGTCAGCGTCATTCAGGAAATCAGCGAGCAAACCAACCTGTTAGCTCTCAACGCAGCCATCGAAGCCGCACGGGCCGGCGAACATGGGCGCGGCTTCGCGGTCGTGGCCGGCGAAGTGCGCCGTCTCGCAGAGCGCACCAAGGGCGCTACCGAGGAGATTGCCGGCACCATTCGCAGCATCCAGGATGAAACCCGCACCACCCTCCAGGTCATGCAGGATAGCCGCACCGCCGTCGAGACCGGCATGAATGAAACCGCTCGTGCCCGCAAAAGCCTCGAGGCCACCATCGAATCATCGAAGCAGGTGGAAAACCAGATTCACCTCATCGCGACAGCTGCCACCGAGCAGACCGCAGCCTCGAGCGAAATCTCAGAGTCCGCTTGCCAGATATCACAGCTCGCCACCGAAAATGCCCAGGGTGCTGAAGAAGCCGTCGAAGCTCTCAAGAACCTCGCCTCGCTGGCCAGCGACCTCGATGCCATGATTCGCGAGTTTAACTTCGAGGAACATCAACAGCCCGGTGCATCCTTCGTCGATAACCGTCAGCCAGGATTCCGCCATGCGTCCCGTGCCGTCCATGCCTGAAAGTAAATAAATCTCGCCCCGCGCCGTATCTTGACCAGCCCCGACGACCCCTAACAGGTCGCCGGGGCTTCCGTCTCCCCTTCCCGGCTAATCCGGCCCTCACATCCCGCCTTCGTGCCGGACTCTGGTATATTCGCCGGAGCAGAGGCAGCGCGCTGAAGGGACTTGCCGTCCGATCCTGTGCGCGGTTTATCCTGCTGATTACGTAAGGTAAATCGCAGTGGTCCCTTCCCCTGCGAGCCATTCCCCCTGGAGACACGCGCATGAGTGCCGTCAAATACGACCTCGCTGTCATCGGTTCCGGCCCGTCCGGGCAACGCGCGGCCGTGGCTGCCTCCAAGATGAAAAAGCGAGTGGCCGTTGTGGAAGCGCGATCGGTGGTAGGCGGCGTCTGCGTCAACACGGGCACGATCCCCTCCAAAACCATGCGCGAGGCGGTCCTGCACCTCTCCGGCTACAACTACCGGTCGGTCTACGGCATGAACTACCGGGTCAAGGAGAAGATCACCATGGCCGACCTTGCCTTCCGGGTTCAGGCCGTGATCAAGACTGAAGTAGACGTCACCGAAGCCCAGCTTTCGCGCAACGGCATCGACGTGGTCCACGGCGTGGCCAGTTTCGTCGATCCTCACAAAGTGCACATAGAGGGACCGCAGACCGACACCACGATCGACGCTGATCGCATCATCCTCGCCGTCGGTACCAAGCCCGCCGCATCCCCAAAAGTGCCGATCAATGGACGCACCATCATCAACAGCGACCAGGTGCTGGAACTGCCCACTTTGCCGCGCACGTTGATTGTGGTCGGTGGCGGTGTCATCGGCGTCGAATACACCTGCATGTTCGCGATCCTCGGTGTGCGCGTCACTCTGATCGAGAAGCGCAACAAACTCCTTGAATTCGCCGACCAGGAAATCGTCGAATCCCTCAGTTACCACCTGCGCGACAGCCGCGTCACTCTCCGTCTTGGGGAAGAAGTGGAAAGCGTCGAAGAACTACCCGACGGCACAGTCGTAGCCAATCTTGAAAGCAAGAAGCGCGTCTCCGGCGATGCCCTGCTCTACGCCGTCGGGCGCCAGGGAGCCATAGACGACCTCAATCTTTCCGCAGCCGGAATCGAAGCTGACAACCGTGGCCGCATTCCCGTCGACGAGCATTACCAGACCAAGGTTGAACACATTTACGCCGTCGGCGACGTGGTCGGCTTCCCTTCTCTGGCCTCTGTGTCGATGGAGCAGGGACGCATCGCCGCAGCCCGCGCCTTCAACGATAACGCAACCTCGTCGAACCCGAGCTTCTACCCTTACGGCATCTACACCATTCCCGAGATCAGCTTTATCGGCAAAACTGAAGAGCAATTGACCGATGAAGATGTCCCCTATGAAGTTGGCATGGCCTTCTATCGCGAAACTGCGCGTGGCCAGATTCGCGGCGACACCACCGGCCGGCTCAAGCTCATTTTTCATCGCGACACCCGCAAGGTTTTGGGCGTCCATATTATCGGCGAGGGCGCCAGCGAATTGGTTCACATCGGACAGGCCGTGATGATCCTGGGAGGAACCGTCGACTACTTTGTCGATACTGTCTTCAACTATCCAACTCTGGCCGAATGCTACAAAGCCGCAGCCTTCAACGGCCTGGGCCGCCTCCACCGCTACCAGTCGGAGTAAACGCGATGCGCCGCCCCGAGTAACATCCCCAGTGCGAGCTTTTCCCCATGGAGGGTGCAGTGACTACCGCTATCGGCGTCGTAATGACCGAGCACATTGTGGCTGGACGGCTTCAAGACCAGAGGCTCACCGGCAAACCGTTGCGTTATCCCGCCGACACAGATGAGTTGGACGCACTCACCGCAATCCCCGGGAGCGAGCTGGTCGAGAAACTAGGCGAGCTGATTGCTACCCTGGCAGAGAATGGCGCCGGCGCAGTCGATGCTATCGGCGTCGCCGTGCCGGGCATCATTCGATCGGGCGTAGTTGAAGACTCGCCGAACATTACACAGATAAAGGGCATGCGCCTCGCCGAGGATCTGACCAAAGTCCTCACAGGAAAAGGCATCACTGCCCCTGTACACATCGCCAACGACGCCGACGCCATCGCTGCCGGCGTCGCTGCGACGCGCGGCCAACTCAACAAGCTCACCCGTGTGTGGACCATCGGCAGTGGCATTGGCTATGGCCGCTGGCCCTATGTTGAAGGTGTATGGGAAGGCGGCCACATTACCGTCACGCTTGATCCTAAAGAGCGCTTCTGCGGCTGCGGCGGTGTAGGCCACCTCGAGGGCATCATGGGCTATCGCGCCATGCGCATGCGCTTTCTCGATCTCGAACCGGAAGAAGTATTTGCGCACGCCAAGGAAGGCGATACCCGCTGCAGGGAATTCGTGCAGTTATGGCATCGCGCGCTGGCCGCGGCGACCGCCTCGTTCATTCACCTCGCCGGCCCCGGACGCTTCTATTTCACCGGCCACAACGTCGCCTTTGTGGATTTGAAGGAGTTGCGCAGCCATCTCGAAACCATGGTCAAAATGAGCCCGCTTTTGAGCTACTCCCTTGAAGTGCTGCCAAACGACGATGAAACCGCCCTGCTCGGCGCCGGGGTCAGCGCAATCCGCGCGCTCGCATCTTAGGGAAACACGTGAGCGGAGTCGGAAAAACAGCGAGCAATTCTAAACTTGCTCGCTAAGATCCAAATTGGATTTAAGCGACTCTCAGCATTCCCGTAGGTAGGTCCGCGAAAACCGGTCGTGCCAGCTCATGTGGTCTTCATCGAAGATGGCCCACACCAGACCCAGGCCCATCGGAATTAAGGACAGCAGCATCGCGCCCATCCGTCCGCGCAGTTGTTCAGGCGAAGGACTCTGGTCGTCGAAAGTGCACAAGGAGATTTGCGCATATCGCATGCCCGGCGTCATTTTGGCTACCGAAAGGAAGAACATCTGGTAGAGGACACCGATCACGATTACCGCGGCGGCTCCGCATACCTCTGCGGCCTTCATGTTCGGCAGATTCTCAAATCTGGAGGCCACAAACACGGCCATTCCGCAGACCATACCCAAGATCAATGCCGCGTCAACCATCGCCGCCATCAACCGAAGTTGAAGAGGCGCCTGGTGCAGCACGGGGGCCGCAGCTTTCGTCGGTTCGTACCGGGATTCCGTTTCGGTTTGTGGCTGCGCATCCAGGTGAATCGCCGACCAATCGGTCCCGGCCCACGAGGACCGAGTCCACAACGACTCAACCTCTGAAGCAGTTGCTGCCCCAGCCGGTTGGGTTGAGACGGAAGTCGGGTCGACTTCAAAGATGCTCAGTTGCCCATGCGCTTCCGGCTCGGACCCGTGTTGCGCTTCCGCCAATCGCGGACGCATGCGGCGGGTGGCAATGATTTCGCGCGGAAATTCAAGCAGGTTTGCATGAATCGGCTGGGCTGCCTCGACCTCCTCGATCAAGTGACAGGCATTCGCGAATCCCGCAGTTGAGGTATTCTGAACCGGCGTCGCGTTCCGCCAATCGGCGCGCGCTCCCGCGGATGCTTGCCGCGCAGGTTCGGCCGGCACAGCAGGGATTGCAGGCATATCCGGTTCCCAGCGAATCTCGAGCGGCTTCGCTCCCGCCACTGCTGCTGCCGGATTCGCCTCAGGCTGCCACGTCTGCCAACTTGAACTCTCTGTCTCGGCACTTTGAGAAAGCTTGGAATAGCTCCCCCGCTCCTCCGCTTCCTCCGTGGCTGTGTGAAGATTTGCCAGCGCGACATTTGGCGCAGCCTGCGCCTCAAGCGCTACACGTGTTGCGGCTTCGGCAACGCGCAGCGCCGACCGCGCTTCGGCTGCTTGCATTTCGCTATAGCTCGGGGCCTTTGCATAGCGCGCGGCTACACGGGCAGCAAGCGCTGCCGCACGGCCACTGGCAGTGTTATCGGCGTCTCCAGGCTCGTGCTGTTCTACAACGGATAGGCCTTTACGATTCTTGTGTTCGGCAAGGCGGCGATTGACTTCCTGCTTCCACGGTGGGAGCGGGGTGGGCGAGCTTGCAAGTGTGCTCAAAGCTCCAGAGTCCCTTCTAATCCTGTGCCCGGGTCAACTCTTTAAACCCGGGCCGTATTCGTGTTCGCATCCCGCGCGGCGGGCGCTGCGAACGTGGCTCTTATGCGTTAAAAAATTGCGGAGAAGAAAATTCTTCCAAAGATGATTGCTATATTCCGTGACCATCCGCTGTCTGACTCGTTCGACCCGCGCTCATGCAGAGTGCTTGCATTTGCTATGCTGGCCTTGGTCCTCGGATGCATCCTCGTAATTTCGTGTTTATCACGCTGCTGGTCCTCTGTCACTTGCAACTTGCAGGGCAGGTGTTGACCAATGCGTTACCCCCTGTGCAAGAACCGGCCGCTGCGCCAAATCCGGTCTCTCAAGCATCGAGTACTCAGCTCCCCGAAGACCCCTCGCAGGAACTGCTGCCTGTCGCAAATCCTGAGCCCGCACCGGCGACCGGAGTGCCCGTGCAACTGGCCGCAGAACATCAAGCGTGGGTAGGCGATACCTGGACCGGAACCGGCGAAGTGGAACTGCACTATCGCGATTACACTTTGCGCGCCGACAAAGTGGTCTACCACCGAGACTCATCGGAGCTTGACGCCGAGGGCCACCTTCAGGTCACGGGCGGGCCCAATGACGCCTATATTGAAGCGTCGCGTGGCGACATGCGACTCAACATGCACACTGCGCGTTTCTACAACGTCAACGGCTCGATGGGAGTGCGCAGGACCGGCCGCACCGTAGTGTACTCAACCACCAACCCGTTTTTGTTTTCGGGCCGCGTTTTGCTTCAAACCGCCGAGGGCTCTTACAAGGTCATCGATGGATCCATGACCAACTGCCGTCTGCCGCGCCCTGACTGGCAACTGATCTCGCACGCCATCAGCGTAGCGAATGGCCGCGCCTCCACCTCAAACATCGTTTTCAAGCTCTTTGGCATGCCAATTTTTTATTTGCCGTACCTGCGCCACCCGGTCGAAGACACCGGACGCGAAAGCGGTCTGCTGATTCCCGTCGTGAGCAACTCGTCGATCAAGGGCTTTATTCTCGGCGAGCAAGTCTACGTGGTGCTCAATCGCAGCATGGACATGGTCATCGGGTCGGAGTACTACAGCAAACGCGGATTCGCGCCCAATGGAGATTTCCGCTATAAAGGATCGGGCCTCAATAATGTGAACGTCCGCTGGAACGCGTTGCTTGATCGCGGTATTCAAGCCACGCCTCCTGAGACTGGAACGATCAATCAGGGGGGCGAGGACATTACTGCCACCGGACGCATTGATCTATCCCCTGAGACACGGATCGCCGGCAATATCGAATACCTCTCCAGCTACATTTACAAGCTCGTCTTCAACGACAACTACACGCAAGCCGTCTCTTCAGAGGTGCACAGCACGCTCTCGGCCACGCACATCCATAACGGTTTCGTCCCGTCAGCCTATGCCGAGCGGCTCCAGACCTTCGCCAGCTCCAACATTGGGGATGAGGCGAGAATTCTGCACCTGCCCAGCCTCCGTTTCGACGCGGTCGACCAGCCATTGGGTCCTTCACCGCTTTATTGGGGAATGGGTTCCTCCATTGGCCGGTTGAGCCGCTCTGAGTTTGGTTTCTACGCCCGTAACATTGGCCGATTCGATCTTCATCCACACCTCTCCATGCCTCTCATTGGCGGTGGATGGAGCATCGTTCCCGAGGTGGCTCTGCGCGAGACTTTCTATACCGGCAGCCAAATCCCCGACCTGACCGGCGCCCACAGCGGCACGCCTTTCCTGAGCCATGATCCGCTCGATCGCACCGACCTTGAAGGTTCGGTCGATCTGCGCCCACCGGCTATCGAGCGGGATTTCTCGCTTAATCATTGGAATCGTCAGTTGCGCCACGTCATCGAACCTGAGTTCATCTATCGCTTTGTCGGAGGCATCGGGTCGGGCGCGCGCAATGTTCCTCTGGTGGACCCCACAGACATCGCTACCAACACCAACGAAGTAGGCTTCTCGCTGACGCAGCGCTTCTACCTGCGAACGACCCAGCCGCACCTATGCAACACTGAAGAGAATCCCCTCCCCGGCGGGTGCCCTAGTCCCATGCGCGAATGGGCAAGCTGGCAGATAGCGCAAAAGTATTTCATCGATCCTAAATTTGGGGGAGCGCTGATCCCCAACCGTCGCAATGTGTTCGACTCCACGCTGGACCTGAGCGGCATCGCCTTCCTCACCGTGCCGCGCAACCTATCGCCGATCACGTCTCGCCTTCGCTTCGAGGCCATCGACAATCTCCGCATCGAGTGGGACATGGATTACGATCCTCGAGGTGGCCGTCTTGGCGCCGACAACCTTTACGCCGGCTACAGTTGGGGACGCACCACAGTTGGCCTCGGCCACGCCCTGCTCAACGCCGTCGATGAGCAAGGAAGCGCCGCCACGACCATTCAAAGTCAGCAGCTGCAGCCCTTCCTATCCATCGGCAAGCCCAATGCAGTCGGCTTCAACCTGGCCGCGAACGGTGGTTACGATTTCGTTCACGGAGCCCTGCAATATGCCGGCGTCCAGGCCGTCTACAACTGGAATTGCTGCGGCCTGAGTGTTGGCTATCGACGCTTTGCGCTTGGGTCAATCCGTGATGAGACGCAGTACCTCTACAGCTTCACGTTCGCGAATTTCGGCTCAGTGGGTGACATCCGCCGGTCCAATACCGTCTTCCATGACTCCAATCTGCCGCCCGCATACTGAAGTTGGCTTTGGCGTTCAAGTCTCAGAACTTGAATTACTTAACGTACGCGTGAAAAGTTAGAGGTACCACCAACAAGCCTAGGGCTCCCAGGCGCAGGCTCGGCTAAGGTATCCTTTCTTGAGAGGATTTCCACTTGCCACGAATTCGTTTAATGACGGCTCTGCTGGCTATGGTTGTTACCGTCGGTTGCAGGGCGCAGACTATCCCCGGCGCACAGGATGCGGCGTTGAACCGGCGCATCGAGGTGCTGGTCCGCTCACAGTTCAATGTTCCGCAGGACTACAACGTGACCATCGGCGCGCGCAAGCCGAGCAAGATTACCGGGTATGACACGCTTCCCGTCACGCTCACGCGCGGATCCAAATCGACTCCGGTGGAATTCCTCATTTCCACCGACGGCAAGACGCTGGCCCGTCTCGAGACGTTTGACCTGGCCAAGGATCCTACATTTTCGATCGATGTCGCCGGACGCCCTGTCCGCGGTAATCCCGCAGCAAAAGTCACGGTCATCAACTTCGACGATCTCGAATGCCCGTATTGCGCCCGCATGCATTCGTCGCTTTTCCCGGGTACGTTGGATCGCTACAAGGACAAGGTACGGTTCGTGTACAAGGATGATCCTCTTACCGACCTGCACCCATGGGCTATGCACGCGGCCGTAGACGCGAATTGTCTGGCGGACCAGAGTGGCGATGTCTACTGGACCTACGTCGATTACATCCACTCGCATGGACAGGAAGTGAGCGGCCAAGATCGCAACGTGACCAATAGTTTTGCCGCGCTCGATCGCATCGCGCGCCAGGAAGCCACGATCGGCAAACTCGACGGAGCAAAACTTGACGCCTGCCTCGCCAAGCAGGATGAAACTCAAGTGCGCGCATCGTCGAAGGAGGCTACTGCCCTTGGGATCGATGGAACGCCGGCCTTGTTCGTTGAGGGGGAACGCATCAACGGAGCCGTCCCAGAGCAGCAGGTATGGTTAGTGATCGATCGCGCTCTGCGCTCCGCGGGCATCGAGCCTCCGCCAACCCCGGTTCAGCCCGCACCGCCGGCACAATCTGCAGCTCCTGCTGGCAAAGGCAAATGATTTTCGCTTCGCCGCGTTGATCATTACGGAACGCAACTAGCGCCTTGGGCGGGCTCGCGGTATCGCCGCATCGGTCCGGGGATTTATCCTATAATGTCGGGGGCCTTTGCGTGCTCCTCAGGAGACTCCAGGTTGCAAGTCCAAGCTTCTTTCTTTCAGCGCCGCACGGTTCTCTCGCTGGCTCTCTCGAGCAGTCTTTTGTTTGCGCCACTGGCCGCGTGCCACCGGCCTCCTTCACCTGACGTCATGGCGACAGTGAACGGCAAGGAGATTCCGCGCGCTGATCTGGACAAGGCCTACAAAGCCAAGATCGGGGACAATCCTCAAACTCCGAGTCCTGAACAGGCGAACATTGTTCGGCTTACCGTATTGCGGGAGATGATCGACGATGAAATTTTGCAGCAGCGTGCAGCGAAGCTGAACCTTTCCGCTTCAGACGAAGACGTGAACGCAAAGCTCACTGAGATCAAGGCTCCGCTGACGCAGGAAGAATTTGATAAACAGCTCAAACAGCGAAACATGACGCTTGACGATCTCAAGGTTCAGATTCGCAGAACGCTGACATCGACCAAGCTGATCAACAAGGAAATCGAATCCAAGATCAACATCACGGACGCGGACATAAGCAGCTTCTATACGGCGCACAAGGCCGACTTCAACGTGATCGAGCCGCAGTATCACTTGGCGTGGATCGTGGTGACTGGAATGCCTGCGCAGCAAACTGGCAACCTGCAGAACAATAAAGCCACGAGCGAAGCGGACGCACACAAGAAGATACAGACCATTCACAACCGCCTTGAGACAGGGGAGGATTTTGGTGGCTTAGCAATGAACTTATCTGAAGATCCCAACACCGCTTCAAGTGGCGGTGATATGGGCTTCGTTGCGGAGTCCGCATTGCAGCAGCGCGATGCAGCCGCGTTTGCGGCCATCGGCAAGCTCAAGCTGGGACAGATCACAGATGTCCTGCCGATTTACGGCGGCTCGGGCCCAACTCGACGCGCTATCGGGTACGCAGTCTACAAGTTGGTCGCACGAGAGCCCGCAGGGCAGCGCGAGTTGAATAATCCCAGCGTGCAGCAAAGCATCCGCCAGGAACTTCGCGAGAGCCGCGCCCAGATGCTGCGCAGCGCCTACTATGAAATGCTGCGCGATGAAGCGAAGGTGCGCAACTACTTTGCCGAGCAGATCCTGCGCGAAGGCGTGCGGTAAATGAATGCGCCGTCGTTAGTTGGCTACTGAACTCCGTCGACCGATCAACTCTTTATCACTCTCCGTGTGCGCCAACGGACGGTCGGAATATACTTAGCTTGCATCTGACACGAGCAACGTATTTCGTTGAACAAGCCGCTCATTCGCTGCATGATTTCGAGAATACCAACCACGCCTATTCATGCCGCTCACGATCGTACGGAACATGTGCGGCCGCTCTCGCGATCCGGAAAACCTGTCATCATTTGGAAACCGCACAGGACCACGCGAAACAAGTCAGCGCGACTGATGCAATTCGGACAGCAGGTCGTCGCCTTGCAGCATCAGAAATTCCAAGCATATTTAACTTTCAAACTCATCAACTGAAACGCAGAACGGCCCCCGCTCAGCGGAGGCCGTTATACGTTCTCGTTGATTCAGAGCAATTACTTCATGTTGCCGCTTGAATCCATCGTAATGCCGCCGGGGCCCTTGTCTTTCTTTGCCTCGTTCGCTTTACGCGTGCCCATGGCCTTTGAACTCCAATCCTTTGCGGCCGCGACATCTGCTTTGACCGCATCTGGATTGCCGTAGTCGATATCTGCCTTACGACGATAGATCAGATTGATGTAAGACATGGCTTCATCGTAGTTGGCACGATTCGCCATAGCCTGATTTAGATAATCGAGGCCCTCAGTAACCAAAGGGGTATTCTGCGCCTTGATCGTCTCCATCACTTTCTTCGGTGCTTTGGCATTGCCCTCGCCGTCATCATTGGTTCCGGCTGGAATCAGGGCTTTCAAAGCGTTCTCATGCGCCAGAGTCCAGTCGATCACGCCTACCGTATACGCGGCTTCGGGATCCTTGGGATCGACTTCAAGAACTTTCTTCTGATACATCTTGGCTTCGTCAAACTTCTTGATGCTGAAATTGATCGCTGCAATCTGCTTCAGACTGTTTACGTCTTTGGGATCTTTCGCGAGGACTTCCTGAAAGATGCTGATCGCCTGCTGGGCGTTCTTTTGATTCTCCGGAGTGTCTAGGCCGGGAACCACATTCTGCGCCAGCGCAGTCGCCAGGTAAGTCTTGGCCATGGGCAGGCTTGGATCAAGTTCCGTTGCTTTCTGGAAGTGTCCGATCGCCACTTCATAGCGAGCGCTCTTGTACGCTTCTACTCCCTTGTTCAACTGGTCACGGGCTGCAAGGCGGTTGCACCCGCTCATGGAAAGCACCATGCCGGCCAAACCAACCGCGAGCACCGTATTTCGTGCGGGTCCATTCATCTTCGTATCCTTCTCCTTCAGGTCGCACCTAATGATTGCGCGCCTGCAATTTATTGCCTCTGCCAGTTTCCCGTTCAGGGAAAACCGCCCCAAGCACCAGACTACTGGCCGGCCATAATCTTCGGCGTCATCAGCCCGATGTGATCCACGTTCGCGGCGCGGCCGATATCGATGACCTCGGCCACAGAGGCGAAGTTCAGATTGTCGTCGCCCTTGACGAACATGATGCGCTCGGCGCGGTTGGCATAGATCTCGGTCAGCCGCGGCAACAGCTCAGCCTTGGCCACGTCGGTTTCGTTGATCTTGTACGCCGGGGGCGCGCCGGGACGATGCAGAACCTGCACCACAATCGTCCGGTCGGTCGGCAGTTGCTTGGTCGGATCCTTGGGCGGCTGGGGCACCAGCGCATCCAGGCCCTTCGGCGTTACCGGCACGATCACCATGAAGATGATCAACAGCACCAGAAGAACGTCGATCATCGGGGTAACATTGATGTCGGACGAGTAGCCCCCCCCGCCTCCAGTCGTCATTGACATGG
>ODAK010005544.1_pt1 | contig 12820 bp, 12 predicted proteins | sample 1539591 | NCBI WGS metagenome assembly ODAK01 (sample SAMEA3539303, study PRJEB22396) | soil metagenome | biome: tundra; feature: field; material: soil | place: USA | collected 2010-05 | depth 0.15 m | reverse complement strand
GGGTTGCCCCGGTTCGGTGGTTCGCGTCAGGATCAGTGGTCAAACCGCCGTCCCCGCACCACATATCGCGGTGAGGACCAACCTGGGGGCTGATCGCATGCCTGACGGCTTTCGCTTCGACAACACCTACGCCGCCCTGCCGGAACGCTTTTATGCGCGGCTGGATCCGACGCCGGTCGCGGCGCCGCGGCTCGTGCGGGTGAACACCGCGTTGGCCGAACGCCTGGGCCTCGACGCCGACGCGCTGGCCAGCCCGGAGAGTATGCAAGTGCTCGCCGGGAACGTGCTGCCCGATGGGGCGACGCCGATCGCGGCCGCCTATGCCGGCCACCAGTTCGGCCATTTCGTGCCGCAACTCGGTGACGGGCGCGCCATCCTGTTGGGCGAGGTCGTCGCTCCCGACGGCGCGCGCTTCGACATTCAGCTCAAGGGCTCCGGGCGAACGCCGTTTTCGCGCGGTGGCGACGGCCGCGCCGCGGTCGGGCCGGTGCTGCGCGAATACATCGTCAGCGAGGCCATGGCGGCGCTTGGCGTGCCTACGACGAGGGCCCTGGCTGCCGTGACCACCGGAGAAGCCGTGCGGCGTGACACCATGCTGCCCGGAGCCGTGCTGACCCGCGTCGCGTCGAGCCATATCCGTGTCGGTACCTTCCAATATTTCGCCGCCCGCTCGGACGCCGAGGCGGTGCGGCTGCTGGCCGATCACGCGATCGCCCGGCATTACCCGGATGCCGCGACGGCGGAGCAGCCGTATCGCGCGCTGCTCGACGCCGTGGTGGCGCGGCAGGCGTCGTTGGTGGCGCGTTGGCTGCTGATAGGCTTCATCCACGGGGTGATGAATACCGACAATTGCTCGGTGTCCGGGGAGACGATCGATTACGGTCCGTGCGCGTTCATGGACGCCTACGATCCGGCGAAGGTGTTCAGTTCGATCGATCAGCACGGCCGTTACGCCTACGGGAACCAGCCGCGCATCGCGGTGTGGAACCTCGCCCGGCTGGCGGAAACCTTGCTGCCGTTGCTGGCCGACGACGAGGACAAAGCCGTGGAGGTCGCACAGGACGTGCTCGCCGCGTTCAGTCCGCGTTTCGAGGCGGCGTACTTTGGCGGCTTGCGGCGCAAGATCGGTCTGGTCACGGAACAAGATGGCGACGTCACGCTGGTCAACGATTTGTTGAAGCTGATGGCGGAGAATGCAGCGGACTTCACGCTGACCTTCCGCCGGTTGTGTGACGCCGCGGCGGATGATGGCGCGGTCCGCGCCCTGTTCGCCGATCCTGCCGCCTTCGATTCCTGGGCCGCCCGTTGGCGCTGGCGTCTGGGCGAGGAGGCAGCGGAACCAGCCGCCATCCGCGATGCGATGCGCGCGGTGAACCCGGCTTACATTCCGCGCAACCACCTGGTTGAGGCGGCACTGAACGCGGCCATCGAACGCGACGATTTCGGTCCGTTCGAGCAACTGCTGGAGGTGCTGTCGCGGCCGTTCGAAGAGCGGGCCGGGTTTGAACTTTACGCCATGCCGCCGAAGCCGGAGGAGCGCGTGCTACAGACGTTCTGCGGCACCTAAGAAAGGTCAGCCTTTTACCGCGCCGAGCGCCAGTCCACGCACCAAATGCCGTTGCAATGCCATCATGAACACGACGATCGGCAACATGATGCCGATCGCGGCGGCGGCTGACAGCGACCAATAGTTGATGTCCTCGCCGCCATATTCGGCGATCGCGACCGGCAGAGTCTTGGTGTCCGGCCCGGTCAGCACCAGGGCGAACAGGAACTCGTTGTACGCCAGCAGCAGGCTGAACAACGCGGTCACCCAAAGCCCAGGACGCACGACCGGCAGAGCGACGCGGGAGAACACCTGCCAGGCGTCGCAACCGTCAATTTCCGCCGCCTCGTAAAGTTCATGCGGCACATCGACGAAGAAGCCGCGCATCAACCAGATGGTGAATGGTTGATTGATCGCGACCAGCGCCAGGATCATCGCCGGATAGGTGTTCACCAACCCAAGGATCCGCGCCAGCACGAAGAACGGGATCGCCAGCAGAATATGCGGAAACATCCGCATCGCCAGCAAGCCGAACAGCAGGCCGCGTGACGTGGTGCTCGACAGCCGCGACAATCCGTATGCCGCCATCGTGCCGATCGAGACCGACGTCACCACCGTGCCGACCGAGATCACCGCGCTATTGATCAGAAAATGCCAGAAGCCTTTCTCGACCCAGACCTGCCAATGAAATTCGAACGTGGGTGCGAAGATGAACCTTGGCGGCACGGCGAACGCGTCCACCGGCTGTTTGATCGAGGTCAGGAATCCCCAGATGACGGGCGTCAGATTGACCGCGGTGAATCCCGCCAGCGCCAGGAACAACGGAATTTGCGTGCGATGGCCTCCGCGCATCAGAACGCGCCCTTTTCGCGGCGGTAGACGATCCTGATCATCGTCGCCACCAGCACCGCGACGAACAGCAACGTCAGCACGCCCAGAGCGCAGGCCTTGCCCACCTGCAGCAACCGGAACGCCAGCGCATAGGTGTACAATGTAATCGTTTCGGTCGCCGTTCCGGGCCCTCCGCCGGTCAGCACATAGATGGTGTCGAAGAACCGGAACGCGTCCATCAGCCGGATCGCCAGCACGAACACGATCAACGGCCGGATCGCCGGCAGCATGATGCGGAACAGCAACATCCAGACGCCCGCTCCATCGATTTGCGCGGCCTCGATCTGGCTCTGATCGACCGTATTCAGGCCGGCGTACAGCACGAGGATCATGAACGGGGTGAACTGCCAGGCGTCGGCCAGCACGACGGTCACGCGCGCCCAGGCGGGATCGCCAAGAAAGTCGGGGGGAAAGATGCCCCAGCCGATCAGCAGGCCGGAGACCAGACCCCAGCGGCCAATGAAGATCCAGCGCAGGAACAGCGCCGCGACCACGGGGGTGACGATGTTCGGCAGGAACAACAGCAAGTTCAGAGCGCGCACGCCAAAGGTCAGCCGGTACAGCCCGTACGCGATCAGCAGGCCAAGACAGAACTCCAGCCCGACCGCCGACAATACGATGCCAACGGTGCGCAGCAACGTGGCCCAGAGCCGCGCGTCATTCAGCAACTCCCGGTAGTTACCCAGTCCGATGAATTCCTGGCTGCCGGACCCGAGATCGTAATTAAGCAGGCTGAGCCACAGCGCGTAGCCCAGAGGGAACAGCATGACGCAACTCAGCACCGCCGCGCTGGGGGTCAGGAACAGCCACCACGCGGTGTGCGACCGGCGTCGGCTATTTGTAATAGCCGTGACCCTTGAGGAACGTTTCGGTCTCGGAAGCCGCCGTGTCCATCGCCTGTTTGACGGTCATTTCACCCGTGACGCCCTGCAGAATGCGACGCGTGACGAATTCGCCGATCGCGTTGAACTCCGGCAGCGATGGGGCGCGCGTGCCGCTCTCATACGACGCCAGCGCCGCCGGATAAAACCGGTTCGCCTTGACCAGGTCCGGGTCGTCCAACACCGACTTGCGCGGCGGGATCATCAGCGAGGCCGCGTCACGCAAACTTTTCTGGCCCGCCGAGGTGGCGATGATCCGGAACAGAACGTCGGGATCCTGCTTGCTGAACGCGGAAATGGCATAGCCGTCGCCGCCCATGCGACCATGGCCCTGCGGCGGTTTGACCCAATCGATCTTACCCAGAATGCGTGACTTGTTCGGGTCGTCCATCGATTTCGCGCGCGTCGCCCATTGCAGACCCATCGTCGCGGTGTCCTGTTGCAGAGCGATCGTGCACTCATCGTTCGCCGCCGCGGTGAAGCCCTGTTGGGCGTATTTCGTGACCTCCTTCAACATCTCGATCGCGGCGACGCTTTTCGCGGTGTTGAAGGACGGGCGCCAGTCGTTGTCGAACCAGCCGTCGCCAAGCGCGTTCAGGTACCAGTGCGCTTCGTTGGTCGCGGCATCGACCGGCTTCAGGCAACTGATCGTTCCCGCGCGCATCGGGCTGTTGAAGGACTTCGCCAGGTCGCGATACTCGGCGATCGTGGTCGGCGGTGCCTTGCCCTGCTGATCGAACAGGTCCTTCCGATAGAAGAACATCATCGTATTGAGCGTATGCGGCATGACATAAAGCTGCCCGTCGTGCCGGAACGGCGCGAGCACCGAGTCCGGAAAATCGTCGAGTTTGAACTCGTCTTTATACTTCGCCCACAGATCGTCCACGGGGCGGAACCAGCCGTTCCTGACGAACGTCTGAAAGGTCGTGTCGCTGGCATAGACGATGTCGGGCGTGTCGGACTTCGATGACAGCGCGATGGTGGCAAGCTCCATCGCCTTGTCGATCGGCATCAGTTGGGTATTGACGGTGACCCCCGGGACCGCCCCGCGCATGACCTCGGCGTAGTGCTCCAGCGCCGGATAGCGGTGGCTGATCATCTGGATCGTGCCGGCCGCTCGTGCCGGGCCACCGAGGATCACGGGCGCGGCGAGCGCCGCCCGCAGCACGTACCGGCGATTGATGCCTTCTGGTTTCATCGGACGTCCCCTGGTCTTCCTGGCGCTCCGAACCTGGCCATTTTGCCGCGCTGTCGCAAGCGGGGGGTCACGAGACAGGCCGCGCATGGCATGATACGGTCGTGTCAGGCTCAGCCAGAAGAAGAACCTCGCCATGTCCAGGACGCCGTTTGAGAAAATCTGGGATCAGCACGTCGTCAAAGAGTTCGGCGACGGCCGCGCGTTGATCCATATCGATCGCCACTTCGCGCAGGAGGGGACCAGTGGACGTGCGTTCGACGGTTTGCGCGCCGCGGGGTTGCCGGTGCGGCGGCCCGACCTGACCGTGGGTACGATCGACCATGGCCTGTCCACTCTGCCGGGCCGTAAGATCGACAGTTACGCGGCCAGCACGGTGCGCAACCTCGCGATGCGGAAGAACTGCCACGACTTCGGCGTGCGGCTGTTCGACATCGACGATCCCAATCACGGCATCGTGCATGTCGTCGGCCCGAACCTCGGCTTCGCGCTGCCCGGCTGCACCTATGTCTGCGGTGACAGTCACACCGCCTCCTGCGGCGGCGTCGGCGCCTGGGCCTGGGGTATCGGCACCACCGAGGTGATGCAGGTGTTCGCCACGCAAACGCTGATCATGCGCAAACCGAAGACGCTGCGGGCGAGTTTCACCGGCACGCTGCCGCGCGGACTGTACGCGAAGGACATGATCCTGGCGCTGATCGGCCGGTACGGCATCGAAGCAGGCGTCGGTCACGTCGTGCAGTACGCCGGCCCGGCGATCAGCGCGCTGCCGATTGAGGGCCGGCTGACCGTGTGCAACATGTCGATCGAGTTCGGCGCCCGCGGTGGCCTGATCGCCGCCGACGACACCACGTTTCAGTATCTGCACGGCCGCGAGATGTCGCCGAAAGGCGCGTTGTGGGACCAGGCGATGGCCGATTGGCGGGCGCTGTTCGATAACGCCGACTGCCAGTACGACCGCGACCTGGAGATCGATTGTTCGCGGATCAGTCCGCAGGTGACCTGGGGCACGACGCCACAGGATGTCATCGCGGTTGACGCGATGGTGCCCGATCCCGCGTCGGCGACCGACCCGGCACGGCGCGCGATGATGGAGCGTGCCATTGACTACATCGGTCTGACACCGGGCCAACCGATCGCCGGCACGCCGATCGATGTCGCGTTCATCGGCTCCTGCACCAACGGTCGCTTGTCGGATTTGCAGGCCGCGGCGGAGGTCGCGCGCGGCCGCAAGGTCGCGGCGGGCGTGAAGGCGCTGGTCGTGCCCGGTGCCGCGCACGTCAAGGCGGCCGCCGAAGCTCTTGGTCTGCACAAGGTCTTTCTGGAGGCCGGTTTCGAGTGGCGCGAGTCCGCCTGCTCCATGTGCGTCGCGGCGGGAGGCGATATCGTGCCGCCTGGAAAACGGTCGATCTCCACCTCCAACCGCAACTTCGAGGGACGCCAGGGACCCGGCGCGCGCACGCACCTCGCCAGTCCCGCCATGGTCGCGGCGGCGGCGGTGACCGGTTGCATCACCGACGTCCGCACGCTGCTGAATTAAGGAGCCGGCATCATGGAAAAGTTCACCGTTCTGACCGGCGTCGCCGCGCCGATGCTGATGACCAACATCAACACGGATCTGATCGCGCCGTCGCACTTCCCCGGCAAGAAGCCGGAGCAAGCGGTGCTGATGCCGATGCGGGAAAAGATGTTCGCCAATCTGCGTTATTTCCCCGATGGGTCGCGCAGGCCGGATTTCGTGCTGGATCAGCCGCGTTATCGTGACGTGAGGGTCATTCTCGCGGGTCCGAATTTCGGTTGCGGCAGTTCGCGGGAAACCGCGGTGTGGTCGCTACAGGAAGCCGGCATTCGCTGCGTCATCGCGCCGAGTTTTGGCGATATTTTCCATGACAATTCGTATCAGAACGGGTTGTTGCCGCTGAAACTACCGATGGAGGATATCGAACGGATCGCCGCCGCGCTCGACCGCTCGAACGCGTCGGAAATGACCATCGATCTGGAGCATTGCCAGTTGCGCGTGCCTGGCATGGACCCGGTGGCGTTCGAACTCTCCGATGAGCGGCGGCTGCCGCTGCTGGAGGGTCTGGATCAGCTTGGCTTCATGATGCGCAGCCAGGCCGACATCGTCGCGTTCGAGCAATCCGATGAACAGGCACGGCCCTGGGCTTATCCGAGGTGACGACCGGGTCAGTTGGCCGGTTGTCGCAGGTCGGCCGGCAAGAATCGCATGTCGATGCTGCCGGGGAGATCATACGTTCCGGTCACGCTACCGACGTTCTCCTGCATCTTCAGCATCCGCTCGATGCCATCGATGTAGAACCGGCCCTCGTTGAAATACGGCCGTCCATCGACCTTCACCTTGATCAGTTCAGCCAGCATCTTGCGTATGTCCGCGGGATCCAGCCGGTACGCGCTGGCGATGAGATCGGCGGCCTCGTCCGGGTTCGAATACATGAACTGAACCGCTTTGCGATGCGCCCGCAGAATGGCACGCAGTTTGTCGCCCTGGGTTTCGATCGCGGCGATGGTCGCGACGCCAACGACGTTGCTGAGGGCGGGCAGCACCTCCTCCGACGTGGCGATCACCCGCAGCTTGGCTTGCGCCTTCAGCCACAGCGTGTCCGGCACGGGCGCGATGTCGATCAGGCCGACGTCGATCGCGGCCACGCCTTCACCGAAACCGCCGGTCTTGACCATTTCCACATCGGAAGGCGTGAGTTTCGCGGCGGTCAGCAGACCAAATGCCAGTCCCTGACTGGTGGATTTCGGGTTGGTGTAGCCGATCTTGTGCCCTTTGATATCCGCCAGCGTCTTGATCGGACTGTCCTTCTTAACGGCCCACACCAAGCCGGCGATCAACGGCACGTCGTCGCTGATCATCTTCAGTTTCGCACCCTGTTGCACCGCCGAGATGAACGCCGCCGGATTCATTTCGCCAAACACCGCGCCGCCCGCCACCATGTTGCGCACCGTGGTGCCACCGCCCTCGGACGAGATGATACCGGTGATGTCGACGCCTTCTTCCTTAAAGTAGCCCTTGCCCAGTACCACGGCCCAGGGAAACGCGTTCGAACCGGTGCCGTAGTTCGAGACGGCGATCTCCTCCGCCGTGGCGGGCGTGACGAACAGCGCGAGGCCCGCCAGCAAAAAGGCCACGATGCGGATGGTCATTGTCGTTCTCCCAATCGTGTTTCGGCGGCGTGCGCCCTTGGTTTCCATGCAGTATGCGACGATTATCGCGCTTCGCAAACCACACGGTCGAAACCATGCCCCTGACGCTGTTCGAGAAGATCTGGAACCGCCACGTCGTCAGCGAATTCAGCGACGGCCGCGCGCTGATCCATATCGACCGTCACGTGCTGCAGGAAACCACGAGTTGGCAGGCGTTCGATGCGCTGCGCGAGCGCGGTCTGCCGGTGCGCAATCCGGAACTGACCCATTCGGTGATCGATCACAGTGTCGCCACGCACCCAGGGCGCACCGCCGACAGTTTCCCGCCGACGCGCGACATGATCCTCGCGATGCGCCGCCACTGTCAGGAATTCGGTCTGCGCCTTTACGATATCGACAGCGACCGGCAGGGGATCGTGCACGTCATCTCGCCGGAGCTGGGGATCGCTCAGCCGGGCTGCACGCTGGTTTGCGCCGACAGTCACACCGCCACCAGTGGTGGCCTGGGGGCATGGGCGTGGGGCATCGGCACGACTCAGGTGCTGCACGTGCTGGCCACGCAGATGTTGCTGCTGCGCAAGCCGGAGACGATGCGGGTGACGTTCAACGGCACCCCTGGCCGCGGCGTGTTCGCCAAAGACCTGATCCTGCATTTGATCGGCCAGCATGGCGTCGCCACCGGCACCGGACACGTGGTGGAATACGCCGGCCCGGCGATTCGCGCGCTGCCCGTCGAAGGCCGATTGACGGTCTGCAACATGTCGATCGAGTTCGGCGCCCGCGCGGGACTGATCGCCGCCGACGACACAACTTTTCAGTATCTGGCGGGCCGTGAGTTCGCGCCCAAAGGTGCCGCGTGGGATGCCGCGTTGCCCGAGTGGCGGCGCCTTCCGTCAGACGATGGCGCGCTTTACCACCGGGAACTGGTGGTCGACTGCGATGCCATCACGCCGCTTGTGACATGGGGCAACTCGCCACAGGACGTGATCGCGATCGATGGCCGAATTCCCGCGCCGGATTCCTTCGCGGAGCCGGACCGCCGCGCCATGGCCGAGCGTGCCTTGCGCTACATGGATCTGACACCCGGAACGCCGATCGAGGGAACCCCGATCGACTACGCCTTCATCGGTTCCTGCACCAATGCCCGGTTGTCCGATCTTCAGGAAGCCGCCTCCATCGCGCGCGGCCGCAAGGTCGCACCCGGCGTGCGGGCGCTGATCGTCCCAGGCTCCACCACCGTGAAACGCGAGGCGGAGGCGAGCGGCCTTGATACGATCTTCCGCGATGCCGGCTTTGAATGGCGCGAATCGGCTTGCTCCATGTGTGTCGCGGCGAATGGCGACATGGTGCCGCCTGGCAAACGCAGCATCTCGACCACGAACCGAAACTTCGAGGGCCGTCAGGGGCCAGGCAGCCGCACCCATCTGGCGAGCCCGGCGATGGTGGCGGCCGCGGCGGTGACCGGTAAGATCACCGATGTGCGGCGATTGCTCGACGCGGGAGAGGCATGATGGAAAAGTTCACCGTGCTGCGCGGCAAGGCCGTGCCGATGATGCGCGCCAACATCAACACCGACGATATCATCGCCGCGCAGGCGATGATGGGCAAAGTCGAACGCATCGGCGATCGCCTGTTCACCGGCGCGCGCTACGACTCCGATGGCAACGAACGGCCGGAGTTCATCCTGAACCAGGATCGTTACCGCGGCAGCCGGATCCTCGTCGCGGGGGCCAATTTCGGCTGCGGCAGCTCCCGTGAGGCGGCGGTCTGGGCTTTGACCGGCTACGGCATACGATGCGTGATCGCACCGAGCTATGGCGAGATCTTCCATGACAACAGCTACCAGAACGGATTGCTGCCGATAATCCTGGATGAGGCGACGGTCGCCCGTATCGCCGCCGCGATCGAGGGCGCCGATGAACCCGTGGTGACCGTCGACCTGGAGCGCGGCGAAATCCGCCTGCCGGAAAATGGCCTCGTCCGTTTCTCCATCCCCGAGGAGCGGCGCGCCGCGCTGCTGGCCGGGATGGATGAGCTGGACATTCTGCTGACCCGCGGTGAGGCATTGAACTCGTTCCAAATCCGTGATCGTTCAGAGCGGCCGTGGATCTGGGGCGCCTGAAAAACAAGCAACAAAAGGAAACGTTCTTGGCGCCGCTCGTGAGTTTGCGGCAGGTGAAAAAGGTCTTTCCGCCCGTCCGCGGCGGCAACCCGGTGCACGCACTGGGTCCGATCGACCTCGACCTGCGAGCCGGAGAATTCTTCGCCGTGGTCGGCCCGTCCGGCTGTGGCAAATCGACGTTGTTTGAATTGATCGCCGGCCTCGCGCCCGCGACCGAGGGCACGATCGCGTTCGAAGGTAAGCCGATCGCGGGCAATGTCCCGGATGGCATCGGCGTCGTGTTCCAGGAGGATTCCTGCCTGCCCTGGCGCACCGTACGGGCGAACATCGAGCTTGGCCTACGGAAAAGCCGGCTGCCAGCCGCCGAACGCGACGCCAAAGTCGGAAAAGTTCTCGAACTGATGAACCTGACGGAATTCGCCAGCCACTATCCCGCGCAATTATCCGGCGGCATGCGGCAGCGCGTTTGCATCGCGCGGACTTTGGTCATGGAACCTCGGTTGATCCTGCTCGACGAACCGTTCGCCGCGCTGGATCAGCAGACCCGCCTGCTGATGGGTGAGGAAGTGCTGCGCCTGTGGCGGGCGATCGGCGCGACCGTGTTCCTGATCACCCACGCGCTGGATGAAGCCGCGATGTTGTCCGACCGCATCGCCGTGATGTCGGCCCGCCCCGGTCATATCCTGGAGATCGTCGAAACCGGCTGGCCGCGGGAGCGCGACAGCCGTATCCTGGAAGACGATCGTTTCGGTCCCACCGCCGCCCATTTGTGGCGATTGCTGCGCAACGAAACACTGCGAGCCGCCGATGCGCGCTAAATGGCGGATACCGTTGCTGCGGCTGCTGATCCTGGCGATCGGCGTCGGCGTGCTGGAGGTGCTGTGCGCGCTCGACATCATCGATCGGCTGACGATGCAGCCGCCGCATCAGATATTCCTGGATTTCATCCACCTCATGGCATCGGGCGCGATCAACCAGGCGATCCTGCACACCTTGAAGAACGTCGTGATCGCCTGCGCGATGGCTCTGATCGTCGGCATCACGTTCGCCAGCATCGTCCACCTCATACCGCCGCTGCGTGAGGTGTTGGATCTGGTGTTCTCCACCTGGTACGCGGTGCCCATCCTGGCGTTTTATCCCCTGCTGATCGTCGTCTTTGGATTGGGCGACCTGCCACCGATCGTGATCGGCTTCCTGCAAGGCGTGGTCGCGGTGATCGTCAGCATGCTCGACGGATTGGACCGGGTCCCGCGGGTGCTGCGCAAGCTCTCACGCGTGCAGAAGATGAACCGGCTGGAAACCGCGTTGCTGATCACGCTGCCCGCCGCCGCGCCATGGGTGCTGACCGGTGCGAAGCTGGCCATCATGTTCTCGATCATCGGCGTGGTCGCGTCGGAGTTCCTGATGGCGCGCGAAGGACTGGGTTACGAACTGAGCTACGCCTACAACAATTTCGACAATGCGCGGATGTATCCGATCATCGTGCTGGTCATCGTGTTCTCGGTGCTGGTGAACAGCCTGTTGTTCCGATGGGAGGCGCATTTGTTACGCCAGCGCGGGCTACGCTCATGACCCGGATCGCAATGCTGTGCGGGCTGCCGGTTATCCTGGTCCTGACCTGGCAGGGCCTGTTCCTGTACGCGGGCGAGGAGGCGCTGCGTTCGCCGGCGGAAACCGTACTGGCCGCGATTTCGCTGGTGCGGACCGAGCTGTTCTGGAACCACCTCGCGGAGACCGCGCACGCTTTCGCGCTGGCGCTGTCGATGGCGGTCATCACCGGTGTCGCCTTGGGAATCTGGCTCGGTTACCACCGGCTGTCAGGCGAGATTTTCATTCCGATGTTGGTAGGGTTCGCCTCGATCCCCAAGGTGGTGCTTTACCCGTTGGTTTTGCTGGCGTTCGGTTTGGGTCTGCCGGCCAAGGTCGCGTTCGGCACGATGTTCGGCGTCCCGCCGATCGCGCTGTCCACGATCAGCGCGGTCAACAACATCCGCCCGGTGTTGTTGAAGGTCGGGCGCGTGTTGGGTCTGGGGCCGGCGGACATGGTGCGCATCGTCCTGGTTCCCGCCGTGATGCCCGAGATCATGACCGGCCTGCGACTGGGCTTCTCTCTCTGTCTGATCGGCACCATTCTGGGCGAGATGTTCGCCGCGCGCCGCGGTCTGGGCTATTTGCTGATGACCGCCATCGGCCTGCACGACGTCGACCTCATCATGGCGCTGACCTTGCTGCTGACGTTGTTCGCCGTTTGCGCCAGCGCGGTGCTGCTGACGATCGACCGGCGCTTACGCCGCCGGCTGTAGGGCAAATCGCAGCATCAACCGATTACGTTCTCCGACCCGCTCGTAGGCGATGTCATCGCAGTAGTGATCCAACAGAAGCAGACCCAGCCCGCCGGGTTCAACCTCAGGCAGGCTGGCGGGTGGCTTCGGGGCTGGCACGGCGGACGGATCGAACGCGCATCCCGCATCCTCCACGACAATCACGGCGGCCTCAGGCGAGGTTAGCAGCCGGACGGTGGTCTCACCTGACGCATTTGGCGGGAACCCATGCATGGCGGCATTCATGACCGCCTCTTCAAGCGCCACCCGCATGGCGTGGTGCACGGAGTTCGGCAATGTCCTGGCTTGCGCGTCGAACCATGGATGGAGGCGGGCAAGATCCCTCGTGCTCGCACTCTCGATACGAAGCTCGTTACCGGAATCGAGCACGCCAGGCTCAGTTCGGCGCGGCGATGACCGCCGCGATTGCCTCGGCTTCGTCATGGTAGATTGGGATCAGACCGTCGATGCCGGTGGTCGTGATGACTTCTTCAACCTGTGGTTGCGGCGTGAGGAGCACGATCTTGCCGCGCTTGCTGAAGATCGATCTCGCGCTGACCACGATGCCGCGCAATCCCAGGGAAGCCATGAACTCGACGGCCGAAAGATCCACCACCACCGCGCGGCGCGATCCCGCGACGACGGCCATGGGCATTTCAAGCTCACGGGCGCCCGCGAGAGCATCAGGATCTC
>ODAK010005543.1_pt1 | contig 12825 bp, 11 predicted proteins | sample 1539591 | NCBI WGS metagenome assembly ODAK01 (sample SAMEA3539303, study PRJEB22396) | soil metagenome | biome: tundra; feature: field; material: soil | place: USA | collected 2010-05 | depth 0.15 m | reverse complement strand
GTCAAGGGGACATTTCTACTTTGCTCAAAGGGGACATTATCACTTTGCTGCCACACCGGAGTGATCTGATCCGTGACGGTGAAGGCTCGTTCCGCGGTCGAACGGTTAGCCTGGCATTACGAACATCCTCTCGCACAGGCGATGGAAAAGGCGCGCGATGGAACGCCAATCGCCGGCATCACCTCCAACACGGTGCCGTGGGAACTGATGCGCGCGGCCGGCTATTTCCCGGTGATGCTGAATCCTTCGCGTGGACCGGTTCCCGTCGCCGAACAGTTCATGGAAGACGGGGTTTTCGGTGCCCGAATCAGGGGAATCTTCGACGGCATCGTATCCGGCGCGTGGCCTTTCCTCACGATGGTCGTGATTCCACGAACCTCCGAGCAGGAACACAAGCTCTTTCTGTATTTGCGCGAGGCAGCGCGCCAGGGAATCGCGACCGCCTTGCCGGACCTGTATCTCTATAACTTGTTGCACTCCCGTTCAACCGAAGCCGAACAATACGGCTTCGAGCGGACACAAGGGCTGATAAAGCATCTGGAACATCACGCCGGACGATCAATCGAGCAAGCCGACCTCGCGCGGGCCGTAGAGGAGTCGAACCTGGCTTTTCACGCGATTCGAAAATTACTGGGTCTTCGCCAGTGTCCGCAGCCGCGGCTGAGTGGAACGGAGGGGCTGCCGCTTATCGGCGCAGTGCATTTTATGGATCGTGCGGAGTACGCACGGCTTGCTCAGGAAGCAGTGAGCGAGTGCTCCGATCGTGCGCCGAAGCGCGGCGTGCGCATCATGATAAAGGGATCTCCGCTCAATCACACCGGCCTGCACCGCGCAATCGAGTCGCACCGGGCCGTGGTCGTCGCGGAAGACGACTGGTGGGGCTCACGGAGCATCACGAAGGAAATCGCAGCGCAGGGCGATATGGTTCGGTCGATCTTTGAAACGTATTACTTTGACGCGCCGAGTCCGCGTGTGTTCCCGCGCGAGGTTGCAGATGAGTGGTTTATCGCCACTTCAGCAAATATCGACGGAGTGGTTTTCTATCTGCCGCCCGAAGACGATGTTCTGGGGTGGGACTATCCATGGCTGCGAAAAACGCTCGACCAACGCGGTATCCCCAGCTTGCTGGTGCGCGAGGATGCCTCGGACGAACTGAGCTCAGAATGCCACCAGCGCATAGACGACTTCATTTCCGGCATCGCCGCGGGAAGCTGAACACACATGGCGGAAAAACAGCTTGAATGTACTGTCGCCGCGGCTGAGCACCAGAAAGCCTGGTTTGCAGGGCTGCGACGCGACGTATTCGAGAATCAGAAGCCGTATGCGATTGTCCAGGCCGATATGCCGCTTGAGCTTTTTCAGGCGATGGACGTGCCGGTCGTCAGTAACCAGTGGTGGGCAGCAATCACTTCGGCGAAGAGGCTCTCCCCTCTTTATCTGGATTGCATGAATGCCAAAGGTTTTCATGAAGGTCTCTGCCGCTATTGCAGCCTGCCGCTGGCATCCACGCTATGTGGGGATGTGGCGCCTGCGCCCTGGGGCGGCCTCCCGAGGCCGGCGCTGATGGCGGCTCGCTTAACCTGCGACTGCATTCAGCGAGTCTTTGGAATCTGGTCCGAGGCATTCGGCACGGAGTTCATCGCGCTGGATGCCCCCGGCGCTTCCGAGCTTCCTCCCCGATGGTGGGAGTTGAGCCGGTACCGATGGCGCGAATTGTTCGAAGAGCATCGGCTGGACTTCATGGTGGCGCAATTCCGGAGGCTGATCGGGAGCATTGAGCGCATCACGTCGAAAGAGTTCGATCTCGAACGGCTGCGCTGCCTGATGGAGGGCGTGAACCGGCAGGAAGAATATTTTGAAGAGGTCCGCGATCTGATCTGCACCGCGCCCCGGACGCCGGTTCGCATGCAGGAACAGGTCAGCAACGTCATGGCGACGCAGTGGCTGCGCGGGTCAGAATGGGCCATATCGCACGCCAGGAGATTTCGCGATGAGGTAAAGGCGCGGGTCGAACAGAACATTGCTGCCTGCCCAGGCGAGCGGCTGCGGCTGATGTGGGTCGGGGCCGGCCTCTGGCATGATATGGACTTCTACACGGCCTTTGAGGCGGAGCACGGCGCCGTGTTTGTCTGGTCGATGTACCTGGCGTTCGGACCGGACGGTTACATTCGTTATGGTCTGGACGATCCGATGAAAGCGCTTGCCAGCCGCACGGTCAGTATGAATGAGCAACTGCACAACCCGCCGTGGGCGAACGAATGGATTGTGGAACAGGCGAAACAGCATCGCATTGATGCGGCTCTGGTCCTGACTCCGCTGGGCACCCGGCCGTCAGCGACGGGCAACCGGTTCATTGAACTCGGGCTGGAGCGCGCCGGCATCCCGGTATTGCCGATTTTCGCCGATATGGCCGATGCGCGAAGCTGGGATGCCGCCGGGATGCGCCGCAAGGTCGCGCAGTTTCTGGAACAGCGCGTCGAAAGAGCCGTGGCGGGGCGGAACGTCGAATGACCGCCCCGAACGAAACTCCGCGGCGTACACAGCACTGGGTCATCTCCGTCGCTGCCGTGATTCTGGCGATGATGACCATTCAGATGTCGAGCCTTGGGTTCTCCCCGCTGCTGCCAGCCATCCGCAAAGAACTCGCCGCCTCGTATTCGCAGATGGGACTCTTCACCGGGATGTACGGGCTGATTGCGATCTTCATCAGCCTGCCCGCTGGAATCCTGGCTGCCAGGTTCGGCGAAAAGCGGATGCTTCTGAGCGGGCTCGCTGTAACGGCGCTGGGCCTTGCCAGCCTGGGGCTCGCGCACTCTTACGGCGTTGCACTGGCCAGCCGCGCCGTCTGGCTCGTCGGCTATCGGTTTGCGTTCATCTGCGTGTTCACCGCCATGGCGGTCGGCACTCCGGAAAAGTACCGCAGCAGGACCATGGGTGTCCTTGGCGCGATGGCCGCGCTGGCCTCGGTTATCGGCGCTCCGTTCGGAACACGTCTGGCGGAATGGTTCGGCTGGAGAGGCGGAATCTTTGGGTTCGCCGTCATCGCGGTAGTTGGGGGAGCGCTGTTTGCAGCGCTCTATCGTCCCGCAACAGCCGGTGCTGCATCGGCCAGGGGATCGCATGGACACGCCTTCACCCCCAAGGCCTTATCGGCGCTGCGCAATCCAGTCATGTGGGGACTGATCCTGCTTGGCCTGATCAATATGGGCGGCTTCAGCGCCACGTTTTTCGTGCCGTACGCGGTGGAGAGCGTTTTCGGTCTGGACGCCAGGGCATCGGCGGCCATTATCAGTTCCAGTTACCTGTTCAGCATCTTCCTCAATCTCGCTGTCGGCTGGCTGTGCGATCGTTATTCCCGCTGGAATATTATGATCGTTCTGGCGGCCCTGCTGGTTCCCGCCAGCTTCGCGGTCCTGTCGCATGAGTTGCTTGTCTTCCGCATCGGCATTGCGCTGGTCGTGTCGCTCGGTCACGCTGCCACCAACCAGATTTACGCGATCTGCGGCGCCGTCCTGACCCGGGATGAGATTGGCACCGGCATGGGCATCGTCGGTTTAGGCAGCGGCATTTTCGGTTACCTTGGACCGCAAATGCTGGGCTATCTGCGCGACTCGACCGGCGGTTTTACGGCGGGCTGGCTCTTCGTGGCATTTGCTGCCGTGGTCTCGCTTGCCGACCTGCTGGTTCTCCGCGTGTGGAACTCCCGCGCCCACGCCGCAGAACCGGTTGCTATATGATCGTTTCTCGTCATTGCGAAGCGCGAGGATTGCGGCGCCTGCGCAACTCGCCGACCAATCTCGCCAGGACATTCGCCGAAACCCTGAAGCAGCGGTACCGAAAACGATCCCCGCGGAGGACAACTGCTCAGACTGGTCGTTTTCTGTCGGCCATTTTGTCACCACGAGCGCGGTAAAACCGCGGTTCACTATTGGATTTGCCTTCAACCGCATTAGTTTTTTGGAGGACCGAAGGGCATCACGGAGCCCGAAAAAGGGCAGCGGAAGGGGTAGCGCTCAGGCTCGGCAATGAGGGTTTTTCAGGAGAATTCGAATTCTACCTGGGGAGCCAAATAAAGAGAGTTGCTGTTTCGGTCAGCAGCGCCCCAACGTGAATAGTTGAGGCGTCTCTCGCTCATACGTTTTTTGGACTTTGTGGCCGCCACCGGATTGAACATGAGGGACTGGCCCCTCATGTACAATCGTTGTCTTAGGTTGTGGGCGGCCTGTGGAAAACGCCCGTCGATCAGATTCAGGTTTCAGTGGCTTAACGGTCGTGGGGGTTCAAGTCCTCTCATCCGCACCAAATTCATTTCCCTTTTCCCAGGTGACCACGACGGCCAGAAAAACGTTCCTGCCGTACTGCCTGCCCTCCATCGGTGAAGAAGAGATCGCCGAGGTAGCGGACACGCTGCGTTCGGGGTGGCTCACCAGGGGTCCTAAAGTCGCCAGATTCGAGCAGGCCTTCGCGGAGTATGTGGGGGCGCGGCACGCCATCGCGGTTAACTCCTGCACGTCCGGCCTGCATCTTTCGCTCGCGGTGTTGGGTGTGGGGCCAGGGGATGAAGTTATCGTTCCCAGCATGACCTTCTGCAGTACGGCGAATGTTGTGACGCATCTGGGCGCGAGGCCGGTGCTCGTCGATTCCGACGAAGACCTGCTGCTGAACGCAGACACCATAGCCAGCGCTATCACGAGCCGTACCAGGGCCGTCATGCCGGTGCATTACGCGGGGTATCCGTGCGACCTCGAGCCGATCCGCGATCTTGCCGCGCGACATGGCATCCGCGTCGTGGAAGATGCGGCGCATGCGGCGGGCGCAGAGTACAAAGGCCGTCCGATCGGAAGCGGCGCCGAGGCGGCAGTTTTCAGTTTCTCCGCGACCAAAAACCTCTCGACGGGCGAGGGCGGGATGATTGTGACGGACGACGACGAGGTCGCCGCGCGCTGCCGGCTGCTCTCACTGCACGGCATCAGCCGCGACACGTGGAATCGCCACTCCTCGGCGAACGGCTGGCATTACGAGGTTCTCGAAGCAGGCTACAAGTTCAACATGACGGACTTGCAAGCCGCGATCGGGATTCACCAATTAGCGAAGCTCAAGGGCTTCAATGCGCGCCGAACGGCCATCGCGGACCGCTACGATGCAGGACTGGCGGGAATTCAAGGGCTGGTTCTGCCTCGGCGCCCGGCGGATGGGAAGCACTCGTTCTACATCTATCCGGTACATCTGGTTTCGGGTGACGCCAGATTAAACGCTGCCAGATTAAACGATGCCAGGTTAAACAGGGACGAGCTGATATGCCGGCTGCAGGACCTCAACATCGGCACGAGCGTTCATTTCATCCCGCTGCACCTGCATCCGCTGTACAGCGCGTACCGGGCCGGAGATTTCCCGGTTTGCGAACGTATTTTCGATGGGCTGCTGTCGCTTCCGCTGTATCCGAAGATGTCCGATGAAGACGCCGACGACGTGGTTAAAGCCATTCGTTATCTGCTTTGTTAACCCTCGGGATACAACTAACCCTAATGGCAGATCGAAACAGTCCTGGTACCGGGGGCATAGAAATTTTTCCTTTTTCTCGGCTCACATTGTCAAGTAGCTGAAAATAAACTACTTTCCCCTCTATAATACAATTGGATATATCCTTGGTACTGCTGCTTGGGCCAATTGTTAACCTGGGTGCTCGCGATCAAGAATGAAGCATGAACATGCGCCCGATTCTGATCCCCGCACTCCTCTTAGCGGCGGCTATTTCGGGACAGGCGAGCAACTACGGGCCATTCAGTTGTGCGACGTGCGGTAACGGGTTTGACGCGTCCGCTTTCAACGTGGTCACGCTGGGTACCAGCAGCACTCTCTCGACCGGAAATTTCACTCCCAGTTCCGATATCGGCGGCGGTGTAGCGGTTTTTGGCAATTACACAGGCAATGGTTATCAGATCGGGTCGCAGATGACTTCGGTGCCAAACCCCTATACAGATAACTACACGATGATCGTGAACGGGAGCATTTCGACGAATCCGTTTACGGTGGGAAGCGGCAGTGGTTCGCAGGCAGTGTGGGTCGGCGGGACTTATGGCAGCTTCAACAGCCCTCAGCCGACGGTCTCGCAGTCGGCGGCGGCCAACGATTTCGATTTTCTCGCCGCGCGGACGTCGCTGGACAATCTTTCAACGAATACGCTCTCGCACTACACCGCGACCACGGGAACTCCGGTCAGCAATGGCACCAACTATGTGCTGACGGCTACGGGGACCGGCTTGCTGGTGTACAACGTGGACGCTTCGTATTTCACGAACCAGAACCTCGCTTTCCAGGTGACGCTGGTCACCGGGCAAAGCGTGATCATCAACATCACGAACGCTTCATCCAGCTTCAACTTTTCGAAAGGCACGGTGGTTGTCTACAACGGCAATACGGTCACAGCGAACACCACGGGCGGCGTACCGGTGCTGTTCAATCTGCCGGAAGTGGCATCGTTGAGCACGAGCAACGGTTCGATCAACGGCTCGATTCTGGCTCCCTACGCGACCTTCAGCTCAGCGAACCAGACGATTGACGGGCAACTTTTCGTGGCCTCAGTCAACGGTTTAGCGGAAACGCACGACCAGTTTTACAACGGCTTGCTGCCATCACTCGTCTCGGTGGCGACGCCCGAGCCGGCCACTTTTCTGTTGTTCGGCGGAGCGCTGATCGCGATCGGCATGATCGGACGCAAAGGCCGCACCAAAAACCAATAGCAATCGGCCGCGAGCGCTCCGCTGCTAATTTGGTTAGGTGAGCGCGACCACTACGACCATTTTTGAGAAAGTGGACGCGCTTCCCCTCCATTCGCGTACGCCGGAGTCGTGGGCGCGCGAGGTTTTGTCCGATCCGCTTGCGTTGCTGGCGGATCACGCTTTTCTGGAAAAAAAAGCCGCGCTGAATGCGATTCAAATGCTGGAAAGGTGGCCGAAGGAATGGCTGCCGGGCTGGGTGGAAACGATGACGAGCGTGGCGCGCGATGAGGCGGCACACCTCGCGCAGGTCACACGCATCCTGATACGGCGTGGGGGCCGGCTGGAACGGGGGCACAAGAATCCGTACGCCCATGCGCTGCGCGGGCTGGTGCGAAAGGGCGAAGTGGTCGCGGAGGCGCTGGACCGGCTGTTCGTTTCGGCGTTGATCGAAGCGCGCTCGTGTGAACGCTTCGCGGTACTGGCCGCGGCATCGCAGGACGAAGAACTCGCGGCCTTCTACAAAGCTTTGTTTTCGTCGGAACTTGGCCACTTTAAGATCTTTCTGCGGCTGGCGCAAAAGATTGCGCAGCGGACTGTCGTAGAAGCCCGGTGGCAGCAACTGCTGGCGGCGGAGGCCGAAATCCTTGCCCGGCAGACGCCGGGGCCACGGATCCATTCGGGCTGTTCCATGAGTATTGAATAGCCCGAAAGCCTAAGACCTCTGGGCACTTACCTGGTTATCAAAACAAATTTGAGGGCGGATGCTTGTTGCATGCAGGTACTAGAACTAAAGATACAAGCAGAAGAAACTCTGACGCAGCGGGAAACACCGAAGATTGAAGACCCGTTGGCATACCTGCCCTGTTCTCCGATTACGGATTATCGCGCAGGCGACATTATCTACTCTCAGACCCAGCCGGCCACGAGAATTTACCTGGTGGTGCAAGGCCGGGTGAAAGTGTCGCGCCAGACACAGGACTCGGAAGTCGTGGTGGACGTGTATCAGGCCGATGAATTCTTCGGCGAAGCCTCGCTGGCCGGCTCGGGGAAGCGCGAGGAACTTGCGGTGGCGCTCGAAGAGACTCGCGTGATGAGCTGGTCGGCGAAGGAGATCGAGGATACCGCGGCTTCGCGTCCGAAGCTGGCGATTGCTCTCTTTCAGCTGATGGTGCGGCGGTCGGTGGATTTCGGCGCGCGGATTGAAAGCTTCTCGGCCGAAAGTATCTCGCGGCGCCTGATGCGGGCTCTGACGCTGTTTGCGCAGCGCTTCGGACGGGCACAGGAAGACGGCACGATTCGCATGACGGCGTTCACGCACGAATTGCTGTCTCAATATGTCGGGACGACGCGTGAGATTGTGACGCATCACATGAGCCAGTTCCGGCGGGATGGTTACGTGGAGTATTCGCGGACCGGTATTTCTCTGCATCCGCGCGCGCTGACCGACTGGCACAGAACCGCACGCCTGAACCCCTGAGCAGGCAACTCTGGTAAAACGCATTTAGACCGTTTTGCCATTTCGTATTTTCGAAACAGAAGCGCGTTCGATCCTGAGTCCGGTCTCCGGCTTTCTTGCCGAGGCTGGATTCACCCATTCCCTGAGCCCCGCGCGCAACTGCACGTTCGGCTGCAGCTACTGTTACGTTCCCACTATGCGCGTTCAGGCGGGGCTGCGCGCGGACGACTGGAAACACTGGGGTGAACAGACCACCTTCAAGAGCAATGCCGCCGAACTCGCGCAACGCGGCCTGCGACCCTCCCAGGTAATCTACTGCTCGCCACTGACTGACCCGTATCAGCCGGCTGAATCGGAAGAGCGGCTGATGCCGGAGTTGCTTGAGGCCGTGGCGAATCATCCGCCCCGCACACTTGTGATTCAGACGCGCGGGCCGCTGATACTGCGCGATCTGGAGTTGTTACGGGCGGCGGCGAAACGCACGAAGGTGCGGGTGAGCTTTTCCATCACAACGGATCGGGAAGATGTGCGCAGGATCTTCGAACCGCACTGCGCGCGGATTGAAGAACGATGGCGCACGGTCGAGACGCTGCAGGCGGCGGGGATCGAGACGTCGGCGGCGATCGCGCCGATTCTGCCATGTGATCCGGAAGCGTTGATTGATCGGGCAGTGGTGTGTTCGCGAGGGCCAATCGTGGTCGATCCTTTTCATGTGCGCGCGGTGAAGCGCTCGGGCGCGACCACGCGCGCGGCGGCAATTGCAATCTGTGAACGGCACGGGTGGGCGGAGTGGCTGGAGCCGTCGTTTCAGGAGTCGATACTGGCGCGTATGGCGGCTCGCGCCGCGATGGCCGGCCGCGAATTTGGTCACGGTCCACGGGGTTTTGGATTGCTGGCGCTGTGAACTGCCTCTGATAGAATTCGGCGGACCAGGCGGAAATGCTTACCTGCACTGTGTATAGCCGCGATATTCGCCTGCGCGGGAGTGTCGGCGGGGAAGGCGGCCGCCGTCACGTGTGATCGCAGCTGCCTCGAAGGCATGGTCAATCAGTATCTCGACGCGATGCTGGCGCGCAATCCATTCAGCCTGCCGCTGGCGTCGAAAATCAAATTCACGGAAAACGAGCAGGTTCTGAAACTGGGCGAAGGGCTGTGGGTGACGGCGTCGGGGCCGGGCACCTACAAACTGTTCGCGGCCGATCCGCAGGCGGGCGAGGTTGGGTTCATCGGGACGCTGCGAGAGAACGGCCTGCCCGTCGCGCTTTCGATTCGGCTCAAAGTGGAGAACAAGCGCATCAGCGAAGTTGAGACGGTGGTGCTGCGGGATGACAGCGCGAAGGCGATCGAGGCGATGGGCAAACCCGAGGCTGCGTTTCTGGATGCCGTACCTGCCGGGCAGAGAAAATCGCGCGATGAAATGATTGCGGTCGCGAACAGATATTACGACGGCATCGAACAGAGCAAGGGCAGTATTGTCCCGTTCGATGCGTCGTGCAACCGCTTGCAGAATGGCGTGAGAACGACGAACAACGCGGAGTTGAAGCTGGCTCCGCCGACGACGTGGAATCCATTTGCGCTTGGGTGCAAAGAGCAGCTGGATACGGGCTTCTTCAGTTTCGTGAAGAAGATTTATCCACGGCGCCTTACCGTGATCGATGAAGAGCGCGGGCTGGTGTTTGGGTCTTTCCTGTTTCTGATTCCGGGGACCGTGAAATCGGTGAACGTGCCGGGGCAAGGGACGGTACCGATGCCTGATTCGAATCTTTCGCCGTTCACGCTGGACGTGACGGAACTGTTCAAGATACGCGGCGGAAAGATCCAGCGCGTGGAAGCGTTGCAGGCCAGACTGCCTTACGGAACGCCGAGCCCGTTCTTCGGAGACAAGTAGTGAACGGCGTCGAGAGGAGTCTCGACGCGGCACGCAAGAGTGCGTGCGCCACAAATCATGGGAGGCTTATGAGGATCACCACTCTTATCATTCTGCTGGCGGCGGGTTCTTTGCAGGCGGCCGATTCAGCGTGCAATCGGGCCTGCCTCGAAGGTCTCGTCAACGACTACCTGAACGCGATGGTGGCGCACGATCCTTCGCGACTGGCTGTAATACCGGGGGTGAAGTTCACGGAGGACGACGTCGCGCTGAAGCTGGGCGATGCACTTTGGGGCACGGCTTCGGGGCTGGGCAAGTACAAGCTCTATTTCGCCGATCCGGAAGCGGGGCAAGTGGCGTTCTTCGGCACGATTCAGGAGAACGGCAAGGGCGCCGCGCTCGCACTGCGACTGAAGATCGAGAACAGGAAGATCAGCGAAGTAGAGACGGTGGTGGTGCGCAGTGAGCGCACGGCGAAGCTGATGGACGATGCCGGTTCGCCCGATCCGATTCTTCTCGAAACGATTCCGGCAGCGGAGAGGAAGCCTCGCGGGGAGTTGATCGCCACCACGAATCAGTACTTCGAAGCGATCGAGCAGGGGAACGGAAAGGTGGCGCCGTTTGACCCGGAGTGCAATCGTTTCGAAAACGGCATGAAGACGAGCGGGACGGCGGGCTGCTCGGCGCAGCTGGATACGCAGGTGTTCAACTATATCCGGAAGATTTATCCGCGCCGTTTTCTGGTGGTGGATGAAGAGCGCGGCCTGGTATTTGGCTTTTTCATGTTCAATCATCCGGGGAACATTCTGTGGGTCAATGTGCCGGGCGAAGGCAAACACGATATGCCGGGCGCGGCGAAGCGGCCGTTCAGCGTGGATGTAGCGGAAGGGTTCGCGATTCGAAACGGGAAGATCCGGAAGGTGGAAGCGCTGATGACTTCTCTGCCGTACGGGGCGAAGTCGCCGTTTGTGCCGGTGGAATGAACGGTGTAAGAGAGCGGCTCGCGATAGGCTGAACACATAAGTTAAACCCGGGATCCGACAGCATGGAAGTACAACTCCCGTTTCGAGGGGGTGGCGCTAAATGACGCACGATCTCAAGGGCGATATCTGCGGACGCCCCCTTTGATGAGAGCGGTCCGGTTGGTCCTGAAAATCGGATCCACGGTACCAGTCGGCCTTCAGCCAACTTTACACCGGGTTCTTGCCCCAGGCTGCCGGATGATACCAATTTTCCCGAGTGCGCCGAAATCTCAACAGGGTACTTGCCGACTGGGCCTAATGCGCTGATAAAGTGTAAGCCACGTATGCGGCGTGGCTGCGGATGGCTTTTGCCCGCGCTCTTCTTCCTGTCGTTGTTGCCGGCATGGGCATGCTCCTGCGCGGGTGGCGGATTTACAACCTGCCCTGCTCCGAGCGCGGACACGATCGTGATGGCCACGGTTATATCTAAAGGGGCGATTCCGAGCAGAGCTGTTTCGGATGAACTCGCTTCGGGCCCGGGTCTGACCAGACGAGCCTATCGAACCTCAAACACAACGCCGCAAGCAGCGCCGTGGGGCAGTGTCAGGGTCACGCTGCAGGTCTCAGAACGATTTCACGGGAGCGGGGGAAGTGCGCTGGTGGTAAGAACGAACGACAGCGCGGAAGCGTGCGGGTACCCCTTCGAGGTCGGGCATCAGTATCTGGTTTTTGCGAACGAGTTTCAGGGCGAGCTGACGGTCACAATCTGTTCGGGAACACGGCCGGCGGGCATGGTAGCCGGGACGATCAGACAACTGCGGAGTCGTCGCGACGGGACGCCACTGCCCGTGTTATTCGGCTCCGCGACCACCCATGCAGATGAAGCGAGTCCGAGAGGCTGGGAGCAGGTGCGCCCAGTGGCGGGTGTCACGGTAATGGCGCGAGCGGACCAGCGAGAGTATTCAACCCAGACGGGAGAGGACGGCTCGTATGAGTTCATCGGCCTGTCAGCCGGACGTTACGACTTGAGTCTGGCTGCGCCTGGGAGACGCGTGGCGCTTTGGCAGGGTGAGAGAGAAACGACGGGCGCGAACGTCTGGCAGGGAAACTCTTGCCCCACAAATTTCGAAGTCTATTACGACGGCCTCCTGAGCGGGAGGGTCGAAGATGCTGACGGAAAACCGCTGGCAGGTGTCGTATTGGCGTGGTTCATCGGTCCGGAGCCACTGAATATCGTGGCGAACAGACGGGTGGTCGACGGTCACTTCGAGATCCCGAGGCTGCAGCCTGGCCGCTACCGCCTCGGCTTCATTCAGCAAGGCGATATGCGATCGAGCCGAACGATCTACTATCCCGGCACATACCAGGAGAGCCAGGCGGCCATAATCGAGCTGGGCGACGGGGAACATCAGGACGGTCTGCGTATGACGGTATCCGATTCGCACCGATAAGCGAAGCGCCAAGCATCCGGGGCTCCATGTCAAGACGGTCCGGAACTACGTGAGGGAAGGCCGCCTTCAGGCTGTTCGTACCGGAAAGCAGTATCGAATCTGGGTCGCCGATTTAGTCGCGATGACCGGGAAACCGATTCCCGAGCCGCAGCCTGTGCGGCGAACACGGCACGTTGAGGCGTACAGCGTCGTGGAAGTGGACGCGGTCAGCCCGGAGCTATCGGAACGCGTCAGCAACATGTTGGTCGGTGCGGGCAGCAGCCGCGACCATTCCGCGGATCATCCGATGCGGGTGCAGGTGATCTATGACGCGCCACGCGTGCGGCTCAAAGTCATTCTGATCGGAAGCATTGAAACAACGGGAGCGTTG
>ODAK010005541.1_pt1 | contig 12826 bp, 16 predicted proteins | sample 1539591 | NCBI WGS metagenome assembly ODAK01 (sample SAMEA3539303, study PRJEB22396) | soil metagenome | biome: tundra; feature: field; material: soil | place: USA | collected 2010-05 | depth 0.15 m | reverse complement strand
GCTTGACGGTGTCGACCGATACCCGGACATGCCCGGAGAGGGCCGCGATGACCGTCCGACCCCGGGCCAGCTCCTCGCGCTCGGACACGGGCTCGGCACCGGGTCGACTCGACTCGCCCCCCACGTCCACCACATCGGCTCCCTGGAGGGCCATATCGAGGCCGTGCGCCACGGCCCGTTCCGCATCGAGAAAGAGACCGCCGTCGGAGAACGAGTCCGGCGTGACGTTGAGCACACCCATGACCCGAGGCCGCATGTCCGTAGGTTAGAGGTGTCGTCTGAGCCCCGGAATCGGCAGAACAAGAGGTTCGCACGACGACCTCAGCGGCCGTGGATGTACTGCATGGCCTCGGCCCGGGTCCTGGGGTCGTCTCTGAACAGGCCGCGTACCGCCGAGGTGATGGTGACGGTTCCGGGCTTCTTCACTCCCCGCATCGACATGCACAGGTGCTCGGCCTCGACCACCACGAGCACCCCGCGCGGCATGAGCACCCGCTCCATGGTGTCGGCGATCTGCGTGGTCATGCGCTCTTGGACCTGCAGACGTCGGGCGTAGGACTCGACGAGGCGGGCCAGTTTCGACAGCCCCGTCACCCGGCCGTCCTCACCGGGGATGTACCCCACGTGCACCTTGCCCATGAACGGCACCATGTGGTGCTCGCACAGTGAGGCGAAGGGGATGTCGCGCACCATCACCATCTCGTCGTGCTCCACCGCGAACGAGACGGTGAGGTATCCCTCGGGATCGTCGTCGAGCCCCGCGAACAACTCCTCGTACATCGATGCCACCCGGCGCGGCGTGGCTTTGAGGCCGTCACGCATGGGGTCTTCACCGATGGCCTCGAGGAGCTCGCCCACGAGGCGCTCGACGCGGTCTCGGTCGACGGTCACCGGGGGCCGCCCCCAATCAAAAGAGGCCCAATCACTGGAGGCCCAATCACGAGGGACTCAGTCAACGGGCACGGGGCCCTGATACACCCGGATGTCGGGCACGTTGCGGTAGCGCTCGGCGACGTCGAGGCCGTACCCCACCACGAAGTCCGGGGGGATGTGGAACCCGACGTACTTGAGATCCAGCTTGGCTCGTTGGCGTCCTTCTTTGACGAGCAGCGCGCACACCTCGAGACTTGCCGGCCGACGGGCGAGAAGGCTGCGACGCAGATACGACAGGGTGAGCCCACTGTCGACGATGTCCTCCACCACCAAAACGTGACGGTCGGTGAGGTCGGAGTCGAGGTCCTTCACGATCCGGACAACGCCACTGGTCGTCGTGGCCGACCCGTACGACGCCACCGCCATGACGTCCACTTCGACGGGGAGGGCGATGGCCCGGGCCAGGTCGCTCATGAACACAAAGGCGCCCTTGAGGACCCCGACGAGCAGCGGGGGGCGGTCCTCGTAGTCAGCGGTGAGCTCGTCGCCGAGCTCCGCCACCCTCTTGTGCAGGACATCCTCGGCGACCACGACCTGACCCAGATCGGGATCGTGGAGCCATCGGTCGCTCGTCACGGTTGCGCCGCTGGGCCCATGGCGCGTCCCTCGGTCATCGGCCGCCGACACTACCGGACGCTTCTGGGCCGATCGGCTCCGAGGACAATGTCCCGCGCGAGCGTCGCACCCGCGTGCCCGGGGCCACGTCGGTGGCCCCCAACTGGCCCCGGGCCACGGCGAGGACCCGCTCCACCGCAGCGAGGTCGGGGGGATGCGGGGCGGGCCCGCGCAGCCAACGGCGCGTGGCCCGGCGCGCCAGTGGCGCGGGGGCCGCCGCGAGCACCTTGGCGTCAGAGGGGTTGATCCCCAGCGCGAGGACGTCGAGGAGCTGCGCCTCGTCGGCCAGGAGCCCGGCTTGGCGGGCCAGCACCGGCACGAGGTCACGGCCGGCGATGGCGCTGGCCAGGGGGAGCAGCTCGTGACGGACGCGGTTGCGGACGAAACGCCGGTCGGTGTTCGACGGGTCGTGGACGGGCTCGAGCCCGAGCTCCTCGCACAGGGCGTGGGTCTGGGACCGGCGGATGCCGAGCAGGGGATGCTCGGGACCGGGCCGCATGCCCGCCAACCCGTCAAGGCCGGCCCCCCGCAGGAGATTGACCAAGACCGTCTCGGCCTGGTCGTCCATGGTGTGACCGGTGGCCGTACCCCGAGGCAGGGCGCCGCGCCGAGCGGTACGGGCCCGGGCTTCGAGGTTCGGGCCCGGGCCGACCTCGACCGCCTCCCCCCGGAACCCGGCACCGAGCCGGGCCGCAGCCGCCGCCACGACTTCGGCTTCGGTCGCCGAGCCCGCCCGTAGGCCGTGGTCGACATGGACGGCGGTGACGACACACCCGGCCGCGACGGCCAGTGCCAGCAGGGCCAGTGAATCGGGACCACCCGACACCGCACAAAAAAGCGGGGTGCCCGGGGATGGGAACCTGCAGTCGTCAAGCAGGAGGTCGAGGGCGCCTTCGGGCGACGCCATCAGCCTGTGGCGAGGCGAGCCGGTCCGATGCGCGTCACCCACGTCTCGGGATGGCGGATCTCGTCCATGGTGGGAAGCATCTCCGGCCCCTCCCACACCCGGTTCAGCAGCTCGGGTCCCCCCGTGGCCTCCACGGCGCGGATGAACCGCTCCCCCGCCTCGTACTGGCGCAGCTTGGCCTCGAGGCCGACGAGCTGTTGCAGCAGTCGCGACGGCAGGCTGGCGCGTCGACGTCGTTCGCGCAACACCCGGGAGAACATGGCCGCGTCGGGGATGGCCTCGGCGCCGGCACGGTCCATCGTGATGTCGCCGTGTCCCTCGAGCAGGCTCATCATGGCCTGGATCCGACCGATCACCTCGAGCTGCTCAGGGGGGGCGACCAACCCGAGCATCCCGGCCTCTTCGAGGGGATTGTGCCCGGCCCGCACCGCGGCGGCGGCCCGGCGCAGGGCGTCGGCGAACCGCTTCGGGTCGGGAGCCATCCCCGACATGGCCTGGTCGACGAGGGAGAGGAAATGGGGCCGCAACCAGGGGACGCCGGTGAACTGGCACCGGTGGGTGACTTCGTGCAAGGCGATCCACAGGCGGAATTGCTTGGTCGAGAACCCGTGGCGCTTCTCGAGGGCCACGATGTTGGGGCCGACATACGACACCACGCCTCCGGTGTCCTCGCCCTCTGCCAACAAGAGGTCGTACTGCCCGAGGACGCGGGTGGCCATCCACCCCAGGACAAGGCCCATCTGAGCCCCAGTGGCCCGGCGGGCCGCTCCGGCCAGTGGGCCCTGGAGGCCTCCCGTGTCGAGCTTCTCGAGAACGGGCTCGAGGAGGCGGCGGAACGAGGCCACGTTCGCCCGCACCCAGCCGGCCCGGTCAAGGACCAGGGCGCCCGCATTCCCGGTGGCGGGGCGCAGCCCGGTGGCCTCGATCACCATGACCTCGGCGCGCGTCGTCGCCTCGGAGAAATCGGCCTCGAGCTGGGCCATGGTGGCCGCGTCGAGCGTCCCGGCCCCGGGCGGGCCCAACAGCGAGCCTCGCGTGCCCACCCAGGTGGCGACGCGTTGGGCCACGTCCCACGATACGGGGCTGGTCACGACGCCCAGTGTAGGGAGCCACAGCCCACCTGCGCCTTCTCAGGCGATCTTCTTGCCCCGCAGCCTGGGCGTACTGGGGCTGAGATGCAGGCAGCAGTACTCGTCGTCGTTGTAGATCGACAAGTTGGTGTCGCAGCCCGGCTCCGTACAGACCCGGCCCGACGCGAAGGTGCGTGACGGACGGCCGTATCCGGTGAACGCCGTGGCTCCGATCGACTTATCGCCAAACTCGGTGCGGTCTTCCATGCCCCTCAAACCTCCCGCCGCTGGTGGTGTTTGGCTACCTATCGACGCCTGGAACCGGTGTCGTGAGGGGGCAGACGGGTCGTTGTGCAACCGTTGTGAATTGGACGAGGCGAGATGGTGGGGCGGTGCCGGGTCTCCCGGGGGTGTGCCTGAGAACCTCGGTCGGCTCAGTTCGAGTGGCCCGAGGCCTGGCGGCGTTCCTCTTCGCTGATGGCGTCGTGGACTCTCTGCCGCAGGGATTCGGGAACGTGGTCCTTGCACCGGTTGGCGATCACCTTGCGCAGATCGGACTCGAAATCAAAGGCACCCAGACAGGGCGAGCACTCATCGAGATGTTCACGGATCTCCGACCGACGCTCGTCGGTGAGCTCACCGTCGAGATAGTGATAGAGCCGTTCGATCGTCTCGTTGCAGTCGAGCTCGGACTCTTCGGATCCCATCTGGTGTTCTCCCATCAACCCCGAGGCTAATGCCCGGCCTCGGTCGACCCGACCAGGCCGCGCGCGACGGCAAAGTCCAGTAACGCCTTCTGGAGCGCCTTTCTTCCCCGGTGGATCCTGCTCATCACCGTGCCGATGGGCACCTCGGTGATTTCTGCAATCTCTTTGTACGAGAAACCTTCTACGTCGGCAAGGAGAACGGCGATCCGGAACGCCTCGGGGAGCGACTCGATGGCGTTCTTGACTTCATCGTCGGTGAAATGGTCGAACACCTCGTCCTCGGCCGATCGTCCTGCACCACTCGCCTGGAGGTCCCCTATCCGGTGGTACAGGTAGAGGTCTTCCACGTCCTCGACGTCAGCCTTCTCGGGACGGCGCTTGGCGGCGCGGTAACTGTTGATGAAGGTGTTGGTCAGGATCTTGTAGAGCCAGGCCCGGATGTTGGTCCCGTCCTCGTATCGGTCGAAGGCGCGGTAGGCCTTCAAGAAGGTCTCCTGGACGAGGTCCTCGGCATCGGCGGGATTGCGCGTCATGCGCAGGGCGGCGGTGTACAACGCCTGCATGTGCGGCATGGTGAGCTCTGTGAAACGACCCCGGTCGGCCATGCGCTGCACCATAGTCAGTGGGTGTGGTGACGGTGCCGCGCCGCCGCGAAACGCGGCGGGAACCCACCCGAGATGCGCCGTCGTCAGTCGACGGGCAGGACCTCGGCGTGCGCCCAGCGCCTTTCGGTGCGGACACCGGTGGAATAGAGCCGGAAGTGGATCGACGCCAAAAATGCCAGGTCACCGTCACCGGTCACGAACCAGCACGACACCCCCGAGTCCATGGCGTCACGCAGCTCGAGCCACGTCTCGCGGCTGATCGACCCGTCTTGCTCTGCCAGCACCACGAGGCTGTCGATGCCGTCGCGGATGAAGGGCCAACGCAGGTACCAGTCCGCCCGTGACGCGAAGCCACAGGCGTCGGCGTCCATGACGACGGCCCGAGGCCACAGATCGGCGAGTCGACGCATGGCCCGGCGGTACGACAGCGTGCCGTAGGTATTGCGTGCCGCGGCGAGGTACACCACGGCGGGCTCGGTGTCACTCGCCCGAGCTCGGTCTTGCCTCGGCACAGACTGCGTGCCGCCCTGCGCGCCCAACTGAACCGTGACGCTCATCGCGGACCCCCCATCCGACTCACCGTCCGCGCGCCGCCGAGCGAAATGGATCTCGGCGGCGTGCCCCCTTGTGGTCCATGGTGGCGCCAGATCCTCACCAGGTGACCAAGCGACGATCAACTCCCGGACAACGCAAGGAGGCGTCGGGACGCAGCGAAGACGTGGCCTTTCGGCGAAATGGCCCGACCGCTAGGGGCCGGGTCCGGGGGTCGCTCCGAGCAGTGTGTCGATGTTCCCGTTGGCCGCGTCCCGAGCGGCGCCGAGGTGGGCCAGCCCGAACGCATCCTCGAGAGAGCGCAAGATGCCCGCCGAGTTCACGGGGGTCGAGACCCGTTTCGGGCTCGCCCTGAGCGAATCGCTCACGACGATGGTAGCAATGTGGCCCCCTCCGCTGCCGTTCACCCCCGAGTTGTCGGCGTCGGACTCGTCCCATTCCACGATGATCCGACCGCCAGATCTGTACCAAGAGGTGGATTGCACCTCGGGGATGAGCTTGGACAGAAACGCTTCGCCCTGCTGAACGCTGCCATCGTGTTCGTCGTTGATCAGGTTGGGTGTGTACCAGACGAAGTCCGGGGCGTTGGCCGCATTGAGATCGCCGACGATCGACGAAGCGTCGGCCACACTGATCCTCGCACTGGGGAAATACTCCCAGGGGACGTGGCGAACGGCGTACTCCCCGAGATTGTTCGTCGGATCGGGAGGGAGGTTCTCGGCGTAGGCCTTGGCCGAGAATCCCGCCGCCACCAGTTGGTCCGCCAGTGTCTGGGTTGAGGGAAACTTGTGCGAGGAGGGTGGCCCGTCATCGGTGACGCCCTGATTCGAGCCCGACACGATATCGAGGTAGTTGGGAAGGCTCGGGTGCCCGAAGGCGTAGCTCTGGGTCGCCAATCCGTACTTGTTGGCGAGATTGTTGGTGTACGGCTGATCGGCCTGCCCGATGACCTCCGAGAAGCTCTTGTTCTCCATCATCACGATCATGACGTGAGGGCTCGACACCGGCTTCGTCGTCGTGGTCGTGGTTGTGGGCGTCGTCGTGGTGGTCGTGGTCGTCGCCTTGACCTTCGCCTTGGGCGATGACGCCGTCGACGTGGCTCCACACGCTGCGACCGCGAAGGCGAGCACCCCTATCGACGTCGCTAGGCGCGGTCCCGTTTTCGCGCCTCGGGCCCGCGGCATCCACGTGCGCATCACGCCATGCTGCGGTGGCTCGTCGAGCGGTGAAGAGCCATGAGCGGTCGAAGTGCCGCAATGTGAACGAGGGCGTTGTACGTGACCAAGGCGATGGCGAGGTGCATGACGACGAGGACGGCGATGGCGTGCGGTGGCTGTCCCTTGACCAACAGCCACACGTCAGGAGTCAAGAGCACCACCGTCACGACGATGGCGAGTCGGAAGAAGAGCCATCTCGGTCCCGAGGTGAGGCGTGTCACGATCGGCCACGCCGCGCCAGCCACCATCACTCCCACGATCGTGAGCTTCGCGTAATCGGCGAAGTGAAAATGCACGTAGCCTTTCGTCGCAGGGAATACCAGCGTACCGATCGCCACCAGCAAGGCGTCCGCCAGCAGCGAGCCGCCGATTGCGACCACCGTCGCCACCACCACGCGGCTCAGGAGTGGCTGGCGGGAGGTGGGATGGAAATCGATCCGTGCTGTAGTGAGGGCGCGGTCGATCATCGTTGACAGGGACACAGTTTCCTTTCGAGATCGAGCGCTGAGCTCGGTCATGGACGAGGAGCGACGACTTTCTCGATGAACAGGGCTCGCCGTGGGCACTCCCGCACCGCCCGCTCGGCCCAGGGGAAAAGGTGCGGAGGGATCGGGGCCTCGTCGAGAATCGGGTAACCCCACTCGTCTCGCATGATGATTTCGGGCACGAGCTCGGCGCAGTACCCGAAGGCGTCACAGGCGATGGGGTTGACGCGGAGGCGATAGTGCGATGCGACGATGCTCACGCGCTGCGCCTCGCTCACCGCTGCCCGGCGGCAGGGGCCGCCGAACGCACCACAGGCAACACGGACCGACGGTTCCATCCCGGACATGGCCGGTGGCGTGCATGATCGGTGAAATCCCGGGCAAAGACCTCGAGGGCGCTTCTCACCATTCGGACGACGCCGTCGGGGTGGCCACAGGCCCCCCGACCCTCCACCGCGTCGAGGCGATGCCGCAACCGGGTCAGGGTCCGGGAGTCGTTCTCACCGCGCGCCAGTTGGATGAGGTCCTGTGCGATGTCATGGAGCCCATAGAGACACGGACCACACTGTCCTGCACTCTCGTTGGCCATGTAGGTGGCAACCCGCGCCGTCTCGGCAACGCCACACGACGAGGCCGGAAGTGCGGCGAGCACCCCGGCCCCCACGGCACTTCCCACCGTGGCGAGGGGACCCGGGGCGAACGGGGTGTCGAGCAGACCCGAGCGAAGCCAAGAGCCGCCATAGCCCCCGACGAGCACCGCAGCGATCGGTGCCTCGATGCCCGCTCGTTCGAGAATCGCTGTCACCGGCGTCCCCAGCTCGACTTCGTAGACGCCAGGTTTGGCAAAGGGTCCGGAAACCGTGACGAGGCACGTGCCGGGCGCGTCGGGGCGCCCTACGCCGCGAAACCACTCCGGGCCGTGTCGGGCGATCAACGCCACATGCGCCAGGGTCTCGGCACTCTGCACCAACACCGGTCGCCGTTTGATCGTGAGCGGCACCCCTTTGCTGGCCCGAAACTGTGGAAGTGCGGGCCCTCCGTCCAGCCAGGCCACGAGAGCCGACTCCTCGCCCCCGACGTAGCTTCCCGGGGGTCGCAGCACATGCGCGGGAAGACGATTCATCCCGACACGGGCCCGCTCGGCCAGCGCGACCGTCAGGTTCCTGGCACTGTCGTCCTGATCGTCGGCCACGCACAGCGCGATCTCTCGCGAGCCGACGGCGGCGGCCACGATCTCGGCACCGTCGAGCACGAGGTGAGGCGCAGCCGACAACAGCGCTCGGTCCTTCTTGCTAGCCGGCTCGCCCTCCATGGCGTTCACAACCAGGAGGGGATGCCGGTGCCCGGTGCGCACCGATTCCAACTTGCGCGCTGTCGGAAAACCGGCGCCACCGCGCCCGGTCAACCCGGCCACACGGAGGTCCTCGACAAGGCTCTGTGCCCACGCGCCGTCGCTCCGACGCGGCCACGGCAGCGGACCATGAACCGAGAGGTGGCTCTCGAGGTCGCAGCGACCGGTGTCGTTCCACACGGACAACACCCGCGACGCTCGGGCGCGCGGGGCAGCCGAGACTCCGGGCTCAGTTGCCGTCACTGGACCCTCCCTCCCCTCGTGGAGAGCGCAGCGACATCAGCTCTCCGGTTACCCGAGAACCGGATTGCACGAGGTCCACTTGCAAGTCCAGTCGACTCCCGACCTGGTCGGACAGCGAGAGCAGCACGCGCGATCCTTCGAGCCCGACGATCTCCCCTCGGTATTGCGCGGGCGAGCCGGTGGGCCCGAACGTGGCCTGGCCCTGTTGCATCGCCACCCCTCCCGATCCGTCAGGAGCCCCCACGATCACGATGTCGATCGACGCGGCGAGGGTGCCCGAGGTCGCGCCTTTGATCTCGACTCGTACCGTTGCGTTCGAAAGGGTCTGCTGGTTGATCGTCCCCTCGAACGCGCTCTGATACGGGGGGGGAGGCAGGCTCGCCGTCGACGTCGTCGGCGGCGTTGGTGAGCTCGGGACGGGCGCGGCTGCGCCTGCCTTTTGGGCCCCGACGAGCAGTGCCCGGGGGGTTCCGGCCCGGGCCGCCCAGCCCGGGCGCAGTGGGCCGTTCGCCGTCCACGCCACCAGGGCGATCACAGCCACCGCGCTGGTGGCACCGGCTGCCACTCGCACCGCGGCTCGTGCGGGCCAACCTGTCAGCAAACGCCACGCCAGAGCGGCGAGCACGGCGGTCACGCATCCCACCACCAACAAGATCACCCATCTCAAGTGGGGATCGGTTCCCGTCCCGAGCCCGTGGACCACCGCCAGCGGCCAGCTCGCGTAGGCCAACCAATGCAGCGCCCGCCACGTGCGGGGATTGATCCTGTGGCGCAGCAGGCTCGAAAACGTGATGGCGAGGAGGAGGTCGACCGAGACCGTCCCGAGACCGAGCCACAGTCGACGGTACGCAGAGGTGAACGGGACCACGACCGATAGCCACCCGATGGGGGCATAAGAATCGCTCACCGTCGTGATCACATGGAGAGCGACGAACACCACGGCCAGGAGAGACACGCGGCGATGCAGATCCTGGAGCGTGAAGCGGGGCCACGTTCTGGTCCGGACCCGCAACGTGGTGAGCAGGCCGAGCACCACGCTCGCGCTGAGCAAGACGAGTGCCACGATGCCCGTGGCGCGCGTCGTGTACCACAGCAACTGTGATGACGTCGCCGCCGTCACCGACGCCCGGTGCTTCTTGCTCGGGCCGCGACGGCGGGCTCACCAGATCCCGGCGACCACCCGGCGACGCACACCTCCACCCCGTCGTATCGAACGAGCCGTGACGGAAGGCCCCGAGCCTCGAGGCGCTCGGGGGCACTCTCGCCCCATATGACGGCCGCGGTGCTGAATGCGTTGGCATCGACACAAGTCGCCGCCGCCACCGAAACCAGCCGCCAGTACTCGCTGGCGCAGTCGCCGGTGGCCGGGTCGACGATGTGATGCAGTCGTCGCCCACCGCGGCGCCAGGACCGCACGGCCGTGCTGGAACTGGCGAGACCTCCCGCCGAGATCGATACCACGGGACCGTCGTCGAAGGGTTCGACACAATCGACTGCGATCCCAACGGGCCATCCGCCGTGTGGCGCCGGGCCCGACACCGAGATGTCACCTCCCACGCAGACCAACGTGCCCGAGTTCGTCATCGAGGCGATCCGTCTGGCGGCGCGGTCGGCCACGAGCGCCTTGGCCGACGCGCCCAGATCGAGGCGGATGCCGCCAGGCACTGCAATCGAGCGGGTCTGATCGTTCAGCTCGATGAGCCACCAGCCGGGCGCGGGCACCGGTCGGGTGACAAGGGGTTCTCCGATCGCCGCCACTTCCGCAAAATCGCGGTCATAGCCGAGGGCCTCGACGGCGTCACCCACGGTCGGGTCCACCGCACCGCCCGAGAGCTCCGCCACCGCGCAGGCGACAGAGACCGCCTCATACAGAAGGGGGCTCGCCTCCATCGGTCGACCTTCGCGGTACAGGCCCCAGATCTCGGAGTCCGACCGGAAGCGACTACAGGCGCGGTCGATTGCTTCGAGCTCGTCGCGCAGGGCACTCTCGGCGGTGCCCAGGACGTCGACGTCTGCAACGGCGAGCGTGACCGTCGTGCCCAGCGCACGCAGGTGGGTGCGGCCGGTGCCTCGATCAACGGCACACCCGGACGGGCCGCGCGGCAAACTCACCACCCCGAGCCGCCCGACACGGCGGTCGGGGGACTTTGGGTCGGAGTCGGGGCGGCCACCTGTGGCGTGACCGCACCTCCGCCGACACTCGCAGGGCCCTGGCCGGTGGACTGGGGTCCCACCGGCGGGGGCGTCGTCGACGCTGATGAGCTATTCGGCGTGGCATTGGCGACGCTCGAGCGGCCGGGGATCTGGTGTGAGACCACCCCGACGATGACCACCGTGGCCGCCACGGCCGTCGCTGTGGCCCATCGGGACGCCCGCCTGACCCGCGCGAAGACCTCGTTCCGTTGCTCCTCGATCTGTGCGTAGTGCCAAGGTGTCGCCATGAGTCACCGCCCTTCAAGGTTCATCGTGCTCGGTCGACCATGACCGCAGCATGAAGATCTTTCGAAAGGCACACGTCGACTCTCGGAATACCGGCCATTGCTTGGAGCAAGCTGTGGACGCCCGGCTCGACCGCTCCCCGGAGCGACTTCTCAGTGGGTGCGGGCCGACATCGTGATGAAGTCCCGCGACCACCACGACTCGAAATAGCGCTGAGCTCCCCCACTCATCTCCGCGAGGAGCGTGGTCCCGTTGGTCGCCGTGGCAAGGCCGGTGGGCGACGAAGGGGAATATGAAGCGAAGTTGACCCAATCCGTATTGATGTCGAGCTCCATGGCCCGGACCGCCCCGGCCCGGACCAGGACGTTGGCCAGGTCGGTGATGTTCAGATCGGGACCGCCGGCGTACACCAAGGCCCCGTCGGCGGTCACACCGACTCCTGAACGCCAGACGTACACCCGGTCCCCGAGGGTGTTCCCCCATTGCGTGGTGTCGTTGGCGTTCAGTCCAGCCACGGGATGACCGCCGTCGACCACCAGGTCCAGGTTCTGTCGCACAGCCGTGACATTCGGCGTCATTGTCACGTCTCGTCCCCACTGGCCGACGGTGGCAGTCCCGTCGCTGTAGATCACAAAAGACGCTGCGTTGGTTTGAAGAGGAACGACCGTCTTGCCCTCGGTGTAGTACCCACCTCCGGCGTTGCGCATCAAGAAGCCGGCGTTGAACCCGGCGACGAGCGTCCGGGCAGCGTCGGCGGACACGGGCGCGGTGTGATGCCAGGGACCACCGCCGGGAATGGTGCTACCTGAGTACAACGTGGCTGTGAGAAGTTTGGTGTCCATCCAGGCCACACCGACAACCACGCTTGTGTGCACGGCGTCAGGGCGCAGGAACGCCTCGTAGACACCAGGCACACCCCCGATGGATCGGCCCGCAGGGTGCCATTGGCCCTCGCCGGCGACCGGCGGGCTGGCGATGGGCGAGATCGGGGTCGGCGGGGCCAGATGGACCGGGACAGACGCCGATTTCGCCGTCACCCCGCGTCCGACCGTCGAGCCGGGGAGCGGGATAGCCCCTTTCGCCGGTTTCCCGCCCACCGGTGGTGGGTGGTGGGAGTACCACGTGTTCTCCGCCCACGTCACGAGGGATCCGCCGCCGTGACCGCGCACCCATTCGGCGAAGCGCGCCGTCACACTCGTTCCCAGACCGGGATTGGTCAGAGCGGAGCCCAGTGACCACCAGACCGGGGTGAGAAGGACCATGACGAATCCAACGACGGTGATGACCCGGTGTCGCCGTACCCATCGTCGGCGTCGCAGCGAAAGCGGCGCATCGGTTCGGACATCGGTCAGTCGTCGGGGTGAAACGACCGATTGCCCCATCACCACAACCATACCGACGGGACCTTACGAAGACGTGAAGCCCTCTTCCCGAGGCTAGGGGCCCCATGCCGGCTCGGCCGAACCTTGCGAAATCGTGACGATCTGTCATGTGGGCTTCAGGATGTTCGTGTAGACCCATAGCATGCGGGTACTCGTGGCCGAGGATGACAGCGCCTTGCGCTCGGTCTTGGAGCGGGGCCTTCGAGAGAACGGCTACGTCGTCGACGCGGTGGCCGATGGTGCTTGGGCTCTGCGCTTCCTCCGCACGTACGACTACGAGGTGGTCGTGCTCGACTGGCGAATGCCGGCCGTGTCCGGCC
>ODAK010005540.1_pt1 | contig 12826 bp, 7 predicted proteins | sample 1539591 | NCBI WGS metagenome assembly ODAK01 (sample SAMEA3539303, study PRJEB22396) | soil metagenome | biome: tundra; feature: field; material: soil | place: USA | collected 2010-05 | depth 0.15 m | reverse complement strand
CGGAAGGCCGTGCCCATTGCGTCGCATTGCACGAGGATGAATCCCGCCTCGGTGTAATTCGTCGAGCGCCGCCCGCCGCTGAACGATTTCGGAACGTAAGCGCTCTGTGGACCGTTGTAGATGCTTTCAAGGATGGGATATTTTTTGCTGGGATCAATTTTTTGGGGACGATTGATGACGCCCCAGATGTCCGTTTTGCCATCGCGCCCTTTCGCGACAAACACTTCCGGCGATTGCCAGCCGCTTTCCTTTAACTCGGAGATGTCCGCCTCTTCGAGTTTGCAAACCAGCTTGCCATCGGAAACGCGGCGCAGATTGTTCACCGGCGGCGCGTCAACGCGGCTGTAGGTATCCACGATGAATTTCCGGTCCGGTGAGAATTGAATCGTGTGATTGCCGTTGCCTTCGGTCAGCGCAACGAGGCCGGTGCCGTCGAAATTGACGCGGTAATAATGAACAAAATACGGGTCTTGATCTGCATTCATGCCGCCGGCGTGGAACCAGATCTGCCGCGCGTCCTCGTCAATTTTGTCCAGCCCGCGCACAACCCATTCGCCTTTGGTGATCTGGTTTTTGATTTTTCCTTCCTTTCCGTCGATCAGGTAAAAGTGCCGCCATCCATCCATCTCCGAGGCGTAAATTAAGTCGTCGGATTTCTCCAGCCAGTTGACGAGCGGCACATTCAAATTCTCCGTGTGCGCGGTCCAGATGAACGTTTTCGTTTTCTCGTCCACGAGATTGCGGACCGCTCCGTTCTGGCAATCCACTTCGATCACCCGCAACCGCTGATGGCCGCGATCTTCCTGCATGTAGGCAAAATGCCGTTTGTCCAAAGTCCAATGCGGCTGCGGCTGTTCCCATTCGTGCTCGAAACGGTCCACGTCCGGTTTGATTTGCTTTTGGCCCGCGACATCAAACACGTTGACCTCGTAACGCGTGAATTTGTCGCCGGCTTGCGCGTAGGGTCTCGTGTGCAAACTGGCCCGCCCGCCTCCGGCCGGCGACGATTGCACCAGATAAACCTCCTTGCGGTCACCGGGTTCGACACGCCAAGCGATAAGAGATTGGGAATCGGGCGACCATTCCAGACGATCGTAGTAATTCCCTTCCTTCCCGTCCTGGCTCAACTGAACCTCTTTGCCGTCGGATTCGGAATGAACGAAAACATTGTGATCGCGCACCAGCGCCGTCCACTTTTCATCGGGGGATTTCAACGAACCATCCTCGCGACTTCCGCGTCGCCGTCCGCGTTGCCGGTCGGATTGCTGATCCTGCGGTTGTAGTGAAACGTCGGACGTGGCGGCATTCGTCGAAGCCGTCATGCACTCGTAAGAATTCAAATCGCACTGCCAGGTTTTGTCCGCCGCGCTGAACTTGACCGACTTGCCGTCGCCGGTGAATTCGATTTCTGAAAACGGCAGCTTGCCGCCTTCAAATTCCTTGCCGGCGGCTTTCGAGAGCGCGGCGGCCAGTTTGCCGTGATCGAACGCGGGTTCGCGCGTGCCGGTTTCGGCGTTGACCCGGACAAATTCCTTCGCCCCTCCGCGCAGGTCGTTGCGATACCAGAATTGTGTGTTTTGCGCGAACCAGTGCGGCGTGATCCGCGCTTTATAAACGCCGTGTTCCGGCGGGCTGCCGCCGCGCCGCTGCTGCGCACTGGCGTTTTCGGAAAATGCAACAGTGAACAGCGCCAAGCCGATTGCCAAAACGGCAAATCGGCGTGCGGCGTGCGAGGTGGAAGACACGGATTTTCGGCGCGCCTGCAAAGTGAAAGGGGTGCCGCCAACTTTTGATTCAACAATCATGATTTATCTTTAGACTTAGTTCAACTTAATGCGCAATGTCCGGCAATGCTCGAAATGCACTGTCACCTGTTCTTTTTCATCCCGCGTTTTGCGTCACCGGGAAACTTTGGGTTCGACCCAGTCGGCCTGCGCGCGGGTGCGCTGCCCGCCGGCGGTGCTGCTGCGAAGAATCAGTTTGTGAATTCCCGAAATGCCGATTGCGATCGCTTTCGGTTCGTCTGATTTTTTCAATTCGCCGCTGTGCCAGAGTTCATGGCCGTCGCCGATGACGCTGAGCTTGGCGGCGCTGTCGCCGGCGCTGGCGTCCAATCCGGCAAGAGCGGTGAACTTTTCGTAAAGCCCCTTGAGATCGAACTCAATTTCGGAATTCACGAACGAGTTCAGGCCGCGCTCGTATTTTTTTCCGCCGAGCGAAAGCGGGCCGCCGGGAAGCATTTCGTCAATCTCAAAACCGCGCCAGCGCCCGGTGGAGCGCGATGGCTCGATTTGCGTGAGCGACAATTCCGTCGGCACCAGCGAGGCCAGGGAGATATTCACCCGGGCCACGCGCGGGCTTTCCTTCCCGTCCTGCCAGACGGTTTTGACTTCGGCGGTGTAGTTCGAGAGCGGATTCAATCCGCGGATCGGAAACGTCGCGGACGGCGTGTAGCCGAGCAGTTTGCCGTCGAGATAAACCTGATAGCCGGCGTTGAGATAGTATTGCTCGCGCCAGTGGAGATCCGCGCCGTCCAGTCCCACGCGTTCGGCGAACGCGCCAGCGGGATCGCTTTGCGGAAAATGGTAATAATCCGCCGGCGCGAATTCGACTTCCCAGTTGATTTCCTGCGTTCGCGGAGAAGTGAAACGAACCGCCGCCCAGCCTTGATGGTTGAAAATTTTCACCGGCAACTTGCTCAAACCGGCGCGGGCCACGGCACTATTGACGACGAAATTCGTCCCGCGCGGAAAGGCGAAACGCAGTTCGTAAGGATCGTTCTTCACAACTTTGCTGGCGCCGCTGAACGCAACTTCGTTTTCGGATTTGGAATTTCGAGTTTCGGAATTGAACTTCACCAAATCCACCCAGCCTTGCGTGATATGACGGCTCGTGGAAATGAGTTGAATTTTCCCATTGTCGGGCAGTAGCGTCAGCACGCGGCAGCTCGTCGGGGCGACTTCGACTGCCATGCCTTGTTCCCAGGCGCCGAGATATTCCTGATTCCAGAAATCGAAGACATGAACCGGTTTGTCGTTGGGAATGCCGAGTTCGCTCCAGTTGAGTCGAAGCGGTTCCGTTTTGGCCGAGTCGAAGTTGAACACGCCGACGACATCGTAGTTGCGGCCAAGATGGGCGACTTTCAAATCCCAGATGCGTTTGTTGCGCTCGTTCGGAAACAAGTCGAGCGGCCGGATGTCCGTGGCCGGATAAACGCGGCGCAAGAGTTCGACGCGCTCGTCTGACAAATCCATCAGCCGGTCGCTGGACATCACGGCTTGCCCGGTCAATCCCTGAAGCGTCGCCCAGACGCGCGCCTGATCGAGCGTGAGCGGCGGGCGGACGAGCAGCACGTCGGGATCGGAATACCAGACAATGTTATGGAGAAAATAGTATTGCATCGTGGGCCGCAGCGAAACGTGGAAGCCGCCCCAGCCGAGCACCACGTCGCCGCCGGTGCGCGAGCCGTTCATGATGCCCGCGCCTTCGAGGGGAATTCCCCAGCAGCCGAGCAGGTAGCGGTCCGGCCCGATGGCGTCGCGGATGGCAACAAGTGTTTTGCGGTAGAGTGCGTCCGTGTCGTCGGAGGGATTTTTGAGGAATTGTTTTTTGCTCCGGTATTCCTCGGACACGGTCGGCTGGCCGTCAATTTTGAAATAGTCATAACCCCATTTCGTGAACCGCGTGAAAATGTCGCGAAAATAGTCCAGCGATTCAGGTGTGGACGGATCAAGCAAATAACGGCCTTCCCAGCGTTGCTGGCTGGCGTCGAGCTGGCCGTCCTGACGATGCAGAAAAAGTCCGGCGTGATTGGTGACGAAAGCGGGATTGCTCTGTCCGTGCGGCGCGAGCCAGAGGCCGGGCGTGAGTCCCAGCGATTTGATGTGGGTCGCGAGTTCGGCCATGCCTTTGGGAAATCGTTCGGGATTCACGGCAGTCCAATCGCGTCCTCCGTCGCGTCCACCCGCGCCCTGCCAGCCGTCGTCAATCTGGACGTATTGCGCGCCGAAGTCTTTCAGATTCGCGGCGATCCAGTCGGCGTTGCGTTTCACTTCGTCGGCGTTGGGATGGTTGTAGTAATAATACCACGAACACCAGCCGGACGGGGGCAGCGGAAACCGCGACTTGTCGAGCGGTTGATAAAATTTCACGCCGAGCGTGTCGCGAAAATAATTTGTTTTGATCGAGCCGTCATTCAGCGTCACGGCGTCCTTCACCGGATCGAAAGTTCCCTGGGCAACAGAAGGATGGACGTCACCAAGCGTCATCACGAACAAATCGGCGTTGGTGCCGTCCTGAATTCGGCACGGGATCGGATGGGGCCACGCGCGCGGCGAACCGGCGGGGGCTTCGGCTTCAAGTTCCGCCCGGGAGAAAAGTGCGACAACCAACAAGAGTGCAAGTTTTTTCATCAATTTTTCAGTTTAAAATTATTTCTTATCAACCCGGCTCTTTGGGATCATTCGCCGAATTGTGCATGACTTTGGCAAAAAGGAAACAGGCTAAGGTGAAAACGGATAGGTCAGAGTGCATTTCATCCATAGCTTGAGGCGGCCTGGTCATGTTAAATGAAACGTCACCAAATCAACTATGCATCGAAGCCAATGAATATCTGCTCTGGACCGGTCACACGCGATCTATTTGCATCGAACCGGCGGCGATTGAAGCAGTTGCTGCCGGCGAATTCGCTTGTGGCCGTCAACGCGAACGACGTGCTGCCGACGAACGCGGACGGCACACTGGCCATGCAGCCGAATCCCGATTTGTTCTACCTCACCGGCGTCGAGCAGGAACACACCATTCTCGTGTTGTGTCCTGATGCCGAAGACGAGAAGCACCGGGAAATTTTATTTCTGCGCGAACCTTCGCCGGAAAATGAATTGTGGGAAGGCCACAAGCTCACCAAAAAGGAAGCGCGCGAACTGACGGGAATCCCAAACATTCACTGGCTGCAGGAATTTCCGCGTTTGTTCCACCGGCTCATATGCGAGTCTGAACACGTGTATCTGAACAGCAACGAACACTACCGCGCCATCATTGAGGTGGAGAGCCGCGAAGCGCGGTTTGCCGCCGAAACCATGCGACGCTATCCGTTGCATGATTATCGCCGCCTTGCGCCGCTGATGCACCGGTTGCGGGCGGTCAAGTCCGATCCTGAAATCGCGATGCTGCGGAAGGCCTGCGAAATCACCGATGCCGGTTTTCGCCGCGTGCTGCGCTCGACCAAACCAGGAATCAGCGAACGGGAAGTCGAGGCGGAATTCGCGCATGAATTTCTCCGGCGCGGCGGGCGCTTTGCTTATCTGCCGATCATCGCCACGGGCATCAATGCCTGCTGCCTGCACTACACCAGCAATTCCAAGACCTGTCAAAAGGGCGAGTTGCTGCTGCTCGACGTGGCGTCCTCCTATTGTAACTACAACGCCGACATGACGCGCACCATTCCTGTAAGCGGAAGATTCTCCCGTCGGCAGCGGCGGGTCTATGACGCGGTGCTGCGCGTGCTGCGGCAGTGCATCAAGAATCTTGTGCCCGGGAAAAAAACCAAAGACTGGCAAAAAGAAGCCGAGCAGCTTGTCGAAAAAGAACTGGTTGACCTGGGCTTGCTCACTCCGCGGCAAATCAAACGCCAGAATCCCGACAAGCCGGCCTTCAAGAAGTATCTCATGCACGGCGTTGGACATTCGCTGGGCCTGGGTGTTCATGACGTGGTGGCCGCGAACCAGCCGATTCAAGCCGGCTGGGTCATGACGGTGGAACCGGCAATTTACATTGCGGAAGAGGGGTTCGCGGTTCGCCTGGAAAACAACGTGCTGGTCACCGAAACCGGCCAGGTGGATTTGATGGCCGATATTCCAATCGAATCGGACGAGATTGAGGTCTTGATGAAGCCCGGCCCGAAATTCCCCAACGGAAACGGCCACGTCCAAGAAACGGTTCCGGCGAGACGCATCGCGGAATTGGTAGTGACATGATCCGCCATGCCCGAACCAGCGAATTGTCCGGCCCAACCGTCGCACCAGGAAACCACCAAGACGTGTGCATCTTGATAGTTCACCCGAATCACAACTGGTTTGGAGCGCGGCGTTCACGCCGCTTCGGCATCGCAAGCCCGCAGTTCAATTATTTCTTTCACTTCCTTCGGACGTTGAAGCGGCCTGAAGGCCGCGCCCCGGGGGGAACGATCAAGATGCACACACAACAACCTGCGCGGGTTAATTGCGTTGCCGAGTCACCCCCTGCGGGATAGCGTTCAAGCGAGATGAAACTACACAGATTACTTGCCGGAGCAATGCTGGCTCCAATAATGGTCTGCCATCCGACCAACCTTGCGGGCGCTGACTCGGGCAATCCAGAGCCGGCGCCCAAGATCATTTCGCTCAATCCGCCGGAGAAGGACTTTTTTTTTAAGGAACTTTTCTATCACGGTATTCCGATCAAAGCCCACCAAGTCGTCGTGGACGAGGCGCTTTACATCGCGCACGACAAAATTTCGATGATGCTCACCAACCTGCCGATGGTTGCCTCCAACCTCGCGGCGGCGGGCGCCGAACTGCACATCATCGGGCGCGATCAAGTCACCACCGATCTTCCGGAGTGGCGACACGACAAAGGCAGGCCGATCTATGAGCCGACTTACAACGGCATGACGCGCGACCAGCGCACGCGCGGCATGGGCGGGCGGCTCACCTCTTGTGGCGAGGAAAATCTGCTGAAACTTGAAAAGGACAAATACCATGGCCGCGACATTTGCGTGCATGAATTCGCGCACGACATCCGCAACTACGGAATTTCCCGCGAACTCCGCGCGAAGTTCGACGGGCAGTATCATCGCTCGCTCGACAAAGGATTGTGGAAGGGTTCCTACGCCGGATCCAATCCCGACGAGTTTTTTGCCGATCTGGCGATGTGGTATTTCGGCACGCACGGCGACCTGCACATGAACGATCCGAAACCGGAGAACGGCCCCGCCGGTTTGAAGAAATACGATCCCGAAGCGTTCGCGCTCTTTGATGATTTTTACAGCGGCCGGCTTCCCATTTCCAGTGTCACGCCGCGACCGCGTCATGGGGATGAAGATTATGACGACGATCAATCCGTCACCAACAAACCCGTTTTGAAATGAAATCACCCTGGAAACTCAAACCAAAATTTGTCGCGCTTGGTTGCCTGACCTGCGCCAGCCTGCTGCACGCGGGCACGGCGACGATCACAATTGACGCGGCCAAACCGGGACCGCGATTGAATCCGGGCATGTATGGAATTTTTCTGGAGGAGATCAACCACGGCGTGGACGGCGGGCTTTACGCGGAGCTGATCCGCAATCGCGGATTCGAAGACGCCAATCCGTTGTTATCCACCTGCACGGCATTCGTCGGCGAGCCATCCGGCGCACCGAGCATGGACACTGCGCCGGGCGCGAGCATTCCGGAAGTGATGGTTCCGGGCGCGATGTTCGCCGGTGCGATGGTGCCGGTGATTTGCGCGGCCGGCAGCGTGCCGACCAGATTGCTCGCCGTGTTTGCAAAAAAGGCATACGGCGAGGGCGTGAGCGGCTGCCGTGGCGCGAGCGTGGTGAAGCTGCCGCCACCGTTCGTCCGCACGTTGATTTCCAGCCAGCGGTCCGGCCCGCTGAACACGCCCGCGCCGAGGTCCACGTTCGCAATGAACAGGCCGTTGCTTACCGCCAGGTTCTGCACCGGCGTCGGTCCAGCCAGCGGCGTGCCGGTGACGTTGGTGGTGAACACGGCAAATGTCATGTCATACAAACCGCTGGCGGGTAGCCCGCCAAGATCCAGGCGGCCCTGATATGTGAAGGCCGTGCCTTGGGCGTGAAGGTTGAGATGGGTGCCCGCCAGTAAAGCCGCCAGCAGGAATTTTTGGATGGTTGATTTCATAAACAATTTTAGGATAACAATGACTATTTGTGGGAAATCCGGCAATACGCCGAACGGCGTATCGGCCTAACGCTGATTTTGGCTTTGCCTTGCCGGTGTCTGTGCCGTCGAATTGCACAACGAGATCGTCAAGGTCGGCGACTTGTTCCAGCAGCTTGGCGGTGTCGGTATCCAAAACGTAAAGGGCAACGCTGGAGAGTTCGCCGTCAAAAGCGTGACCCATTGCGGGTTCGTCAAATGGGCCGTGGCGCTGATCCTCTTTCGTCAGTCACTGGCTTAAGCGGTAAAACTTTCGGGTGCCGGCGATGGGATTGGTCACGGCGTTCTGCCCGTTGATGACGACCGGCGCGGGAGCATTGGTGATCCAGACCGCCGTTGAAACGAGGTTCGTGGTGGATTGCAAGGTGAACCCGGTGGCACTGGTCGACCACGTCAAAATAACATTGGCTCCGGAACGAATGATGGTCAGTTGCGGCGGCGGCGCGCTGACTGCCCCCAACGAAAGACTGAATACTGTGCCCAGGCCAACACTGCCGCCCTGATACGCCGTCCCATACAAGGTGTTGCCCGATAAAATCAAAGCAGCTTCCGGATAGGCTCCGTCGCTGTTGGTAAAAGGACTGGAATTAGAGAGTCTCCTGAAACTATACAAGGTCGTAAAATTCAAGCCATCGGGGTTGACCTTGAACACCGTGCCACTGCCCGAAGTGCCGCCATACTGTGCCGTCCCATACAGGGTGTTGCCCGATAAAATCACAGCGGCTTTCGGATAGGCTCCGTCGCTATTGGTATAACTTGAAGTTGCCGTGAAACTATGCAGGTTCGTATAACGCGTGCCATCGGTCATGATGGCAAACACCGTGCCTGCGCCCGAACTGCCGCCACCGCCTGCCGTCCCATACAGGGTGTTGCCCGATAAGATCAAACCGGCCTGCGGATAAACTCCTTCGGTGCCGGCAGTAAAACCATGCAGGGTCGTGAACCCGGTGCCATTGTTGCTGATGGCAAACACCGTGCCATAACCCCCGCTCCCGCCAAACGCTGTCGTCCCATACAATGTGTTGCCCGATGAAATCAAACCGGAGAGCGGAACAGCTCCGTCGCTGTTGGTATAGGCTCCAACACTATTGGTCTGGATTGTGGAAAAATTATACAAGTTCGTAAAACCGGTGCCATTGGTGTTGACGGCGAACACCGTGCCCAAGCCCGTGCCGCCGCCATTGCGCGTCGTCCCATACAGAGTGTTGCCCAATAAAATCAATCCGGCCTGCGGATAACCTCCGTTGGTGCCCTGAGTAAAACTATACAGAATCGTAAAACCGGCACCATTGGTGTTGACACTGAACACCGTGCCAAAGGTCGCGCTGCCGCCTTCATACGTCGTCCCATACAGAGTATTGCCCGATAAAATCAAACTGGCTTCCGGAAAGCCTCCGTCGTCGCTGCCGTAATTGAAAGTATGCAGGATCGTGAAAGTTTGCGCTGTCACCCGGCCAGCCGGGATGAAGCCGAGAACGGTGATCAGCGCGGGCAAAAGGAATAGCTGTTTAATGTGAGTTTTCATGGTTGATTCATTGGTTGATTCTTTTGATTACTGGCTTAACCGGTAAAACTTCTGTGTGCCGGAGACAGAGTTGGTCACTGCGTTCTGTCCGTTGACGACGACTGGCGCGGGAGAATTGGTGATCCAGACCGCCGGTGAAAGCAGGCTCGTGGTGGATTGCAACGTGAACCCGGCGGCATTGGCCGGCCACGTCAAAATAACATTGGCTCCGGAACGAATGATGGTCAGTTGCGGCGGCGGTGGCAACGAAAGACTAAATATCGTGCCCAGGCCCGCACTGCCGCCCTGATACGCCGTCCCATACAAGGTGTTGCCCGATAAAATCAATCCGGCAAACGGATAAGCTCCGTCACTGCCGTAAGTGAAACTATGCAGGTTTGTAAAACCCACACCATCGGTGTGAACGGCGAACATCGTGCCATAGCCCGAACTGCCGCCCTGATACGCCGTCCCATACAGCGTGTTGCCCGATAAAATCAATCCGGCATACGGATTAGCTCCGTCGCTGTTGGTATTGTAACCTGAAGGATTCAAGCCAACCGCCGTGAAACTATGCCGGTTCGTAAAACCCGTGCCATCGGTGTTGACGGCGAACACCGTGCCATAGCCCGCACTGCCGCCCTGAGACGCCGTCCCATAGAGGGTGTTGCCCGATAAAATCAATCCGGCATACGGATAAGCTCCGTCGCTCGAATTGAAACTATGCCGGTTCGTAAAACCCGTGCCATTGGTGTTGACGGCGAACACCGTGCCGTAGCCCGAACTGCCGCCATGCTGTGCCGTCCCATACAGGGTGTTGCCCGATAAAATCAATCCGGCCGCCGGATAAGCTCCGTCGCTGTTGGTAGAAGGAAACGGACCAGAGGTTGCCGTGAAACTATGCAGGTTCGTAAAACCCGTGCCATCGGTGTTGACGGCGAACACAGTGCCATAGCCCGAACTGCCGCCTCCATACGCCGTCCCATAGAGGGTGGTGCCCGATAAAATCAAGGCATTCGGATAAGTTCCGTCGCTGCTGCCAGTGAAGGTATGCCGGTTCGTAAAACCCGTGCCATCAGTGTTGACGGCGAACACAGTGCCATAGCCCGAACTGCCGCCATGACTCGCCGTCCCATAGAGGGTGGTGCCCGATAAAATCAATCCGGCATACGGATGAGATCCGTCGCTGTTGGTAGAATTGGAGCCAGCGGTTGCCGTGCAACTATGCCGGTTCGTAAAACCCGTGCCATTGGTGTGAACGGCGAACACCGTGCCATCGCCGAAACTGCCGCCATTGAGCGCCGTCCCATACAGCGTGTTGCCCGATAAAATCAATCCGGCATACGGATTAGCTCCGTCGCTGTTGGTAGCATTAGAAGGACCAGAGAGTGCCGAGAAACTATGCAGGTTCGTGAAGGTCTGCGCCGTCACCCGGCCAACCGGCAGCAAGCCCAGACCGGCGATCAGCGCGGGCAGGAGGAACAGTTTTTTAATGCACGTTTTCATGGGTTGATGCTTTTGATTACTGGCTTAACCGGTAAAACTTCTGCGTGCCGGAGACAGGATTGGTGACGGTGTTCTGCCCGTTGATAATGACCGGGGCGGGAGAATTGGTAATCCAGACCACCGGAGGCACCAGGTTCGTGGCGGATTGCAGCGTGAAGCCGGTGGCGCTGACCGGCCACGTCAAAACCACATCCGCACCGGCAGGGGTTATGGCCAGTTGCGGCGGGGGCAAGGTAAGACTGAACACCGTGCCGGTGCCATTGGTGCCGCCACCCATGGTCGTCCCATACAGGGTGTTGCCCGCTAAAATCAAATCGCCATACGGTCCACCTCCTTCGCCGGCAATGAAAGTATGCAACACCGTAAAACCCGTGCCATCGGTGTTGACGGCGAATACGGTCCCGCCGTTGCCGCCGTTATACGTCGTTCCATACAACGTGTTGCCTGATAAAATCACTCCCGCCACCGGAGTAACTCCGTCGCCGGCGCTCCCAATAAAGCTGTGCAGGAGCGTAAACCCCGAGCCATCGGTATTGACGGCGAACACCGTGCCGTAGCCGTGGGCGCCACCGCTCGCCGTCGTCCCATACAGGGTGTTGCCGGATAAAATCACTCCGGCATACGGAAACGCTCCGTCGTTGGTGGCGGCAGTAAAATTATGCAGGTTCGTAAAACCCAAGCCATCGGTGGTGACGGCGAACACCGTGCCACGGCTCGTGCTGCCGCCCTCATTCGCCGTCCCATAGAGGGTGCTGCCCGATAAAATCAAAGTGGATCGCGGACGACCTCCGTCGCTGTTGGTTGAATCCGTGATGGCCGTGAAATAATGCAGAACGGAAAACCCCGAGCTGTCGGTGTTGACGGCGAACACCGTGCCCATGTCCGCAATGCCGCTTTGACTCGCCGTCCCATACAGGGTGTTGCCCGATAGCACCACTCCGCCAACCGGATACGTTCCGTCACCGGGAACAAAACTATGCAGGATGGTAAAACCCGAGGTGTCGGTGTTGACGGCGAACACCGTGCGATACGCCGTCCCAAACAGGGTGTTGCCTGATAAAATCAAACCGTCAGTCGGAGCAAATCCATCCAGGCCGGTAAAACCATGCACGATCGCAAACCCCGAGCCATCCGTGTTGATCCCGAAGACGCAGCCATCACTAGGATTGCCGCCATACGCCGTCCCATACAGCGTGTTGCCGGATAAAACCAAGCCGCTCTCTGGATTATGCGGGGCATTGACACCAAAATTATAAAGGGTGGTGAAGGTCTGCGCCGTCACGTGGCCCGCCGGCAGCAGGCCGAGACCGGCCATTAGTGTGGGGAGGAGGAACAGATTTTTAATGGAGGTATTCATAGGTTCATTTTTCTATTTTCATGGTTGATTTTTTTTACTACTGGCTTAACCGGTAAAACTGCTGCGTGCCGGAGATAGGATTGGTGACTGTGTTCTGCCCGCTGACGACGACCGGCGCTGGAGAAACGGTGCTCCAGACCGTCGGTGAAACCAGGTTCGTGGTGGATTGCAAAATGAACCCAGCGGCATTGGTCGGCCACGTCAAAACAACTTTGGTTCCGGAAGGAAATATGGTCAGTTGCGGCCGCGCCCCGCCGGAAGCACTCACTTTCAGGTTCACCGCCGAACTCGCCGAGCGGTTGACCGTAATCCAGAGTCGCTGGTGCGCGGTGTCGAGAGTCGCGAAGTAATCAACGCCGGGCGTCGCGAGGCCGTTGCCGACGGAGATGGTGGCGGGCAGTTGACCCAGGGTGTAGCCGTTGACCACGAAGATCGGGTGGTCGAGGGACTTGCCGGCGGCAAGTGTGAGCGTCGCATCAATTGAGTTTCCGGCGGCGACGAGTTCCCAGGTCGAATAGACCC